>Ga0247841_10001912_pt1 | contig 43705 bp, 46 predicted proteins | sample LaCruzMarch2015__2_FD_192410 | JGI IMG/M metagenome (GOLD analysis project Ga0247841, IMG submission 192410) | Freshwater microbial communities from meromictic Lake La Cruz, Castile-La Mancha, Spain - LaCruzMarch2015_18m | ecosystem: Environmental > Aquatic > Freshwater > Lake | place: Spain...
ATTAGCGAATTGGAGAAACCTATCGAATAGGTTATTCATTTCATCTCCTTATAGTTATCCCCTTGGGTAACAAGGGCAAGTATTCACAAACCCTTGATATTACTATGTTTATATAGTAAGAGAAAAGGAAAAAAGAAAAGAGAATTCCCAAGGGGATTCATATATATTCTACCACATTTTTTCCTTCCTGAGAATATACTTGGGGAATTTCTAGGGAATTTCTAAAGTTTAGATGATTATTGACTTTACTACGCATACGTGTTATTATGATTATCTGATATAATCAGACAAATGCGAAGCTTTTTTTGACAATTGATTACAATTTAACATAAGAAGTGAAATATATGGAGGAGTTTAATGACAAAAAGAGAATACGTAAAGTCAGCAATCCAGCATAAAGCTACAGATCGCGTGCCATATCTTATTGATTTCTGCCCGGATGCGTGGGAAGCATTGAAAAATAAGTTTGGAGAAATTCCATCAGGTCTGGTTGATAATTACGTTCATGGCGTCGGTATACCATGGTGGAGTTGGCATCAGCTAGAAAGCGATTGGTCAGGTAATGACACGCCAACTTCTAAGGCAAAGGTTATAGGCTCCGGAAATTATGATGGTCTTGCCGATTCCATAAAATCCGCAAGTGATAGTACTGGAAAATATATCCTTGTGATGATCTATGGCTCACACTTTGAAAAAGCATATTTCTCAAGGAGTATAGAAAACTTCCTTGCTGATATGGCTGGTGATCCGAAATTTGCGAAAAAGCTTTTGACCTCAATAATAGATAAAAATATGGTTATGCTAGAAAACGTCATGACAATACCTGAGATAGATGGTATTCTTCTCGGAAGTGACTGGGGTTCTCAACGGGGATTACTTATGTCTCCATCAGTATGGGAGGATATGATCGCTCCCGGAGAACAACGAGAATACGATCTTATACATTCTTATGGCAAGGACGTTTGGGTACATTCATGCGGATGTATTGACGCAATTATTCCAAGATTGGTCGAAATGGGATTGGATGTTTTAAACCCCGTTCAACCTGAGTGTATGGATATACAAAAACTAAAGCAGGATTTCGGAGATAAACTCTCATTTTGGGGTGGTATCAGCACGCAGGACACTTTACCTTATGGTACTCCCGAAGAAGTAAAAAAGGAAGCCCGTAGAGTAAGAGATATTTTAGCAAAAAATGGTGGTTATGTATTAGCGCCATCACAATCACTACAAGGAGACGTTCCAGTAGATAACATTTTGGCTTTGATGGAAGTTGCAAATGAGTCAATTCCAGTATAATTAAATCAAGTGATTGATACGAGTTTTTCAGTTAGTTGAGAAATAGTCATAATTCATGAAAAAACACGGAGACACGGAGAAAAAGGATGAAGGCGGAAGGATGATGGATGAAAAAAACGAGTATTATAGTTTCATCCTTCATAACTCATCCTTCATAACTCATCCTTCATACTTTCTATGTTCTCTCCATGCCTCTGTGTCTCCGTGTTTAACTTCATTTTATTTCTATAAGTGAAGAACTCGTATTATTGAAAGGAGAATTTAGTATCGTGAGTAAAAAAAGTATCATTTTTACCTCTGTTTGTGTGTTTCTTTTGGTATTATGTCTTGCTTTTAGTGGATGTGGAAATAAAGCTAAAGAACAAAAGCTTACTTTCAAATCTCTTCTGGAAGCAAATCTTGCTAAAGATATAGCAATATCAATGTGGGATTCAGAAAAGGGCAAGGCTGTTGTCACCACATTTACTGTCGCTGAAGTAAATGCAGACTATCTAGTAGTCAAAGAACAAGGCGAAAATGAAAAGAAGATAGCAATACCATTTAGCAATGTAACTTGTTTCGTTACAACTGAAACTCCGCCGGTGCTAGTATTAAATGATCAGATTCTACTCACTGGTTTTGGAAAGACTGCTAATGGTTTAGGTTCCGTTAGCAATAGATTAGAAAGAATCGGCAGAGCAGTCAAAACCGAACAGTGATTTTTTATTTTAGGAGGAACATTGATGATTGATTTCCATACTCATTTAGGAGACTTATATTTTCCTAACACCAAATTTAGACAGTTAAGTGCGGATCAGCTTGTGGATACTATGAACCGTATTGGTATCTATAAATCTGTGCTTCTACCACTAGATAGCCCTGAATCATCAAACACTTATTTCACAAACTTTGAAGCACTAGAAGCATGGAGAAAGTATCCAGAGCGATTTATACCCTTCTGCGCAGTAGACCCAAGACGTGATAACGTATCTGCCCAGATTAACGCTTTTGTTGAAATGGGATGTAAAGGCTTTGGCGAACACAAAGTCGGTCTTGCTATAGATGATGAAAGATGTAAAAATATATACAGAATCTGCGGAGAAAAGAAATTGCCCGTGCTTATGCACCTTGATCCGCTTCTTAACATTGACGAACCGGGTTTACCGAGGCTAGAAGCACTATTGAAGGAGATGCCAGAGACGATCTTCATAATGCACGGACCCGGGTGGTGGACAGAGATTTCCGGTGGAAATCAAGAACGTGGTGGATATCCAAATGGTAAAATATTACCAGATGGTCGTGTTAATATCCTATTACAAGAATATCCAAATTTATATTCTGATCTATCTGCTGGTTCTGCTCACAATGCTCTAACAAGGGACCCTGAGTATACACCGGTTTTTTTGGAACGCAACTGGAAAAAGCTACTTTTTGCTACCGATTATCTTCATGCTGATCAAGAAATGCCAATCGTTCAGTTTGTTAATGACTTGACTATGGATGAGGATAAGGTCTTTGCTATTAAGATGGGTAATGCTATGGAGTTACTGAATATACCAAGCACATCTTTCAGAGAACTGATGTAAGCATATATTTCTTAAACGGGAGGGGTCAAATATGAAAGTGCTTATTCTTTATTACACCAAGACAGGTCATACACTTGAGGCGGTGAATGCTGTTGCTGAAGGCATAAAAAATGCTGGCTCTGGAGTTGAGATAGTCAATGTGAAGGATTTTGTTGCAGATAAAATCTCGGCTTTTGATGCATTTATAGTTGGTAGTCCCTGCTGGGCAGGATCAATATCCAAAAAAGCCGGTATAGCAGGACCTGTAAAAAAAGCTCTTGATGAACTGAAGGCGGATGCACTCAATGGCAAAAAGTGTGGTGGAATCTCTGTTAATGCAGGAACCGGCGGAGAAGTTACATTAAATAATATAAAAGAGATCATTATGGATAAAGGCGGTAAGGAATACATACACGGTCCCGTTGCCAGAGCCGGCTCACCATTAAGCCTGTGGAAAGGACCTTCTGTCAGCGTAAAAGACCTTGAACTTTATAAAGCTTATGGTGCGGAATTCGTAAAGTAGCGACTTGTGCTAGTTCGGTTTGTAGTAGTTCGATTTATCGAATGTTTATAAAAAATACTCAATGAATTAGGCTACTACAAACTAGCTTTATTCATTTGTGAATGACGCCAACTTTCGATAAAAGCAGGTTCGCTCATTTGTATGACATGCTGGACCTTTGGGATCAACCTTAAATATTAGTGCGTCTCCATCGCAATCATAAAGGATTTCTATAAGTTTCTGCGTGTTTCCAGATGTGGATCCTTTGTGCCATAGCTCGTTTCTTGACGTACTCCAATAAACGCCTTCTTTTAATTCTATCGCTTTTTTCAGTGATTCCTCGTTGGAGTATGCAAGCATAAGTATCTCGCCAGTATTGACGTCTTGAGTCACTGTTGGTATTATTCCACCTCTATGCTTAAAATCAAGGTCATCAAATTTTATTTCTAACATTAGCAATACCCTCGGTCAGTAATTTTTATATCTCTTATCTAAATAAACTTACTCAGAATTATAGATTATAGAAACCCGAAAAGCAAGAGAAAAGTTAGTAGCGGAAAATAAAACGTGAATACTGATTACTTTGAACCATCAACTAAAGATTGCGAATTTAATAAATTTATTTAATACTCGAAAGTTGGGTTTCGTTCCTCAACCCAACCTACTTTTGTTCTATCTAATACCTCTTTCAGTTAGAAATGAGACTCATTCTTTTTGTCATTCTGAACGGAGTGAAGAATCTTCTTGAGGAGTATTTCACCACAGAGGACACGGAGAGGAAAGTAATCAGTGATGAGTGATCAGTAAACAGTATGACAAAAACTGATCACTGATTACTGTTTACTGATCACTAATTCTTCTCCGTGTTCTCCGTGAACTCTGTGGTGAAATCTTCCAATCTTCAATTTCGTTTCCTTTGGTCACTCAGAATGACATTTTAAGTCTCATTTCTATATCAAATAGGTATAATACGAGTTTTTCAGTTAGTTAATGAATAGTCATAATTCATTAAAACTTCTTTTTCTTTCTATAAGTGAAAAACTCGTATATCTAAGGTGGAAAGTTATTTAATCATGAATCCTAAATTAAAACAGTCACCTCGAACTAAATCAACATTATTGACAAAAGTCTAGTATTGTGGCATAATTATATATTCAAGCAGGATGTAGTAACAAGTAACCTCAGCATAAACTGCTTAAATGCGAAAAATGAAATTGGTAAAAGGTGATTCTTATGCTGGATTTCAGTGTTTTAGTTTTAAATGCAAGCTATGAGGCGATCAATATATGCAATCTGAAACGTGCTATAACGTTGATCTTTAAAGGAGTTGCCTGTGCAGAAGAAGAGACTGAAGACGAGATTAGGTCTTCAAGCATGATTATCAAAGTTCCGACTGTTATCAGATTGTTAAAATTCATAAAAGTTCCATACAGAACAGTGCGATTTTCACGTAAGAATGTATTTATAAGAGATAGCTACAAATGTCAATACTGTGGAGAGCAATCAATTCCCTCGTTGCTTACGCTGGACCACCTCATTCCTCTTTCACAAGGTGGAAAAACTCAATGGGATAATGTAGTCGCCGCCTGTAAAGCTTGCAATATCAAGAAAGCAAACAGGAATCCATCAGAAGTCGGTATGAACCTATTGAAAAAGCCAAAAACTCCGCCGGTAGTGTATTATATACATTTAATGAAGAATACACAGGGCTGTCATCGCACATGGCAAAAGTATCTGTTTCCAAGTGATTAAATTAGTGATAATTATTTAGACATTTAATATAGAAAGAGAGATGCAGAATGCAAGACACAAGAAAAATGCAGAACACGTCATCCTATACACAATATTCTGCTATGATTAATTCATGTTCTTGCAGATTACTTACTAGCTGTTTTGTTATTCTGTTGCTTTCCTTGTATGGGTGTAACTCGTTAGTACCACCTACTGATTATTATCAAAAAACTCTGGAAATGGAAGGGTACGGAAAGCAAGTTCGTCAAGAAACTGGACGAACCCCCGGGAATGCTGTAAACTCTACTGAGAATCAGGAAACAGTAAAGATGGTGAAAAAACCATCTGACGAACCACCAATGGTAGAGGTTTTGGCTAATAAAACTACGCAAAAAAAACAAGAAAACGTTGTTGTAACTCAACAGCCGATGCAAAAGTCATTAAATCAGGAGACTTCAATTATACAGCCATCTTTAATTGTGAAAAATTCAGATACTGTAATGAATTTGGAAGCAATTTCAGTATCTTCCGACATAATAAAAAGCGCACTTGAGATCGCTGGAATAAATATGAGAACTGTTGAGCTTGTAAATGGGCGAACTGAAGGAGGTAAGAATTCGGTACGAGTCAACTTTATCTGTGAATCATCAAAGGCTGTAAACGAAAGGTTTTTTACGGTTTGTGCTGTAACCTATCATCTCAATAAGGCATCCAAATCAATTGACGTAGTTGTCGGGATAGCTGAAGATTCACAAGCAAATTTACTGGGCGTGCTACAAAGTAACACAGAAGACATAATGGCATGGATGGACAACAAGATTACTAGAGCAGAATGGTACTCCCGAATTACAAGGAAAATGCTTTAACAGTTTTTGGTTTTGAGATTATAGTATGGAAAATAATCAGCATAGAAAGTCTTTAAATCCCCCTAACCCCCTTTTTCAAAGGGGAATGGCTCTATTTTTATAGATATGAAATATGAAAAATTAAGGAAAGGTTGGCAATTTGATAAAGTCTATAAAGAAGGATATAAGTATTTTGATGATCTATTCGTTCTTTACGTATTATCAAACAATACCAGAGAAATAAGAATAGGATTAACTGTCACAAAGAAAATCGGCAAAAGCGTTCAGCGAAATAGAGTGAAAAGAATAATTCGAGAATCAATAAGATTATCAAAAGGGATATTACCAGGAAATGATATAGTAGTAATTGCAAGAAAACCCTCAGTAGATTTGAAATGTCAACAAGCAAAAAACTCGCTGAACCACTTGCTTCGTCGTGCTCGTATATTAGAAAACTGAAAGAAATCGGATTTTTTATCCATTATGAAGAGATTGGTCTTATATTTGATACATGTTTATCGGGCATATATTTCTCCCTTTTTACCTCCTTCCTGTCGTTTTTATCCTACTTGCTCTCAGTATGCGCAGGAGGCAATAACTGTCTACGGAGTCATAAAAGGTGGATGGTTATCAATAAAACGCCTCTTAAAATGTCATCCCTTCCATCATGGTGGTTATGATCCAGTCTACAAGGAGTTTGATAATTGATCTCTTAAAATGATATTGATCTGTAAATTATTTGGTGTTTAGAATTGTATATCACGCTTGTCAAAATGACGTTGGAGACCACACCTAACGAATATTGATTTTTAATCTGGAGAAACTAGGAGAAACTAATGGATAGACGATATATTATAGCTATCGTTCTGGTCTTTTTGATCTTGTTTTTATGGCCGTTGTTACTTAGTAGTCGCAAAAAACAGACGGTAGAAACTCCACCTCAAAAAGAACAACAGGTAGTACAAAAGCAAGAGATAAAACCCCAACCCAAAACGGTTCCAAATATCGTTTCAAACTGGCAGAAAGGAGAAACAATAACCATCCAGACGCCTCTATACGAGGCTAAACTCGCATCTGATGGAGCCAGAGTAGTCAGTTGGAAATTGAAAGAATATTCTAAGAGAACAGATAAAAGTGAATTAATAGACCTGATCCCGAATACAGCACAAAAATGCCTGACGATACAATTCCACGACACTAATCTTCAGGATGAAATGAGTAAAGCTATATGGAAACCCAATATAAAGACGTTGAATCTGGAAACAGGAGGAATTAATCAGGGAACAGTAGAGTTTATATATACCACATCTAGTGGTATAGAAATTTCAAAAAGGTTGACATTCTCAAAAGAAACTTATTTAATAGATGTAGACGTCGTTTTTAGTAACTTATCACCTCAGACGACAATTTTAAGTGGATACGATTTATGCTGGGGTCCTGGTCTTACTGAAGATGAATTAGTTCCCCCGGCGGAACTCGCAACTGATGGTCCTGCAGTTCTTCTCAGAACAGAAAAAGGGACAAAATTAGTAAGACACTGGCAAAAATCAGGATTGGGATGTTTTGGTGGTAAGCAAACACTACTTCCTAGTGGGCAGGAACCCGACGGTCCCCTTTACTGGGTAGATTTTTCTGGCAAATATTTTGCGGCGGCACTTATACCTGGGAAAGACCCCTGGTGGTCAGAATCCAGACAGTCAGGAAAGCGATATTCCGTTACGACAAGCACAAGCGATGCAACTGCCGCACCTAATAACATCTGGCAAACGTGGGGTGGTTCTACCACTATTGCGTTGACGAGACGTGATTTTAATCTACCCATTGGAAAATCTGAAACTCATAAATTTCAGGCTTATGTAGGTCCAAAGAAATGGAGTATTCTGCAAAATGTCAAAGCAAGAGACTCTGATGAAAACCTAAGATTAGGGAAAATGATTAACTTTGGGACATTTACCCCTCTAGGCAAAGCAACTCTATGGCTTTTGCAGGTTTTCCATAATTGGGGGAAGAATTATGGTCTATCTATAATTTTTATATCAGTTTTGATAAAGCTTTTGTATTTGCCGCTAACTCAAAAAAGCTTTAACTCCATGAATAAGATGCAGGAAATCCAACCTAAAATTAATGAATTAAAGGAGAAGTATAGAGATGATCCACAGCAGTTAAATAAAGCAACGATGAAGCTTTATAAACAGTTTGGCGCCAGCCCTCTCAGCGGATGTCTCCCGCTTTTGCTTCAGATACCTGTATTTTGGGCATTATTCTCAACGCTACGTGGTGCTGTGGAATTGAGAGGAGCGATATTCATAGCCGGCTGGGTCAATGATTTATCTTTACCAGATACAATTGCGATAGTCGCAGGTTTACCTATACGAATTCTACCGTTACTAATGACTGGAAGCACACTTGCACAGCAGTTGTATTTTGGCACAGGAAGTCAAGGACCGAACAACAAGATAATGGCATTTATGCCGGTCTTTATGCTGTTCATATTCTATGGCATGCCATCAGGACTTGTATTGTATTGGTTCTGCAACGATATTTTCACTTTTGGACACAGGTTCATTATTAAAAGAAATCAAGACAAAAAACCAAAGGAACAAAATGGAAACGAAAAAATGATTGAGGGAAAGAGTAAACCGATAGTAAAACGTAATCCCAATAAAAAAAAGAAAAGATGACTATTGGTCAACCAGATTAATTTTTAGCCTTATTCACATTCCTTCTCCATTCAGGGAGAAGGTTAGGATGAGGGTAATCTTAAACTACTGGTCAGCCGAATTAATTGTATTTTAATATCAATTTCTGGAGGTAACTTAATGTCGGAGCAATATCTTGAACAAGATGGAAAAACAATAGAAGAAGCTGTGGAACTTGCACTACAAAAGCTTGGTGCAGATAGAGAGCAAGTAAAAATTACAGTACTCAGCGAGGGAGCAAAAGGATTATTTGGAATTGGGTCTAAACCATGTAAGGTCAGAGTCATTGTAAAAGAAATCATATCTACTACTCCTGATGGTATCTTGAAAACTATATTAACCGAAATGGGAATTGAATGTAATATCAGAAGCCTTGTTACAGATGGTAATATTCATCTTACTGTAAATACACCTAATCCGGGATTGCTGATTGGCAGACGTGGAATGACACTAAATGCTATACAGTACCTTGTCAATTGCCTTGCCAATAAGTCGTCGCTTGTTAAGAGAAGAATCATAATAGATGCAGAACAATATCGAGAGCGTCGTGAGGAAAGTCTGGTAAACCTTGCCCTAAGACTTGCTTCAACTGCAAAACTTACAGGACAAGAGATCGTAGTTGAACCTATGAGCCCACAAGATAGGCGAGTTATACACATGACCCTTCAAAACGACTCGGAGATAACAACTTTCAGTCGTGGTGAAGGCTCTATGCGCAGCGTTGTGATAACGACAAAAGAACTCGCCCCTAGAGACTTCACTGCTGATGATAAAGATTAACAAGTGGATGATACTATTTCTGCAATTTCTACTCCCAGAGGAGAGGGCGGTATTGGCATTGTAAGGTTAAGCGGACCTTCCTCTCTTAACATTATAGACAAGATATTCCTACCACGTCATAAGAAATCAGACAAAACAAAATCACACAGGATCGCCTACGGTCACGTAGTTGATCCTGATACAGGCGAGCGAATGGACGAGGTGCTAGTCAGTGTGATGCTGGCACCGAATACTTACACCAGAGAGGACGTAGCGGAGATTAACTGTCATGGCGGAAGCATATCTATTAGCAAGATTCTGGAACTTACGCTAAGAATGGGAGCTAGACTGGCGGCCCCCGGAGAGTTTACAAAACGGGCTTTCCTAAACGGCAGGATCGATCTGGCACAAGCAGAGGCTGTTGCTGACATTATCCGAGCAAGAACCGACCTGTCTTTAAAAGTCGCTATTGGACAGCTAGAAGGTCATCTGTCAAAGAAAATTAATCAGGTACGTACTGATTTGATTAGTCTTTTAGCTTCTGTGGAGGTATCAATAGATTTTCCCGATGAAGAACTTGATTTCATAACATCAGAAGAGATAATTCATCAGATCACAGATGTATCTGATAAACTAAATACAATACTATCAACTGCTGAAGATGGCAGGATCATAACAGAAGGAATTAAAGGTGTAATCGTTGGTAGACCAAACGTTGGAAAATCAAGCCTTTTTAATGCACTGCTTAAAGAAGATAGAGCCATAGTCACATCCATACCCGGTACGACAAGAGACCCTATCGAAGAATTTGTGAACCTGAATGGCGTCCCCTTGAAGCTAACGGATACTGCTGGAATTCATGAAACTGACGACGTAATTGAGGTGGAAAGTATTGACAGAACTAAAGCTCATCTTGATCTGGCAGATATAATATTGATGGTGCTGGATGGTTCTGATATTTTAACGGATGATGACAGGCATTTGATCTCCCTTATATTTGATCAAACTCAGTTTGAAACTGATCAATTAGCTGATAAAAGAACCATCATCGTAGTCAATAAAGCTGATCTTCCACAGATGCTAGAAAAAGGTGAACTCGCTAGTCTTGTGCCTAACACTCCCATTACTTGTGTTTCAACAGTTGACGAATCAGGTCTCCATGATTTAAAGTCTGCTATACGTGAAATGGTTCTTCATAGAGATTCAGTGCAAGCGGATCCTGTATTTGTTACTAAAGTATGGCAGAAAAATGCCATTAGGAAAGCGATGGAAAGTCTTCAATATGCACAAGAAAGTATACAGATTGGTATGCCAACAGAGTTAATAGCAGTTGATCTGAGAGGAGCATTAAATAGTCTTGGTGAAATCACGGGGGAGAATGCTTCGCAGGCGATTCTTGATCAGATATTCGCAAGGTTTTGCATAGGAAAATAAGAAAAGGATGAAATTTCAATACTTTTCATCCTTCAGAAGTGGTGGGGCGTATTGGGGTTGAACCAATGACTTCCACCGTGTGAGGATGGCACTCTTCCACTGAGTTAACGCCCCTAAAGAAAAAGGATGAAGAATGAGGGATAAAGGATGAAATATCAATACTTTTCATCTCTCATCCTTCCGCCTTCATCCCTAAAAAGAAGTGGTGGGCCTAGTTGGACTTGAACCAACGACCAACCGGTTATGAGCCGGTGGCTCTACCAACTGAGCTATAGGCCCAAAGGAATCGCAGTAGTAAATTATAATAGAACTTTGATGTAAAGTCAATCCCTTTTTTAAGCATCCAAGCATAAAGTTTTAGTTTAACAAGGAGAGCGTAAAATGAAAGCAACGAAAGCATTGTCTGTTGTGTTTATGGTGTATCTGGTGTTCATGGTGTTTTCTATACAGTCTGCATTTGGACTTTTCTATGATTTTGAGAATCCGAATCAAGCGAAGGACTGGAAAATTTTTGCCGGTAAAGGAGCAATTAAAGACGGTAAATACGTTATTGAAAAGACTGACGCTACCGATGCAATAGCGGCTATCGGTACTATGGAATGGACGGATTGTACGGTGACGTGTAAAGCAACGATGTTAGAAGGCTCAACCGACAATATAGGTCTTGTATGGCGATTACTTGATGGTAAAACGTTTTACGTTATCAGCGTTAGAATGGATCAACAGGTCGGTTACTGCGGTTGTCTTAACGGTGCGTGGATGAATGGCGGAGCGCCTGTCAATCCACAGCCTTTTAATTCTGAAATAGGTAAGGAATACAAGTTTAAACTTGTTGTTAAAGGGAATTCTTTCCAGTTCTTTTTAGATGGCGAGGATATGGGGAAATGGGAAGAGAAACAATTGAATACTGGTATGGTAGGCATTAGAGTCTGGAATGCAAGTATGGCTGTTGATGATTTTGACATTAATGGACCCGGTATAGCGGCATCTGCTGTATATCCTCAAAGCAAAATCGCAGTCGCATGGGGAGAGATTAAACGGACAATTTAATGATAATTGGGAGTTATTGAAAATATGGAACAGAAAGCAGAAAGTCTTGTAGGGCAAGTTTTGGATCTGGTCAACCTCGTTGGCTATCAGGATGGGGCAGTGGTCAGCCGAACGGTGATTAATCAAAAGACAGGTACAGTCACGCTGTTCTCATTCGATGAAGGTCAGGGATTGAGCGAACATACTGCGCCGTTTGATGCGATGGTCTACGTGCTTGACGGTGAAGCTGAAGTCACTATCTCTGGTGAAGCTAATCAAGTTAAGGCGGGTGAGATGATTATAATGCCTGCGGACAAGCCTCACGCTCTGAAAGCTGTTAAGCGATTCAAGATGCTGTTAATAATGATAAGATCGTAGGAATTCATGTAGGGACAAGCATCAGCGTGTCCCTACGGTCAAATAATTTATCACTTTAGTTGCCCCCAGGTGACTGCGAGTTTGTCTTTTGTAGTTACTGCGAGGGTGTTCTTTAATCCACCCATGATCTGTGTGATCTCTTTGTCGCTGATAGCTCTGTTGAATATCGCTACTTCGTCTATCATACCTTTCAGCCATCGCTCATAATGAACCATGAAAACTAAAGGCTGAGTGTTATTGCCATAGACATCATCAACTGCATCGGCACTTCCGTCATCTTTTCCATCTATGTATACCTTAACTTTGTTTCCAGCCTTCATGCACGCTACGTGATGCCACTTACCATCATTGATAGCTGTTTTACCTATGGCATGAGAATTTCCACCTTTTGTATCCCTCAAGAAAAAGTCAACTGTCCCTGCGTTGAGATAATAGACAAGGTACCAAGCATTGATAGCTGTTTTACCTATGGCATGAGAATTTCCACCTTTTGTATCCCTCAAGAAAAAGTCAACTGTCCCTGCGTTGAGATAATAGACAAGGTACCAAGGTTTTGCATCACCACCGTTTGCCGCAGTTTTATGATAGCCTTTTGTGACAATGCCGGAAGGATCATTTGGGGTAGTTTCATTCTGGAACCAGCAGACGATTGAGAAATCGCCTTTGAATTTGAAATCTTCATGGTCGGGAATCATTACGTAAGCCTCTGTGCCGTCAGTTGAAACCGCAGAACCGATCTTTCCATTTTTGTCAATCTTGGCGTTACCAACTAATTCGCCATCGTGACCCCTTTCAGATGAGTCAATGACTTTATTTCCTGAGTCATCATCAAATAACCATGCGCCAACCAAGCCATCTATCGCCGATAAGCTTGAAGCTATCGGAATCATACTGATAACTACTGCACACACTATTACTAGCAATTGCTTATACATTAGACACCTCCTAGAAAATGATGAAGGATGAAAATGGATTTGTTAGATACATTTTCTTGTCACCACATCACTTGTTGCTAACACTTGTATCTGGTGAATATGCCAAGCTAGAAGCTTGGGCTACTACAATGCACATTTAATTAAAAGAATTGATAATTATTTAATGTTCATTATAGTTTCTTGCCGAAGTTTTTTTGGATAACGGTAATGTCTTGAAAGTCAACTTTGCCGTCACGGTTGACGTCTGGATTATGATCTAATGGGAAAACCGTTTTTCCAAAGTATATGCTGACTATGGCAAAGTCAAGTATGTTGACAATCCCATCACGATTTACATCAAAAGGATTAGCCATCAGACTTACTGTGATTTTAACTGCTACTGGTTTGCTGTCTAACTTACCGTCGTTGACTACATACGTGAAACTGTCATTACCTCCAAAACCATATTTTGGTTTGTATGTTAAATCTGGCGATGTACCGCTTAGAGTACCGTTTGACGGTTGAACCATGACTTTGAAAGTGAAAGTATTCCCTTCTGGATCACTGCCAGTAAGCGTGATCTTGACAGGAACATTCTCATTAGTCGTGACTGATTTTTCATTCGCTACAGGTGGATCATTGACTGGATTAACTTTAATGCTTATTTTTACAGGCTTGCTATCCAGTTTACCATCATTTGCAATAAATGTAAAGCTGTCATCGCCGTTGAATTCTGCATTCGGCATGTAAGTTATCGCTGGAGGAGTTCCGCTCAGAATGCCATTCAATGGTTTATCGGCGATCTTAAAAGTGAGCTTGTAGTTTTCCGGATCAGTGGCAGTCAGGGTAATTTTTAATTGGGTATCCTCATCCGTTGAAACAGATTGATTGTCTGAAATAGGTGCGTCGTTTACAGGATTCACTATGATACTTACAGTTCCTATATTACTGTCCGCTTCACCATCATTCGCGATAAAAGTGAAACTGTCGTTTCCATTGGAGTTTAGCTTTGGCGTATAAGTAAAATCTGGTGACGAACCATCCAGAGTTCCTTTTGCTGGCTGACTAACAAGTTTGAATGTGAGAGGATCATTATTAGGATCATAGCCTGTAAGGATTATCTTGAGAGGCGTATCTTCATTCGTTGTGACAGAAATCAAACTTAAAGACGGGGGTTGGTTAATTTTACTTACGTTTATAGAAACTTTTGCAATCTGACTGTCTGCCTTTCCATCATTGGTTATGAAGGTGAAACTATCATTACCAAAAAATCCATTATTTGGTATATACTTCAGGATTGGCGGGGTTCCGCTAAAAAATCCATGTAATGGATATATATCAATCTTGTAAGTAAATGGATCGGATTCTATATCACTGCCGTTTAGAACAATGTCAACAGCGATATTCTCGTTTGTCGTGACTGATCGAGAATCTGCCGTTGGGGGATCGTTGACTGGTTCTACTGTAATCTTGATGGTTGCAGTATTACTATCAAGTGACCCGTCATTGGCAGTGAACGTGAAACTGTCTTCTCCAAAGAAATTTGGGTTCGGAGTATATTTCAATTCGGGTTCTGTGCCTTCAATAATTCCGTACGCTGGAGCGATGGTACGCTTGAACGTAATTACCGCACTATCTATATCTCTTTCAGTCAGCGTGATATTAACAGGTGTATCTTCCAGGGTCTTGATAGTCTGAGGATTGGCAATCGGCGGATCATTAACAGGCTCTATTGTTATGCTTACAGTGGCAGTATTACTATCAAGAGACCCATCATTCGCAACAAAAGTTAAACTGTCGGTGCCGTTATAGTCTTTGTCTGGTACGTAAATAATCTGTTGCGTTGATAAGAATTGTGTTTTGCCACGTTTGGGGTAGTCAACAATTTTGAATATAAGAGAATCTTTTTCTATGTCGGTTGCAAGCAAAATGATTTTTATTGAGTTATCCTCTTTTGTTGTGACTGACATAGTGGTTGCAACAGGCGGATCGTTAACTGGATTCATGATTATCAAGAACGTCGCTAGATGGCTAGTGGATACTCCATCATTGACGGTGAAAGTGAAGCTGTCGGTGCCGAAAAAGTTGAGTTTGGGTGTATAAGTCAGATTCGGCGGTGTTCCTGTAAGCGTTCCATTTGAAGTTTGAGTCGCAATGCTGAAAGTTATTGGATCGTTTTCGGGGTCACTGCCTGTTAGTGTAAACTGGACAGAATTATCTTCGTCAACTTTGGCAGGTTCTGAATTTGTTGCTACCGGAGGATCATTGATCATTTTGACTGTTATATTGACTGTTGCAGATGTACTATCTGTTGTGCCATCATTGGCAACAAAAGTGAAGCTATCAGTGCCACTGAATTCAACTTTTGGTATATAGGTAAACTTAGGGGAGTCGCCGGTTAATGCACCATTCTTTGGCTGATCAATAATTTTGAACGTCAGGTTACTATTATCCGTGTCGTTACCTGTCAGAGTAATATCTAATGGCTTATCCTCGTCTGTCTCAATTTTAATTGAGTTTACAGTAGGGGGGTCATTGACTGAGATAACAGAGATTTGGACATTTGCTGGCTTACTTTCAACACGCCCATCATTTACAACAAATGCAAAACTATCAGTACCAAAGAATTCGGGATTTGGCTTATAGGTTAAATTCGGTGGTGAACCAGTCAGAGAGCCGTTTGTTGGCTGACTTGTTATCTTGAAAGATATTGAGTCGCCATCGGGGTCTCTCCCGGTCAGTGTGAATTGAATCGCTGTATCCTCTCTAGTTGTGAAAGAGTTTTGATATGCGGTCGGGGGTGTATTTCCTGCTGATCTTGCATAGAGTTTGATACATTGGTTACCGGAATCTGCTACGTATACGTTCCCATTAAAGTCTACTGCCATGCCGTTTGGGTAACGAAGTAAAGACATAGGATCGCCTTCTGCTCCAAATTTTGTTATAAAGTTTCCAGTGGAATCAAACTTCTGGACACGGTGGTTGTAATCGGACACGTAGACGTTTCCATTGATGTCAGTCGTTATGCACCACGGGGTAAAGAACTGTGAGTCGCCAGAACCCGATGACCCCCATTTTTTCACGAAAATGCCTTCTGAATTGAATTTTTGTATTCGAGAGTTATCCGTATCAGCAACGTAAACGCTTCCGAATTGGTCAGTTGCCACGCTTCTGGGAGAATTGAACTCACCATCTCTACCTCCTAAAGCACCCCATTTCCGAATAAAATTTCCATTTGAATCGAATTTCTGGATACGGTTATTGGACCAATCAGCAACATAAACGTTACCGACTATATCCACTGCAATGCCAAACGGATACATGAATTGCCCATCACCACTGCCTGGACTTCCCCATTTTTTCAAGAAAGCTCCTGATGAGTCAAATTTCTGGATGCGGTTGTTTCCCAGATCAGTGACGTAAACACTTCCTGATTTGCTGTCTATTGCGATACCTGAAGGATAACTGAAAAAGCCGTCAGCAGAACCACGTCCACCCCATTTTGTCATAAAGTTTCCGCCGGAGTCAAGTTTTTGAATACGGTGATTATTGGTATCAGCGACGTATATATTTCCATAACTGTCAATGGCGATGCCTTTTGGTGATAGGAATTGTTTATCTCCAGACCCGGCTATCCCCCATTTTGCTAAAAATATACCTGATGAATCAAGCACCTGAATACGGTTATTACCCCAATCAGCAACGCATATATCGCCTGATGATGATATGTCTATACCACGAGGAGTAATGAATTGCCCATCTCCAGCGCCAGCCAAGTCTCCAAATCTCTGGATGAATTTGCCTTCTGAATCGAATTTTTGGACACGGTTCTTGCGAAATGTATTTGGAAGGCTTGCGTCATTGGTTCCATCTGTTACGTAGACATTTCCAGAGCTATCCACTGCAATGCCTCTAGGATATAAGAATTCTCCGTCATTGAACCCTAACTTACCCCATTTTTTCAGGAATGATCCATTTGAATTAAACTTTTGAATTCGTCCATTCTGACTATCAGCAACATAGACGTTTCCTGATGAGTCAATTGCTACACCTTCAGGGAATTTGAATAGACCATCTTCAACGCCATTTGATCCCCATTTTGTAATAAAATTTCCATTGGAATCGAGTTTCTGGATTCTGTGGTTATCTGTATCGGCAACGTATATATTTCCTGCATTATCAACTGTTATACCGCCGGGTCGTGCAAAATCTCCGTTACCGGTACCTTGCTTGCCCCATTTTGCCAGAAATGAGCCGTTTGAGCTAAATTTTTGTATGCGATGATTATCCGTATCAGCAACGTAAATATTGCCAAACTTATCAACTGCTATACTACGAGGATAGTAGAGATTTCCATTGTCAGTCCCCCATACTCCCCATGATTCTAGGAGATCGCCGTACCTGTTGAATTTTTGAATTCGGTTGTTATTTGTGTCTGCAACGTATATAAATCCTGAATTGTCCACTGCCAGATCATAAGGACTGTCTAATCCTGGACCGTCTGGATAGGAATTCAGGAATACGTATCTGTCCTGTGCCTCTGAAACCAGAGGGCAAATTAGAACAAGTAATATTAACGTCAGAATAATCAATGCAGAAAAACTGCTTTTCATTTTTGCTCCTTTTGTGATGCGATTAACCCCAAGTATGAATTAATTTTTCCTGCAGAAGAACCCCAATTTGATTTTTCTCTCCAGTAATATAGGCTTCATTATCTGATATACCAACTGCAAATTGTTTTGTTCCTCCAATTACATAAATTGTATCATTTATTAGAGGAGCTGGATTTGAGCTAAACAAACCTCTTTTAAAATTTTAAAGTTTAAAAAATGTAGTCCAAGCTTCCAGCTTGGTAATCCAATAAACCATCTGAATGAAGCTTGAAAAACAAAACGGTGAAAAATTATAAGCATTTTCTGGATTCCCATTAATATGATCGCTCGTTTCATTTCTCCTTTATCTTGTCATTTTAGGATACTCAAACGTTTTAAATCTTCATCTGTCCATTGTGCTTGAGTTTCTATCATACTCTTTAATGTTCGCAACTTGAAAGTATCTCCCGTATGATGATAGGAAACGGTGACTCTCCTGTTGTCTGGATGATAAAATTGATGATGGGCACCTGAGCTACGTTCAAGATTGAATCCATCTTTATGTAACGCTCTAACTAATTCTTTAGCTGTCAGAGAATGTAGTTTTGAATAGTCAACATTGCTCATAAAGTTATTACCACAAACAGCTTATTAGACATTTGGTTTTCAGTTTCTTCTGGGATCGCTTCTCCATGCTCGATTATGCTCTCAATAGTTATCTTCAAAACGTCCCTTATATTTTTCAATGCTTCCTCTTTAGTATAACCCCAAGTAGCCGCCCCCCTATGCTCTAATGTTGGGCAACAAGAAAACCATCGGTCCTCATCTGGTTCAACAATTACCTCGAAAACATAAGTTTTCACCTTTTTCTTGGATTTTAATTTGGTTATTTTTTCCATAAGCTTCTCCATTTATATGAACATTAAATAATTAATCAGGGAATAGAATCAAACTGGATTCCAGCCTTCGCTGGAATGACATTGTATGGGGCTTGTCATTACGCTCTGAATAGCTCTCCCATTCTTTTACCTAGGAAACGACCTGCAAGGACAAGGCTTACTGTCAACAATATCATTCCTAACATACCCATTGCACTGGCAATGTAAGGTCCGTCTCCAACTCTGCCGAATAGATAATATATGGCTTTCGTTATTGGGAAATATTCTTTTTTCATAGCAAGGATTAGACTACTGCTGACCTCTAGCATTGCGAATGCGAATGAGAGTATTCCGCCTGCAACCAAATTTGCGATAATTAATGGGAACGTCACTTTCATCATGGTTTTTAGAGGCGTTGCGCCGAGACTTTGTGACGCTTCCTCCAGTGCCATGCTAGTTTGCTGGAAACCTGCATAAGCGGATCTAACCATGTAGGGTAGTCGTCTAACGGAGTATATTATGATAAGCAGGATAGTTGGATTCTCCCTTGGGTCAAGAAAAGTTCCTGAGAAGCAGGCAACGTAACCGAAAGCTAGTATAAGTCCGGGCAGTGCCAGAGGTAACATCGCCATAAGATCAAGTACGTTTTTACCGGGTATTCGCTTTCGTGCTAGTATGTATGCAATCATTATGCCTACTACAAGGTCAACTATGGTACTTAATATGCTGTAAATAAGGCTGTTCTTTATACTTGGCAAAGTCAGCTCGTGAGATTTTATTTCACGATAATGCTCTAGCGTATAAGATTCTGGCAGTATTGTGCCAGACCAGTTCTGCGTGATAGATAGGAATACGACGCTGATGTGCGGAAGTATTGATATTGCTATCACGCCAATAACGAAGGCATATATTAACAGCGTACCGACTTTGCCTGCGGTACGCTCTCGTATGTCAACGTGTCCTCTCGACATCATTTCATAACGCTTACTGCCCATGAAACGTTTAGATAAATAGAAAAATACCAGTGTAAGAAGTATGACGACTACCACCAGTGAGTATCCCATAGGATTAGCTCTTATATCGGATACCATGTTGAATATCTGTATTGGTATAACCTTCCTATATTCAAAGATCAACGGCACACCGAGGTCTGTGAACGCCCATATAAATACGACTGACGCACCGGCAAAGTATCCGGGAACCATAAGCGGTAAGGTTATTGTACGGAACAGCCTGAATCTGTTCGCACCCATATTTTCTGCCGCTTCTTCAAGGCTTGGATCCACGTTAGCCATTGCGGCGGCTATGTTTAGGTACATGATTGGGTATAGGTGAAGCACCTCAAGCAACACAACCCCCCAGAATCCGCTTCCAAACCAATCAATAGCATTCTGAGGCGCAATTATGCCCAGATCCATTAAGAGCATGTTGATGCTTCCCATCCTGCTAAAAAGCTGTTTCATACCTATCGCCCCAACGAACGGCGGCATTACCATTGGGATAAGTATCAGCCCTTGTAGCAAAGCTCTGCCGGGGAATTTGTATCGCACAAGACAATAGGCTAAAGGTAATGTAAGCGCTGTTGTTATCAGAGTGACCGCTATGCCAAGTACTAAACTGTTGATTATGCTCTCTCGCTGAACTGGATTCGTCACCATCAATTTGAAGAATCCGAACGAGAACTTGCCTTTTGAGTATATGTTCAGCTTGCCTTCTTTGTTTCTAACAACGTAAGCCTGACCTTCATCATATATCACCCATTCACCTATTTTGTTGGTTACAACGGTAATACTTTGTGAGACCTGATACCCATTATTACTGAACTCTTGAGCAAGGCTGTTTGAAAAGTTGCTGTTGTCTAAATCGCTTTGAAGCCCTGCGTCAACGCTGAATAACAGGGATTCGCTGAGGTAAAACGCCTGTGAAAAGACGTAAGCAAGAGGGTAGATAAGAAAGACAACGAAAAAAACAGCGAGTATGATTAGAAACACTGTTGTTGTCGGTGTAAAGTCGTATTTTTTCAAGAATGAATTGATCTGCACCTAAAATCTCCCACAACAAGATTATGTTTGAAAGTTGGGTTTCGTTTCTCAACCCAACCTACTTTTTCTACTGATTAATTGAAAAATTCCAAGATTCCAAGATTTTAATCTTCCAATCTTCTAATCTTCTAATTTTTAACGTTGCAAAAAAGAAATAGACCGTAGATTTTCGCTGATTTTGTAAGGATATCATCACTGATTTTTAAAAGAGATAAGATCAGGAGATAAACGCTTGCAAATAGTGGGTTTATCGGTCATTACTTTTGAAAAAATGCAACGTTAAAACTTCTAATCTTTAAATCTTCTAATTTTCAATGTTTAGCTGGATAATAAGACGGCATTCTCGGTTTGGAATTGGATGTAAACTTTGTCTCCTGATTTCCTTTCGTTCTTACCCGGATTGTGAAGTACTACTTTTATGTCCCATGAATCCATGACTTTCAGCCAATATTCCTCAACGTCTCCAAGATACGTGACGATTGATACTACTGCATTGAACTGATTTGTGACGTTCTCTTTAGGAGTATCCGAGATAATTATGGATTCGGGTCTGATGGAGCATATCGAGTTATCACCTGAGACTGCGTTTCCTATTGCTCTGACTTCGCCTATGGGCGTCTCAATTAGGAAAGTTCCATCTGTTTTTGTCTTGAGTTTTCCTTGTATAAAATTCGTTTCGCCTATGAAGTCTGCGACAAAGCTGTTAATGGGAAAGTTGTATACTTCTCTTGGAGTTCCCATCTGGACGATCTTGCCATCTTTCATTACTGCCATTCTATCTGCAAGGGAAAGTGCTTCTTTTTGGTCGTGAGTTACGTATACAGCAGTAATTACAGCCTCAGAATGTATGCGCTTTATCTCCTGACGCATTTCGATACGGAGTTTTGCGTCAAGGTTGCTCAATGGCTCATCTAGCAGAAGGAGATCAGGCTCGATGACTAGCGCGCGTGCTAGTGCTATACGCTGTTGTTGTCCGCCTGATAATTGGTTAGGGTTTCTATCTGCGTATTGTTCCATCTGGACTATATTAAGCACTTTTGCGACTTTCTCTTTTTTGACATTGCCGGGCAGTTTTCGGATGTTGAGACCGTATTCCACATTTTCATAGACGGTCATGTGTGGCCAAAGGGCATAATTCTGGAAAACCATGCCGATATTACGTTTGTGCGGTGGAACGTTGTTCATCAGCTTTTCACCGAAGTATAGATCTCCCTCGTCTGGCTGATAGAATCCAGCAAGCGTTCTCAGGCAGGTAGTTTTTCCGCAGCCTGAAGGACCAAGGAGGAAGAACAATTCCCCGCTTTTAACGTCGAGGGTAACGTTATCCACAGCCCTAGTTTCGCCGAATAATTTTGATACGTTTTTTAAGTGAAGTTCAATCATTTTAGTTCTTACCCATAAGTTTGTAAAAAATGTGATTAGTTGATTTAAAGTCCGACCTCATCAGGCAATAATTGAACGATAAAATCTACAAATGCTTTTGCTGATACAAGAGCTTGTTCAGCTTCATCTCTCTCGGGTTCCATATCATCTCCGGGGTATCGGAAATCAATAGCATAGGGTGTAAGTATTTCAGCTACATTCTCCCATTTTTTGAATTGAGAACCTAGCGGAATACAGGATGCTAATAATGCCGTTAAATTATGAGTTTTCTCAAAAACAATGTCCCGATAGATTAAATATGCTTTGATAGCTTTTTCTACTGCATGTTGACAATGATATACCGCAGTATCCAGATATGGTTCATCCCCTTCCATTAGACGACTAGCAGAACCCAGATCATGTTGACTTTTTGTGAGACAGCGTTGTATTTCTTTTATTTTCTCGTCATCCATAAAGTATTTTACCCCTCTGTACAGCTTGATTTATCAGTGATACAGGAACTCTGGATGCTCGTTCTACTTCCTGTTGAGTTGCAATAACCAATTCAGTAGGTGCAGTTAGTCCTCGAAGATATCTGTACGCTTTTTGTTCTCTACGATAACGAGGTTCATCTGACTCAGAAAGCACAATAAGCAGGTCTATATCGCTATCATCATTTGGCTTCCCATAAGCATGAGAACCGAATAAGATGATTTTATCGGGATGTAAACCCTCTTTTAGTCTTTCGACAATTTCTTCTAATAGTCCTTCGGGTATTTTCTTCATTTATCTTTTATTTTCATAATAGCTAAAGCTTCTTTTGCAGATAATAGTGCTTGTTCTGCTTCAGCTTTGGTAATGTTTATTTCTTCGTCATAATCTGCGTAGTTTCTGGACTTTCTCAGTTGAGCAAGAATTCTTCCAATTCTTCTTTCGTCTCTATTTTCCGAATTCCAATATTCATTTATAACCTTCCAATGAATGTCTGAACCAGTGTATTTTTGATAGAATTTCTTTTTACGGGCTATACAAAATACACCATAATAAGCTCTGCTTATGGAAGATCGGAAACTTGATTCATTTGATTTGCTCAAAAGTTCCTCTGCAAGATTAATATATTCAATCCAGTTAAAACTCATAATGATTCCTCTGAAATATTTAAATCACCCTTCGTATCTCTCATTCTATCAAGAAACCATTCTTCAGCAAGCCTATTATCAAGCTCAATGGCTTTTTGCGTATTGTAAGATGATTTGATAATAATGTAAAGCTGATCCCATCCCTCTTCTATGTCATGGTAAAGCTCTAAGCAAAGACTTACACGATTTCCAAAAACGGAAATTATCTGTCCTTTTGCCTCTTTTAGTATGGGAAATAAATGCTCACGCTCTTCTACGAATCTCCTGATCTCTTCTGTCTCATTACTATCTTCTGGCATTTCATACATATTAACAATTTCGTCAACTTGTTCACTAACTAAAACACCCACTATGATCACTCTCCTACTTATGATATTGTGTTTTTTTTATCTTACCATTTTTCTATTTCAGCTTCATTTATCAGCCTTTCCAATAATGAAACAATACCTAACTTTTTCAGATATAACTTTTGAAAATCTTCCTCTGATAAGTCGGGAAATCTTTTGCGCAGTCCATGCCTAAATAGCTCTTTTGAGAACTCAGAAAGCTCAAACGCTTTGAGTAATCTCTGTTCGGGCGTCATATTTCTAAGCACGTCAATGTATATCTTATGATTTGGATTTTTCTTTGGATTCATATTTAACTTATCGTCTCAATCTCATCTTTCCTTGCAAGAAAGTAAACACCAACAAACATAATCAAAATACCCAAAATTTGCATAATCGTAACCATTTCTCTAAGAACAATAAATCCTAGTAAAGCTCCAAAAAATGGTGTTGAGAGTTCAAGAGATGAAACCTGTGCCGCTTTAATTCGTTTTAACCCCTCATAATAAAGTATAGCTCCAATACCATCATTAACACCGATTAATATTTGATAAATATTAGATATAGCAAGATTTGACTTAATCAGAGAATATATGACAAATATGATTCCAGCCATACCAAATCGGTAAAAAACAGCGATGCCTGCATTAATATCACTGATATACTTCTTCATTGCCACAGCAGTTGTCGCCCATGCCACAGTTGCAGAGAGAACAAGTAAGTCCCCGAAAGTTCCAAGTCTTAGCGAAAACAAATTCTCTAGTGTTTTAGTCGTAACCAGCAATCCTGCTATCATCATAATGAGAATTCCAATATAATCAAATCTAGTGAGTTTCTCCTCCTTTAGTATCAAAAAACAGATAAGAACAATAAAAATAGGCTGCATGTGTCCCAATAGTATTGCGTTTATTACTGGTACTTTAGTCAAAGCAAAAAAATATAATAGGTCTGCGGTCACTGTTCCAGCAATAGCGATATATACTAAAGTTCCTAACTGCCTTCGATTGATTCTTAAATTCCCTTTATTAGTTAAAAAGATATATGGTAGAGCAGTCAATGCAACAAATAAAGCCCTGATTGTCGAAGTTTGAATAACACTTGCGCTTTTATAAGACAACTTAGCAAAAATTGGCTCAATTGCCCACATTACGCAAGCGCATATTATGCACAATACACCTATCTTTTTATTATCCATACTAATTTATACCTATTTCAACTTGAAGGTATTTTTCTGCGACAAGATGATGATCGCCAATCCCCGCATATATAAACTGATGCTGTCGGTTTCAGGATTTTTACCAGCTTTGAGAACCACGAATCAAACCATTCGGCGTATTCTGATGTAGTTCGCTCCTGAAATGTATTGGAGTTAAAAGATTTCGTCATATTGTAGGGCGGATCTATGAATAACAGATCAACGAATGAAATAGGTAGCCAGTCTAAAATTGTGAACAAATCCTGATTGATGGTCCGATTTTCGATCTCCTGCGAGGTGATATTTTCAGAAAGTCTGAGAAATCTATCTTGATAGAATGATATTTCGTCTGATGAAATACAAATAGTTCTATTCCTTTGTGCCATCGTTTTTAAATCTGTCATCTGGATTTTCCTGAGAACCATAATGCAGAATTTACAGACAAAGTTGTTTTTCCAACTCCACCTTTCATATTAACAATTGAAACTACCTTATTCATGATTTTTCCTTTCTACTTTTTATACGGAATACCCATAAATTCAAGAATTGATTTTGCTGAGTCTATCATTATTTTAGCAGTGTTTTTTGTAATTACTCCATCTGTTTTATAGTCTGCAAAATTTCTTGCCTTTCTAAGATCGTTGAGATACCAACCAATTAATCGTTCATCTTCATCATTTGATGCTGTATATTCAGCTATAACTTTTGAATGAACATCCGATCTTTTATATGTCTGGTATCCTTTTCTGTCTCGTGCAATACAGAACACGCCATAATAAGCTCTGCTTATGGCAGAACGATAAGATGACTCATCTGTTCCTCCTAAAAGCTCATCAGCTAAGTAAATATACTTTATCCAATTAAAACTCATAGTGATTCTTCAGAAATGCAAAGGTCCCCTTTAGCATCCCTTATTCTGGCAAGAAACCATTTTCTGCCCAACTTTAGTTTAAGTTCTAACGCTTTTTTAGAATCATAAGGCGATTTGATTACTATAAATATTTGCTCCCAACCCTCTTCTATATCGTAATAAAGCTCAAGGAAGATTCTTACACAATCGCCAAAGACAGAGATTATGTGTTCCTTTGCTTCATTCAATATAGGGATGAGATGCTCGTGATTTTCTATAAAATCTCTGATCTTTTCGACGTCATCATTTTCTGAAATCTCGTACATGCTTATGATTTTGTCAATTATGGAGTCGGTTTCGATGGATTTTAAGGTACTACTTTGTGGCACGTTTATAACCTCATCCTGACCTTCTCCCTTGGAAGGGAGAAGGAATTGCAGACATCATCATTTTGATAATTTTTCTGCCTCTTTGTATTTATCTTTTGCGAACTTTGTCCATTCTGATATCTTGGCGTTTCTGAACTCCTGATTTTCCCATCTTCCCTTGCCTATGTTCAAAACCTCTGCCTCTGTGATAGGTACAGAAACAAGCTTTTTTAATGCTTCGGGTTTCATTCCGCCTTTTTTGACGGCTTCCCATGATTTTGCAAGGTCATCATGTACGTCAATGGTCATTGAGCCGATGAGGTCGTCAACTATGCCCTGCCTGATGGCGCTTTTGTTGTCATCAAATTTTAGGATTGTTTTCCACTTGAATGGGTTTGTTGGAACATCTGCTTTGTTGCCAAGAACGCCATAGAGATGAGGCATTACGCTCATACGGCGGAGGGCGCTCTTTTCGGGTCCACCCGGTAAGCCAGCTTTCGTCATCCAGAGCTTTTGCCCCTCTTCACCCATAACGAAATCAACGAATCTCTGGGCAATGTCTTTGTGAGGAGCGCCTTTGATTATGCCTATTGGGTCTCCGCCTATTACGGTTTCACCTTCAGGCATTACGTATCCAAGTTTATCAGGACCAGCTTTAGCTATCTCTGCCAGAGCGTAAATATCTATGGCAAGCCCACAGGCTGTCTCTCCAAGATCAACGTCCCTTGGTATATCGCTTGCGCCTCTGCCGAATATCTTTACGTTGGCGTTCATCCTCGTGATTACGTCAAAACCTTTTTCCCAGCCGTAACTCTGGAGTATGATCTCGTACATCTTGTGTATACTTCCGCTTTGACGTGGATCGGAAGAACTCACCCATTTTGCCAGTTCAGGTTTTGTGAGGTCGGACCATTTTGCTGGTTTCGGCAAACCAAGCATGTTAAACAACTGCTTATTATATATGATGCCGAATCCAGAGAAACAAGCGCTGTACCATTGGAAACCAGGGTCATATACCGGACTACCTGAGTAATCTTTTGGTATCTTGGCAAGTACCCCAGCGGGCAAGCGATATGGCTGTAAGTATCCTTCCTTCTTGAATTTCAGATAAGGGTCTGTTCCTCCGCCGAATAGTATATCAACATTGATCCCGTTGGGCGTCCTTTTGAACTCAGAATCTATGAATTTGACAATGTTAGACGTTCCACCCTGATCCAGCCATACTAATTCTATGTTGGCTTTGTACTTAGCTTGATACCATTTCTTAAAGGCTGTTGTAAACTCCTTTTGGATGTTCTCCTGATGTGGTGAAAGCAGTATCAATTTGTTATCGTTTGCGGCAGGTACGCTGAATGCTATCAAAACGGTGAGGATAAATGTGCAGAAAATAACAATTATTATGTTTATACCTGTTCCATACAGGTTTTTATGTGATTTGGCAAGCATAGTTACTCTCCTTTTTTTTCAGATGCTTTGATGCTAATGAGAACCATAGATATTTAGTTATTACGGTTTAATGATACCATAGCTGGCTACAAAGTTCAAGCTAACGTTAATTAAGGATTGCTTTCTCCATTATTTTTTATCAGATTTAGCTCTTTTAGTGAGGCAAAGGCGTCAAAATTTAGTGGATCGAGTTTTGTTATTGTTGTGTATGCTGTGATGGCTTTGTCGTATTGTTGCAAGCTTCTGTAAATACTGCCTAGCTCTAAATAATACTCAACATTTTCAGGATTTTGGGGGTCTAACTTCACTATTTCCTCGTATATATTTGCCGCTTCGTCAAACTTTTGTTCGGATTTGGATATTCCAGCTTGCTGACCATAGATGCCAGTTAGCTCAGATATGACGTCCAAAGACTTAGGGTCAATTACTAGAGCTTTTTTTAGCATTTCGACAGCTTTTGCCAGATCCCTGTCAGTTTTGTATATCCTTCCTAATTGAAGATAAGAATTGAGTATTGGTTCTTTGTCTGATGATGCGTTATTGGCTACTGCGATTTCGTATTCTTTGGTTGCTTCCTCTTTAGCGTTTCGCTGTTGGTAGATAGTACCAAGGTAGTAATGCGCCTCAGAGTTATTGGGTTCTGATACCAGAGAACGCTGGAAGGCGTCAAACGCTTTGTTTATATCTGCCATTCTGTTATAGATCTTCCCCATTAGCAGATATAGTTGAGGATGTTTGGGATTTATCTTTTCAATCTCGTATAGCTCACTAAGTGCCTCGTAATTCCATAGGGAAACAAAATATATTTCAGCCAACATGAAATGGGCTTCTGAAAGATTGGGGTCACGCTTTGATGCTTCCCAGTATTGTACTGATGCTTCATTGATCTTCTTTTGACCGTAGAACTGATCTCCTTTTTGCAGGTAAGCTTTTGCACTTTCATTGGCTTTAGCATCATTGGACAAAGCTGTATTACGTTCTACAAGCATTATTATTGGAATGGTTATCAGAAAAATTACGAGTATTGCAACCTCGATTATTAAGCTTAACCTCATTTTCTAACCTCTTTTATGATAAGTAATATAATCTGATTTAGGATTGCGAATTTAATAATTTTATTTAATACTTGAACGTTGGGTTTCGTTCCTCAACCCAAACCTACTGATCACTGTTTGCCAATCCCAAGAAAACCGACTATTTTATCCCACAACGCTGATACTGTGGCTGTGATAGGTATGGTTAGAACTAATCCTATACTTCCAGCGAGGACACGTAGTAATTCGGCGGCTATAGTCTCTGTACTCAGGATCTCGATCTTGCTTCCTATAAAGATTGTAGTACCTGCAAAGGTCATCAGAAGGATCAGTCTCAATCCCAGATAAGCGAATATCAGCGTATTGGTTATCGTTCCCAACAGGTCTGTTCCAACATCCATGCCGGCGGAGATCAACTGACTCGTGTGTATTTTTGGATTTGCACGCTTGACTTCTCTGACAGCGGAAGCTATGGCAATAGCGGAATCCATAGCAGTACCAAGTAATCCCATGATTATGCCTGCCATGAGTATGCTTTTGAAATTCAGCTTTTCCGATACAGTAAACTGAGCAAGCACTGCTGTTCTACTGCTAGAAATTCCTGTAAAGTGTAGCTTTTGATCTGCAAACAGGACGATAAGACTAGCTACGATCACTCCGCCAAGTATGCCTATTGTTGCGGAACCCGTCTTTCTGTTAAAACCGATAGTTATCACCGAAGATAAAAGCGCAATAATGCCAGATATAACAATTACAACCAACAAGGCATTATAACCCTTTGCTATTAGTGGAACAAGCACTTTTATGACTATTGCGACAGATATTCCAAGTGCAAATGCCGTCCTTATTCCTTGTAACCTGCCAACCAACGCTAATACTACGACCAAAAGTCCAGCTAGATAAATTAGGTATCCATCTCTACTGTAATTGTTTATAAGCACTCTATCAATACTGGTTTTTGATCCATCAACCTTCAATATAATCTCGTCACCGGGCTTGATTTCAATATTAGCCAACGGCATTCTGCCCGGATCTATGATATTCTGAACCAGCACCGATTCATTCTTGAAATTACCTCCCAAAAGTCTGGCTTTTAATATTTCATTCTGAGCGGTTTCGTTAGAATAGGGAGAAACGCTTGGTACTTCTATTGGTTTGCCTTTGTCCATCACCCTTGCTCTGACGTATTCTGATACTGATTGAGAGCCTTTTTCTACCTGTGATTCCGATGAATGTCTGCTTGTTGTATAAACTAAATGTATACCTATCACAATGATAATCAATGCTATTGGGATCAGGAAACTGAACTTTCCACCTTTAGCAAATGGGGAATAATGGGGATCTAAATCCACACTTGATGATTCTTTTTCTGTTTCAGGTGATGTTCTACCCATCAGGATACCGGCTATCAGTGCGGTTATTGGGATAGCCAATATAATGCCTATGGTTCCAGCAATTGCCTGCACGATTTCTGCTGATGTGCATTCTTCGTTTATAATTCTAGTCATCGGCATAGCACGTCCCATCTCACCAAACTCAACCATTGGCATCAGTATCAGGGTTATATCTGCGCCGATGTATGCGAAGATAAGCGTGTCTGCCATTGTTCCCATCTCATCTTTACCAACATTCATACCTGCCCTTATGCAAGCCCATATTCCTATTTGTGGATTAGCCTTTTTCACCTGTTCAATGGCGGATGCGACAGCCATGCTTGCATCCATTATAGCGCCTGATGCGCCAAGTATCATGCCGGATACCAAAAGTCCAGAGAAATTCCAGTTTGTACTTTCTGGAGACATCCATAGGCGCTTACCAAGCTCAAGATAGCCAAAGTTTATATCTTGACCTGTGAATTGAAGTATTCTGCTAGAAATGAAAGCTAAGAGAGCAGTTATGACTAATCCGCCTATTGTACCTAATATTCCAGCAATGGATTTTTTGCTTACTCCACCAATCAATAAGAATGTCAAAATCGTATTGAGTGCGGATATTAGAATTGAAATCCAGATCGGGCTGTAGCCTTGAAGGCACATAGGGATAAGTACTGCAATTATGAATACTACGGAGAGTGCTAATGATGCGATGGATTTGATACCTTTTAGTCCACCGATTAAGATTACAAGAGCAATGAATATACCTGCGGTGTATAGCAGAAAAGACGTCCTTACGTATTCACCGAGTGAGACAGCGCCGGTGCTTATTGTAGCGCCTTTCAAAGTTATGATGACGTACATTGTATCACCGACTTTAAGCACTCTATCGGTGTATTCGCCGATGAATGGGTTAGCGGAGAAAACTTCCTGACCTTTGTATTTCCCACTTAATATCTTTAGGGTTACGATCTGACCGTCAACTGAGTACGTCCATGCTGGGGATTCACCTGTAGCTTTTCCAGCATCTATGCTGACTACTTTGCCGATGCACGTAATAAGCTTTGAGCCATCCTCAAGCTTGCTTTCGCTTGAGAATCCCTTTAGCTTCATATCTACCGCAAAGCAGATTATAAGTATTAACGCTAAAGCGATAAGCTTTGTTTTCCACTCTTTCATTCACTTACTCCAAAAATATTATTCAACAACCTCTCCGATTCTTGCAAACTCAATTATAGCTTTATCACTATGTTCCCATTCATCTGTTGTCAGGGCAATTGCTTCTATTGGCTCAAAGACTTCACAGAGTGCGTCTGACAGTATATCTATCCTGTCCCAATACCATTTATCACTGAAGTCATCCGAGATCACTGCAACATCAATGTCGCTTCCTTCTCTTTGATTACCAGAGGCATAAGAACCAAATAGCACAATCTTATTGACTACGACATTTCTTGCCTCTATCGCTTTTCTATATCTACGTATTATATCTATTGCAGAGCTTTTATCCATTTTATAATTTAAGCCCTTCTTCCATTAGTGCATTACGGATAGTTTCTTTCACGTAAACTGCAATCTTTACTGCTTTGATCGCATTATTTTTTGTTATCTTAATGTTATCGTTAGGATAACGTAAAGTTGATGCATAAATTGAAAGTTTTTTCGCTTCTTCTAATTCGGATGCCCATCTTCCTTTTTCAGCACATAATTCTAAAAGCAATGAAATATTATGAGTATAAGGAAACTCAAATTCATGATATATCAGATATGCCTTTAAATACTTTTCTACGCACTGTTGAGCATGAAAAGCTATAATCCGATATGGAATACTCGTAGTAAGAGTTAAACCAACATGTGCTGTGCTTAGATCTTCATCAGCGTATGAAACCCAAATAAGCGTTTTTTCCTCAATTTCTTGCCTTTGACTTTTCATAGAGGATTTTCCCTTCTTTGGAAGCGTAACGTGCTATTGTCCCGGGAATTCTGCTGTCCTTTTGGTATTCTTTATCAGTTAGTATGACAATATCTCTTGCTAAACGCATCCCCTCTAAAGATTTATCCATACTAAAAATTAGATCAAACCGATTGCCCTTTACTGAACAAATAACGAGGATGTCAACGTCACTGCGTTCATCGGCAGTACCTCGTGCCTGTGAACCAAACAGTATTATTTTGTCGGGATGAAATCCATCAACAAGTCTCCTAGTAATTTCTGAAAGCGTTTCTTCACTAACCATTATCGTTATCCTGATTTAATGGCGTAGAACAAGCTGACAGCATGTTCTACGATTTACGATTCAATCCGCATTTTTTGCTAATCACCGAATTCGCTGAGGAAGCCAGCTATTGCGCCTCTCCAGACGTAATCCGTGCCATAGTCTTTTGCTACGCAGATGTCTGGTAAACTGGTCTTGCCTCTCTGGAGATAGAATGCGTTATTTGTGTTATCGTCCAATAATTTGACTGCTGGAATAAGCACTTTTTTGAAGTTTTTCATCACGCCTCCACCGATCTCTATTTTCCCTGGTCCAAAGCTCACTATTATTAATCCTAGAACTCTGGCAAGGGTGAGTGATACGAAATCTGCGATCTTCTTTGCGTTTTCATCTTCAAGATTATCGTACATTATTATTGGCAGTTCTTTATCTTCAGGTTCGTTCACTGTCTTTTCGTATAGAGCGCCTTTTGATATTGCACCGGATTTTATACCGTTACGGATCATCTTTGCGATGCCACCGCCTGATAATATCGCTTCTATATGTCCAGTTGCGCCGTCTCCGCATTTTAACTCGTTGCCGAATGGGTCTTTGTCCACGTGATAATGATGCCCGAACTCAGGGATCGTTCCGAACTCGCCATTGAATAATAGATCGCCTATTTTTATGCCTATGTTTGTGCCTGAACTTATAGTCCAGTAAACGACTACTTTGTAATCATTTGTATCATCGCCTGGTCTGTTTGCGAACCTGAATGCGTAAGGTTCACTAGCAAAGGGATCACCAAGCTTGACGTCCTGTCTGTTATGTCCGAATCGCTTGGCGCATTCAGCGGCAGCTGAACAGTCGTTGCAGATATACATTTTTTCCCAGCCAAAGGCTTTTGCAAGGGCGGGAACTACCTTAATTAATCCGTTCATGGATTTTGGAACATTGGGAGATTCGGTCAGTACCTTGTTCTCCTGATCTGGCACGCCCGCTGAACCCATAGTGACTCCCATAATATCTGAAGCCTTTATGTTATGTGCTTCTAGAATTACGCCTGCCTTTTCTATAGACTGTTTATTCAAGTCACACACAGTCATTCCTTCTTTAAGTTCAATTTTGTTATCTGCTATGATCTCAGCCTTTTTGTTTGATAGAATAAGGCGCAATCTGCTTCCACCAACATCAACACCTAAAATATAATCTGACATTTTTACCTCCAAATCTTTCGTGACGGGTGACGCGTAAATCATTTTATAATCATGCGTTAAAGTCACACTACATCTATTGTTTCACTTATAGAAATAAAAAGAAGTTAAACACGGAGACACAGAGGCACGGAGAAAAAAATGAAGGCGGAAGGATGACGGATGAATAAGTTCTCTCCGTGCCTCTGTGTCTCCGTGTTTTTTCATGAATTATGACTATTCATCAAATAACTGAAAAACTCGTATCATTTATCCATCTTAATATCGCGAATTTAGTACATGAAAGTTGGGTTTCGTTCCTCAACCCAACCTACTTTTTCTCATTACTCATTACTATTCACCCGTCACGCGTCACCTAGATCAAAAAACCTTGGCAGATTATCTTCATGAGCTTCGAGGAGTTCGTCAAGCATTGTCTCAGCTACTTCGACTGACGGTACGAGCGGATCGAGAAGCATGGCTTGAAGCGCCATTTGTCTGTCACCAGTAAGGGCGGATTCCATCGTTAGATTTTGCTGGTATATTCTCTGCGATAGTATTGTCGCTATACCGTGAGGAATATCACCCATAAAAACGCCTCTTACTCCATTATGGCTTACGATAGCGGGTAATTCGAGAATAGACCCTTCGGGGAGATTGGTCACCAAACCGTAGTTGGGTATATTAACAGCGTCAAAGTGTCTTACTACTTTGAAGTAAGGATCCTCTGTGTTGGTAGCTTTCATCGTCCAGTTGCTACTCTCAAGGGCGGATATAAGGCTGATAGCCATTTCACCTGAGCGTTGAAGATAACTTGCTGGCAAATATCCGTCAAGCTTCATTCTTATCTCATCCCAGTGTGCAGGCGATTGACCATAAGCTTCCATAAGGCTAAGACCGTATTTTCTGCCGTAATCCGATTCATAATTAAGGAAGTATGGCATGAATTCGGCAACGTGCCTATCACCCGGCGCAGGATAAGCACCAAATGCCCTGAATAAGCTGGCACAGATGCGCATATTATCAGGTACGCCTTCAATATCAAATTTGTCCCTCAGCATTGCAAGCCCATCCTGCCCCTGTACGTTGAATTCTAATATCCAATTAAAATGATTGATTCCAGCGGAGAGAACACTCGTATCTTCAACAGGTACGCCAAGATAGTCAGCAAGATTCCGTTGAGTATCGGGAAGTCCACGACATAGACCTACTGCCCTGATGTTGCTGTACTGGTGTATGGCAGAGCATACGCAGGAATTCGGGTTCGAGTAGTTGAGCAGGAGTGCGTTAGGGCATATATCCTCCATATCGTGGCTTATGTCCACTACTATTGGCAGGAGTCTCAAGGCTCTGGAAATGCCCCCGGGTCCGACTGAGTCACCAACTGGCTGAACAATGCCGTATTTCATGGGAATATTCAAATCCTTCTCCCATGCCAATCTTCCACCGATCGCTATGGTCTGGATCACGTAGTCAGCGCCCGGGAGAAGGTCATTGTGTTCAGTTGAGCTTTCGATAACAATATCCGCTTCAGCTTCTCTCACCATACGGCGTGCAAGCCTTGTGGTAAGCTCAAGTCCCTCATGATCAATATCGCACAAAGCGACTGTGCTTCCGTTTAATTCGTTTGTCATCACTATATCAGCGAGGAGTCCTCTGGAGAAAACGACACTTCCAGCTCCGATAATAACTATCTTACTCATATTTCTTTCCCCCTCTCATTAAATTGAGTCCTGCCACAGCGAATACGGAGAGGCTTTTATATTTGGTCAGACTCTATAATTTCTATGATTTTTTTGTTACTCATACGAGTTTTTCAGTTAGATTAAACACGGAGACACAGAGGCACGGAGAAAACATAGAAAGTTATGAAGGATGAATACGATTCTAAGATTCTAAGATTACTTTACTTAGTTTCAATCTTTAAATCTTCCAATCCTTCCGCCTTCATTTTTTTCTCCGTGCCTCTGTGTCTCCGTGTTTAATTTCTTTTTATTTCTATAAGTGAAAAACTCGTATTACTTATTATTTTTATATAGTATACTTGTTTTGTTGTTATATATCAATATTAAACCTAGATTCGTCCAAACCTTAAAATGAGTCAATAATGGCAAAAAGAGATTATCAAAAAAACATAAAAACAACAAGATTAAAAACAATGCTTGAGAAAACTCAAGATGAGAGAGATTTCTGCCGATATATTAGTATTGACTGTAGGGTTTTTCACTTATGGGATAAAAAGAAGAATAAACACAAAGACGCCAAGTTCACAAAGAACACTAAAATAGAATCTGGTTGACCTTGCCAACAAAAAGTGGTAAGATTAAAGTATTCGTAGATCAATATTGGATTGTGTGACAACGGGAGGATTATTATGCACAAATCTATATATCTTATTTTTCTAATGCTTTTATGCCTGACGTCAACCTCTATCGCAGATACATGGGCTTTGTTGGTAGGCATTAATGATTATCAAGACTCTCGTATCAGCGACTTGAACTACACTGTTAATGACGTGACAAGGTTTCGTGACGTCTTGATTGATAAAGATGCTTGTGCTGTTCCCAAAGACAAAGTTTACCTGATGACGAATAACAGCATTGGGGACGAATTACCTACTAACACAAACGTCATATTTAGATTAGAGAACCTTGTTTCACGCATAAAACCAGAGGATACGTTTATATTTTATTTTTCAGGGCATGGTATGATGCGTGATGGCAAGCAATATCTTCTCACAATAAACTCAGACTCCAGATCGCTGACGACTCTTGCCGCTTCTGCTATACCTCAAGATACCATTCACGAACTCTTAAACAAGGTTAAGGCACATCAAGTATTGGTCATACTTGACTCATGCAGGAATGATCCAGAGAAGGGCAAAGGCGATAAGGATAACACTCTGACAGATGAAATTGCTCGTGGATTCATTATGAAGTCACGAAGCGCACCTGATGGTATGCCCGGAAGTTCTGCTACGCTATATGCTTCATCTGTTGGCGAGCGCGCTTATGAATGGGACAGCATGAAAAGCGGAGTTTTTAGCTATTATCTAGTAGAAGGCTTAAAGGGCGCATGTATTGACGCTAATAATGAGGTTACGCTTCGTGGATTGGCTAACTACGTTATGAAAAATGTGAGAGGATGGTCATTAGATAATCTCCCGACTGGTAAGTGCCAAACTCCGTGGCTGGTTAGCGAAGGTGCGGCGGATATGACGCTTGCTAAAATTGGTAAGTTGGATGTTCATATAACCCAAATTGTGCCTTCTCCGCCAAGCGATAGCGGATTCTCACTTAATGATCTAAAGAATGAAGCAGACAAATTAGAAGCTATTGAGAAAGTTAAAAAGGCACAGGATTCAAAGCTTGAAGAGATGAAAACGGCTTATATAGATATTAAGGCTTATGAAGGTAGAAATATAACACCAAATATAAAGTCTACTGCATGGCAGAGATTCATTGACTCCTTCAAGGAAGATAATCCTTACTCTTTAGAGGATGATAACATGCGTCAGGAATCAAAAAAGCAACTGGATTACTGGAATAGACAGATTTCAAAGATTAGACCCAAAATAGACACATCATCAAAAACTATCTCCAGAGAAGATGACACAAAGATGGTGATTATTTCTCCAAAAGAAGCTTTTGCAGCGTCATTAATAGTTCCCGGGTTGGGTCAACATCTTCAAGGTCGTTATAAACAAGGATTGACTTATGAGGCTTTAGTTATCGGCTCAGTTATAGCCGCTGTCTACGCAAGGAGTTATCACGAGGATACTCGAAGCGATTATTTGAATTTGCTTAAAGACAATACTGCATCTACTAATGTCATAGAAACGTATTATAATAAAGCTAAATCTGCACGCACTCTGGCAATAGCTACTCAAATAATGGTTGGCATATCTTGGGGAATAAACTTATTGGATATAATCTTAACAGATAATTCAATTAAGTCCAAAGATGCAACTAGACTTAAAATTGAATCTACTTTCAATGGTATCAGATTGCATGTATATTCACCATATTAATTCAAAGGGGATAAATCAATGCTAAAGAATTTTTTCATCATTGTGTTTACTTTAATAGTATGTGAATTTCTATTTGGATGCGTTGAAGATATACCAACTCCTCCTGGTTACGAATCTGGGAAAGATTCTACTACCACCGATAATCTACGTCCCACACTCGTTTCCACAAACCCAGCTCAGGGTTCAATTATTGCAGCTAATGGTACAGTCACTATGGTATTTAGTGAAGCTATGAAAGAGGTTACCGTTGCCGGCGCAGCCGGTATCGTTACTCTTGGAGCAGATGGTAAGTCTGCTGTTTGGGTAATCATAGGTGAAATACCTATTGGTAGTGTCACATTGACGATCAACGGTTCAGATAAAGCTGGAAACAAACTGGACACATCGACAGTTGCTTTAATAGTTAAAGCTACTGATGCAACATCACCTTATATTGATGATGCTTCTTGCTCTCCAGCAAATGGCGCAACTGGTGTTGATCCTAATAAAGTTGCCAAGATCGTTATCAGATTCACCGAAACGATGAGTGAAGCACAATTGGTTTCTTTTGAGCCGAAAGATGCCAAAATTGATTCAAAATTTGATGGGGACAAGACCCTTACCATTTCATTTCTTGGTGGATACAAACTGAGTAACGAAATGGAAATCAGAGCCACTGTCAGCGGCAAAGATACCGCAGGTAATGCTTTGGCGGATAACAGATATAGTTTTACTACGAGTAAGATGGCGGAGTAGTAACAGGCAGACATAAAACAACGTTTCTGAATTTAGGCAGTTAAGTTAAGGATAAAAAGTTGTGGATCGAAACTTTTGAATCACTTGCCATTTTAGGACGCTGTCTCAACGTTAGAATATGACTATTCTTGAATTTGTAGGCACTAGAATTATCATAAAGAACAAAACAAGGCAAAAAAGAAAGGAAAAGAAAGGAAAAGAAAATGAAATCAGATTACCAATTACCCCAACTATTAATTGATCATTTGGATTCAATGCTTAATATGATTAATATGGATTCTCCTGAAGAATTATGGAGATGGGCACTAAAAAATCCTGTTCCTCTTTTTCTTACTGTTGAAAAAGATCCAACCCTTGTCAGTTTTGTTGACAGTAAATTGGGTTTGTCAAAGGAAGCAAAAAAATCTAGTCAAAGTAGTTCCACAGATTTACGTTGCTAGACTTGAATCGGAAAATGCTTATTATATTGGTCAAACCGATCAACCAGGTGGAAGATGGAAACCTTCTAAATGTTATCATCTAGGAGATTTAGCTGAAGCAATTCTCAATTTTCCAGAAGAGAGAGGGTATAGTAATTGGGTCAGAAATTGGTTTAAATCTTCTGATCATGGTTGTTGGAAAAATTGTAATACTATTCCCTTGAAAGAAAAAGTGATTATATCTTTCTTTTTAGAAAGAGAAGAACTCAAAGATAAAGATCAACGAAAAACCTATGAATTTATTTTGATCTATTGGGCTTTAAAAAATGGAAAAACTGTGCTGAATAAGGAGTTAATTTTAAAGATTGACAAAATTTTTTCACCGCAAAGAGATAGATAATTGAGAGTATTGGGAAGGTGAGTCGAGGGACAAAACCCAACTATTAGACATGACGTTTTCCCGATTGTAGAGATAATGGACAGTGCAATATTGCTATAAATATACAAAATCCAACATCAATAAGAAGGTGAAAAAATATGGCTCAAATTATTAATGCAATTTATGAAGAGGGAGTTTTAAAGCCTTTTAATTACTCATAATTTAAGATCGGAGTTACAGTTGGTAATTTATTTGGACGAATCAGGAGACCTGGGCTTTGAGCGTGGATCCAGATTTTTCATTATTGCTATTTTTGCGGCACACAATAAAAAGGAACTAGCCCATTGCGTTAAAAGGGTTAGACAACGTAAGCTAAAGAAAAATCCTCCTGCAGAATTAAAAGCTTTTCGAGTTACAGATACCATCAGAAATGCTTTATTGAGTTATATTGCTAGACAGGATATAGAGATATATGCTTTTGTTTTAGATAAGTCACTCGTTCCAGAAAAATTTAGAAAGGAATCAAATACCATATATAACCATTGTGCAAGTGTGGCAATTGAGCATTGCGCAGAAAACAATTATATACAGGAACTTGTAGTTGATATGAGAGGAGACTTAATGGCAAGAGCTGATTTTGATAAATATATAAAACGAACTGTTAGTGATATAAAGATCAGCCATGTAGAATCACAAAACAGCGAGTTACTACAAATCACAGATTTTGTAGCTTGGTCAATTCACCGAAAGTACGAAAGCGACGATGAACGCTTTTATGATCTAATATCCAGTAAGATTAGATGTGAAATATTATGGAAATAGAAAGCGGTCCCTATCGCCCTTGGAGTTCCACGTTTAAGGCTCCTTTACCCTACACACGGTAGGGAGAGTAATGATAGGACTTACCCGCTTAGTTTAATTATACCATTGAAATCTTAATTTGTCAAGAAAGAATCCGTTGGTTCGATAAATGAAACCCAACAATTAGACATGACGTTTTCCCGATTGTGGAGATAATGGACAATGCAATATCGCTATAAATATACAAAATCCAACATCAATAAGAAGGTGTAAAAATATGGCTCAAATTATTAATGCAATTTATGAAGAGGGAGTCTTAAAGCCTTTAGAACCTCTTGACATAAAAGAACATACAAAGGTACGTATAATCATTGAACCAGAAAAAGATAGAAAACGTCCACCTTTGAATTTTCCTGTTGATAGCTATGGTTCATGGCCAAAGAATCTTTCATTAAGACGTGAGGATATTTACGATGATAAGGGATATTAACTCAGTTTTTCTTGACACAAACGTACTTGTCTACGCTAATGTAATGGAATCACCATTGCATCAATTAGCGATCAAAACTATTCAATCTTATTATGATGTTGGAATTGAGTTATGGATCAGTCGTCAAATTCTGCGTGAATACATAGCAGTCTTAACACGACCACAGATTTTTACTAAACCTGTTTCTGTTTCAGTAGTGGCAGATCGAATTCGTTTTTTTCAATCGCATTTTCAAGTTGCGGAAGAAAATCCTCAGATTACAGAAGCACTTTTGACATTGATTGAACGCTTTAATGTCGGTGGGAATCAGGTTCATGATGCTAATATTATTGCAACTATGCAAGTATATGGCATTCGCAATTTGATTACTCATAATGTAAAAGATTTTAAGAGATTTTCGAGTATTGTCAATATATTATCTATAAATGGTGAGACTGATTGAGAAACGAAACCCAACTATTAGACATGACGTTTTCCCGATTGTAGAGATAATGGACAATGCAATATCGCTATAAATATACAAAAACATCAATAAGAAGGCGTCAAAAATATGGCTCAGTGCGTAGGTTGGCTCGAGAAACAAAACCCAATTGAGTATGCTGTTCCTATTGAATAGGAAAAATAACTATTAAAACAAGCGAGGTGAATATATTGAATAGATTTATTCTACCAGTTATTATTGAGAAGGACAAAGATGGCTATTTTGCGTTTTGTCCTGATTTACAGGGGTGTTATACACAAGGTGACACTTATGAGGAAGTATTGAGTAATATTGAAGATGCTATCCGCCTTCATATTGAAGATCGCTTAGAAAATGGTGAACCGATCCCAGTAAGTGAGATGGTGAGTTTGACAACTTTGGAGGTACTGGTGTGAGTCCTAAAATGCCAAGAGTAACTGCATCTCAAGTTATTCGTGTATTGGAAAAACGTGATTTCAAATTTACACGTCAAAGCGGAAGTCATAAGATTTATCGAGATGATTCAAATAATCGTGTAACAGTGCCTTTTCATGCAGGTAAAATTTTACATCCAAGAGTTTTGAAAAGTATTTTAGATGATGCTGGATTGACCGTAGAAGAATTTGTTAGGATTCTAAAAAATTAACGCGTAGGTTGGGCTGATGAACGAAACCCAACTATTAGACATGACGTTTTCCCGATTGTAGAGATATTGTAGAGATAATGGACAATGCAATAACGATATAAATATACAAAATCCAACATCAATAAGAAGGAGTCAAAAATATGGCTCAGATTATTAATGCAATTTATGAAGAGGGAGTTTTAACGCCTTGATTGATATAAATAAATCACAAAAAATTGTCGCAATATCAAACACAGGACCACTTATCTCTGCATTTCAATGCGAAAAAGTGGATTTGTTGAAACTATACTTTTCTCTGGTCTATATTACTGCAACAGAACTTGCTGAACTTCAAAAACATGGTTGGTCAGATAAGATTCAAAGATTAATAAATGATAGATTTATTGTAGTTATAGAACAATTTACTGATCAGGAAAAAGAGAAAGCGATACGATTATCAAAAAAGATAGCAAAAGAACCTTCTTCTGGAGACAAAAATTGGCATAGTCATATCCCTGAAGCAGAAGCAATGACGTTGATGTTAAAACGAAAGTATCTAAAGATTGAGATTATTCTTCTTGATGAAAAATCTGCACGCAATATTGCTCAAGAGATGAAGCTAAGTTTCACAGGGTTCCCGGGATTACTTGCAAAGGCAGGCTTATATGGTCTTTTGACACAAAATGATATAAGAAAATTGTTAAAGACTTGTCAACAACATGGTACACATTATAGTGATAATTTGATCGAAACTACTGCAAAAAACTACGGGAGGTGAATAATAATGAAAACTGTTCCCGAACCAAATGCAGAGCTATTAACTGCTGAAGATGTAGATACAGACGTCGCCTTTTTGAATACAATATTAGCAAGACGTAGCGCTGAAAGTAAAGCCTATGATATTCTACAACATCCTAAAGTTCGAAAGATGTTGGATAAGTTGATTTCGGAAGGCGTATGTGCAAATGATGAAGAGGCAATTGAAAAGGCATTGGAGACATTAGTGACCACAATGAGTCACTAGGTTGGGTTGAGGAACGAAACCCAACTATTAGACATGACGTTTTCCCGATTGTAGAGATAATAGACAATGCAATATCGCTATAAATATACAAAATCCAACATCAATAAGAAGGTGTAAAAAGTGGTTAAACAAAAAATATATTTGGATACTACAATACCAAGTGCCTATTTTGATGATAGAGCACCAGACCGACAAAAATTAACTAGAGATTTCTGGAATGAACGTTTATTGAGTTTTATACCAATGATCTCAACTATCGTACAGATCGAAATTAAAGATACACCTGATCTTGAGAAACGTATTAATATGGAAAATTTGGTAAAAGAATTTGAAGTATTAATACCAAATGACGAATCAGATAAACTAGCACAAGAATATGTTGATAAAGGGATATTTTCCGAAAAGTTCGCATCCGATGCAAATCATGTTGCAATTGCAGTAGTTAATGGTATCAACTTTTTGGCAAGTTGGAATTTTAGGCATCTAGTCAAAGTTAATACAAGGCGTGAAGTGAATTTAATCAATGCTCTGAAGGGATATTGGCAAATTGAAATTATAGTTCCACCAGAATTATAAGGGGTGATAAACAATGCGACAAATTACAGATGAAGAAAAGAAAATGATATGGAAAGAGGTATTAGAGGAATTTCCAGATGACATTACAATGCAGGAAGTTCATTATGTTCATCTATTACATTATTGCCAGACGAAAGGTATGACGTCAAAAGAACGTATAAACTTTTTTAGCAATATTCAAAAAGAAAGCAAGGAAAATAGTGTTAATTAATTTGACTGTGGCAGAAATAACTGACGAATTAAAACAGCAGATATTGAAGGAAGTAAAAGCAGAATTTCCAGATGATGAAATGATGCAGGAAATTCACTATATACGCTTATTGCATTACTATCAAACCCTTGATCTTTCTCCAGAAGAATATATCAAATTCTTTAACAAGGTTTTGGATAAACATAAGAAAACATTGCATGTTTAACAAGTATGTTGGATCAAGAAACAAGACCCAACTATTAGACATGACGTTTTCCTGATTGTGGAGATAATGGACAATGTAATATCGGCATGCAAGAATTAAATAATGAAATGGTAAGATAAGATGAAAAAGGATATACTATTTGAAGTATCTACACCAAATACATAACGGATGCAATCAAAGAAGTGTTGCGGTAAAATGTCAAGCGAAAAGTGAAAATAAAGCTCGATGACCTTTTTTTGACAAACTCCTATCGTGACACTTGCTAGACTTTATGTCAAGCAGTGCTGATATTTCGTTACTTCTGCATACTTCTTTTGATAGTATGCACTAAACTCGGGATTGTGTCGTCGCAGTGAATCTGCTGCCTCCACAAGATAATATCTCAGATATGCGTTGGATTGCTTGTCCAGTCTTGTCGTCTCTGCTCGAAGTTACCTGACTGATGACGTATCCACGCTAGACCTGCTAAACGTGCTATCTGAGCTTCTGATGGAAAGCAGTTAATGTCTCCTATCTCAGCGAATATACCTGAGCATCCGGAGTCATGAACTCCTCGATGACCGCAGTGGCAGTAGCACCGAATGTATCGGAGAAAGGTTGTCCTTTTCCAAATGCAGAGAACT
>Ga0247841_10001920_pt1 | contig 43628 bp, 74 predicted proteins | sample LaCruzMarch2015__2_FD_192410 | JGI IMG/M metagenome (GOLD analysis project Ga0247841, IMG submission 192410) | Freshwater microbial communities from meromictic Lake La Cruz, Castile-La Mancha, Spain - LaCruzMarch2015_18m | ecosystem: Environmental > Aquatic > Freshwater > Lake | place: Spain...
CAGCGTCCAGCGCTTCGGTGTAGTCGATCATTCGCTGCGTCAGACCGGGGTCTCTGGGACTCCAGACGCCATTCTTGACATCATCTTTCGAGATGATGGTAAACGGCGTGGGGTGCGCACCCTTGCTGTTGCGCCAGAAGATGGGATGCGCGACATCGACAAGGTGGTGGGAATCGAGCGAAACGTGAATCTTGGTAATCCTCGCGGCATTGCGCTCGATCATTTCAGCCGCGCGATCCATATCCTTTTCGGCACCTGTGACGTACAGCGCGCCTTTGGGATTGCAGAAATCTTCCTGCGGATCGATGCAGAACAAATGGACATTTTTTCTCGTATTCATTAAATTTTCTCCAAGGAAAAGGGTTAACGTTAGTGGAAGTATTCACCATATAGTCTACAGGAGGATTTTATGGGAATATACTTACACTGGACAGAAAAAGAGTTAAAATACTTATCACTTAATTACTACGGAACGCCGGGGGAAACACTTCGCAGCAATCTGCGTAATCGTGATTTAGGAGCTATCAACAGAAAAGCTTCTGTTTTGGGTCTTCATAAAGCATCAACTCGTCTTTCCAAAGCGTCTAATCTGCTATCTCAAACTCCAGAAGCCTACTATTGGCTTGGATTTCTATTAGCAGATGGAGGCTTTACAGAGCGCCGTATCGGACTAAAGATTGCAGATAAAGATGCTGATCATCTGCAATGTTTTCACAATTTTATCGAATCCAAAAACAAAATACGCAGAAAAGATAATACTTGTCAAGTTCGCGTGACTGATATAGCAACAGTGACAGAATTACGCAAGCGCTTTGACATTACTAACTGCAAGACTTATCATCCTTGTAAAATAGATCAAATAGGCAATGACGATCTATTATTCGCTCTTATTATAGGTTTTATTGACGGTGATGGCTGTGTGACAAAAAACAAAAGTCGTAAAAGCTCTTTCATACTTTCTGTTGTAGGTCATCATTCTTGGCTATCTAATTTCATGTTTATGGAAGATAACCTTCGCCGCATTGTTGGTTCAGAGCCTCAACGCTCTGCCAAAATTAGGGATCATTACGTTATGCTCCCTAAACAAACAGAAAAACGCAAATTTCGTCTTGCAGACTTCTATATTTGTGATCGAGAAACACTACTCGCTATAAGGAAAAAGGCAGATGATCTTCACTTACCTTTTATGGCTCGTAAGTTAGGCAAGATAGAATAAGCACAATCTTGCTGCCTTTCTGACCAGATAGGATTATAAACGCAATTTCCTTCACTTTTTCGATTAAGAAAATAATTTGCGGAAAAAATAAAAACCACTATTAGGCGAAAAGGTTTTACTAAAGCGATCTGGCGTATAAACCTTTCCATGACTTTCTGCTGTCTTTGTATGGAGTCATAAAGTTATCCTTACTCCTTCTCCTTATCTGTAGAAATATTAGTCCCAGCAGAAAAGATATTTTTGGGAATAGGCATATGTATTCTGGGGAAAGTATGTATTTTCATAGGAATATTTTTTATGAAATTGCTATAAGAATCTTTCATTTCCTTAAGCTTGGCATCACGAATATCACTACTTGAAGTTATTTTTACATTTTCTTTGGAATAAAAAATTAAAGACGAAAATTGATTATTACCTCTTTTGGAAAGATCATAATAGTACCCAAAAAACGTGTATATATCTCCGTTTTCATCTGTCAAAGAAAACTCTCCATCACAACAGCATATAAAATCACCTTTGTCGCTTATTAAAGCCACTGACCCGTTCTTAAACTCTGTTACAATAATTTCATTCTGCCGAAATCCAAAGTTTCCCCTTTTCTCTCTAACAAAATCGCCCACCCAATATAACAAGTGCAATGTCTCCCCTTTGCTATTTACTATTTTGCCTCTTTCCCCTTTCTTTTCCATAATATTATACTCCTTAATCAAATAGGCATAATTGCCTCTATTATTGTTGTACGATTGATGCATTAAACAAAAATGCAAAAATAGTACTGTTATAAGGTATTACGCTATCTATGAGAATCTTTTATGAAAAAATCTTTCCACCACTTATCGCTTGCCATTATCAGCATATCTTTTGCGCTTATATCGTCAGGTTTAACGATTTTATGAGTGTTACAGCATACACAAAAAGTTATAGTATCATGATAAGTGCCAAAACCTTTGTCGTTTACCGAAGAAGTGCATACAGCTTGCCGCCATATACAAACTTTCATTTTCTTGCCATCAACAATTAAAGTTTTTCTACCTGCATAATATAGCAAATCATCAGGAGAATGTGGAGGAGCATCACATCTATGCTTAATATATTTTACATAAAACTGCATGAAATGTACTAAAAGAGATAGCGAAGATATTATTATAGCTATTATTGACAACGTAGAATCCATACAATCTCCTTCACTTTACTATTTTTTGGAAAATGTTTTCTTGAACAAATCCGTAATCTCTTCACGTTTTTCGCCTTCTATAACCACTTCTATGTATATCTCACAAAAATCGTCATCACTATCCAAGAAAAGGCAACTGGAGTTTAAAATCACTAATTCAAACTTCTTTTCTACAATGTCTAAAACTTCTTCATAATCCCATCCACCGATCTCAAAGCCAATCGCGTAATGAGTTTCATTTCCCCATTCTTCTTGCTGATTATAAAAACGATATGACTTCAATCTAGTATAAGTGTCTTGCATCAATCTTCCTTAATCTCTTTGAATGAAGTGCCTTTACAATAAGGACACTCATCATAAATGTCTTTGATTGCTGCATAACATGATAAACAAATCTTATTCTTTTTCTTTTCTTTAACTTTAACCTCAACGTGTTTTCTTTTATACTTACTGAGATCAGTTAATAGATTTGCTCCCATTTTCACTGCATTCTTTACGTTTGCATCAAGCATTTTCTCTTCGCATAGAGAAAGTAGATCATTCCATCTATCTATAAGGGCATTTAAAGCGTCTACAGGGGCTATTACAGCCATTTTGTGGCTTACAGCGTAAGAATATGCCCCTCCATCCCTTCTTTCTATCTTGAGCCTTTCAATTCTTTTGTATTTTACTTTAATGTTTAGCTTAGATAGATGATAAGAAATAGGATCGGCACTATTCTCCCAGTCTTTTGACCTGTCATTAAACGTATCAAAAGAGAAGATAAGGTTTTCCATCTCCCAATCCCAGAAATCTAATTGAGCGAGGAATACTAACCTATTCTCATTGGCATTAGCATTTGCTTTTTTATCCGCGAAAAAGAAATCAATAGCATCTTTCAGAGATTGAGTTTTCTGCAATAGATATACTGATGGACGTTCCATACTACTTGCCCCTGAAATAAGTTCCTTTCATCCCCCTCTTGCCAACGAATTGCTGATTGATCTCGTTGTAAGCGACCCATATATCATTATCGTAGAACTCGCATATCGCCTTGAAGTGAGCAGGAATAGTCTCCATATTGACAGGGAAGAAGTGGTTTGCGTCTACTCCAACATTAAACATATTCAACTGGTATTTCCAAGCAGCGTGAATATGACCTACCAGATTGAACCTATCTTTTCTTCCCTCTGTAGGATAATGAGTAATGTATACAGGAAGACCCTCAAAAAGATCTGGCATATCGAGTCCTTTTCCATCCTCGTATACAACATCAAAATACTTATATAGATCTGTATTCGGGATCTTAGCGTCATGATTGCCTTTGATAAGTATTTTGTATTTTGCTTCTATTTTAGAAACAAGAGCAATAAGCTCTGGCTTATCTTTATTGCAAACATCGCCATTAAAGATAAGAGTATCTTCATTGCTTACTCTAAGCTTTATGTTCCACATAAGAGCGTCTTGCATTTCTTCTGCATTACGGAATGGGCGACCAAGGATACCTATTCTCTCATCCCCGAAATGCAAATCTGCAACAATGAAAGTAGCCATTTTATTTACCCTCGTCTACCCAGTATTGAATTGAAACAACATCCTTCAGCATCTCTCTTAGATCGTTATATGGTTCTTTCTTACGCTCTTTACCATACAGCCAATCCAAGTACCTATTTCCAGGCGCGTCATCCGGACGCCCATAAAGAGATCTATCTGATGAAAAAAACCTTCCCGCTTCTACGTTGGTCGTAAAGGCTGGCATTGTCTCCAAATCGCGAGGAACCCAGAATACGATTAGGTTGGCTGCTGTCAATCCATAATCTTCCCATCCTACTTGACATATGTAATCAATCTTATTATTTCTATCCGCTCGTTCAGGTACTAAAATAGCACCTTCGTATCCAAGCTCTGTAAGAATCTGAATTGCTTCTGGTCTCCAAGACTTAACATCTTTTCTTCTTGGAGTAGGACCGGCTAGAAAAATGCTGAACTCGTCTTTTCCAAATGTGATACGTTCATCCGAATGAATTACTCTTACTCCTGCCATATATCCTCCAAAGACGAACAAGCTGCAAGTCTGCCATCTCCAGTAAAAAGGTACTTGTTATGATGCAAAAGGACAGGTCCAATTCTACTATCGCTCCATTTAGTAATACACAGCGACTTGAAATCCCCTACATCTTTCCTCTCCTCGAAAACAACCCCCATAATAGAGAAGATACTTTTCATCTTGTCAAAATCAGTTTCCATTATCGAATCTCACTAACTGGCTTAAAAGCCGGTATCAAAAGCATATCCACAAACTCCATCATTGTCTTATAGATAGAATCATCTTTCGTAAAGACAAAACGCTTCATAGCTTCTCCGTTAAGCCATTCCCTCAAATCAGTTCCCATCTCGCTTGACCGGGCTTTCCAGTCACAGATCATTTCAGCCACATATACTTTTGGCATTCCGTGAATTCCCTTATCCCAGAACTCAGGATGATGGTCATTCGTAGAATTGTGCTGTTTGATCGCCGCAACGAGAAGGAGCTTATCTGAGTTATCGCCAGTCAGGTTATCGAATTCAATTCCAGACATCTTTGATTGGTCATGGATAAGACCATTAGCGATCAGTTGTCTTGCGAGTTTGAATTCCCCATTGGCGATCATCTTTTCCGCCAGCAAAACACAATTCTCTTGTACATTGTGGATGTGGCGCATCAAATGTCTAATTCTTTCAATGTCGGTACTCACGCTATTGTCTCCTCAAGCCCAGAAGATGATCGAACCAACTCCGACGATAATGAAGAGCATGGCAATGAACCATGCCATCCACTCATTGCGGTAGCCACTTCCATACTTATCTTTGGCAAGACCATACTTAACCGAAATCTTTTTCTTTGTCGCAGGATCATAAGTGATCTCATCAATTAAACAAATCCTACGCAACAGATAGAACCAGATTGGCAAGAAAACAGCGATGAATCCGACACCGCCAATATAGTGCATAATGTCTCGTCCCATCATTTTATACATAATGAGAAAAGTAGTCATCTGCCCAACAGGCGTACCAGCAAAATCATTGACTGCAACTCCAAGCTCTTTCGCAGAAGAGCCAAGCGCCTTGCCAATCATTGTGCCGAGTTCGACGTATTCCTTTGCCCTTTCGATATAACCACCATCGTTCTTCATCTTCTCCGCTTCAAGCTGAAGCTGAGCGATTTGCGCAGGTGTAAGGTTCTTCGTGTCGATTGCGACTTGCGCAGAGACGATAGAAGAAAGACTGAGGACACAAATCAGAATGAGACTCAAGTACCGCATGGGAACTCCTGTATCAAATGTTCGAGGATTTCGGCAATGTCCTTCATGTCACTTGAGGGCATTCCCCAAGGACCAGGTTCTTGTGTAAATAGAAAACGATTTGGAAAGCCTTCGCATCCAGAGGAGAAAAAGATTCTACCGTAATAATGATTTCTTTCATACACTCCCCAACGGCGAGTTCCGTCATCGCCATTTGGCATAGATATAATGTCAAAGACCTTTTTCTCCTCAATTACTCTTGGAGGGCGAGGGAAAGTAAAAGCAAGCCTGTCATGTTTCTTATCGACTTCCATTGTGAATCCTTTCCTAATCAAAGATATATTCTAATGGACTTCGTATCCACATTTTGCTATATCGTTCTTTATTTGCTTCACTACTTCTTCTTTCGCAGAAGCATAGGATATAATGTGGTATTTTCTGCCGCTCATAGTGACAAGCATTCCTGTCTGCTCGTCAAAAGACTTTGGTGTAGAAACGAAGACATAAGATCCATTGGGGAAGTTAGGATGCCCGACTACGCAACCATATAGCGCCCAAGTATCGCCACCTATGCTCATATTCATCAGATACTGAGCGTCACTTAACTCTACGATTTCATCCATTTTGTTCTCTCCTTATCCGCCGAAAAATTCTGCTTGATCGTGATAAGTCATGCCAAGTCTTTCTGCAAATGTCTTATCTGTAGTTTGATCCCCGATGAACAGACATTGACGAGGATCGAGATTGTACTTCTCAATCATGTAAACACCCATTCCGCTTTGGGGTTTACGGCAATAACAAGACGGAGGAACAGAATGAGGACAGGAAACAAACGGAATGTCAATGCCCAACAAATCATTCGTCTTCTGGAAGCAATCAGTTGCATCTTGAGAAGTCAGATGTTTCTTGGCGATACCAGATTGATTCGACGCACCAAGGATGATATAGCCTTTCTTCTTCATCTCTTGAAGCTTCTCTTTCCTGCCTCGCATCAATTTCACTTCTGATGGCTTGACAGGATACTTATACTCTCCACCATTGACTTCTCTCAGCGTTCCATCGTAATCGACAATCACTGCTTTGACCGTCTTTGCAGGATCGTAAATACGAGTAAACGCCTGAGAAGTAATAGAAGCGAATCCTTCATCAGTCTTGGGAGGCTCAAACTCCTTCTTATACTTGAAGAAAACACAGATGGGGAACATATTCGGATCCTTCACGCCTTTCAGCGATTCAGGATCAAAGAAGATCTTCCCATGACGCTTCCACATCCGATGAAGGGCATTGATGATCGAATCCTCAATGCTAGTCTTCATCCAAGAGCAAGTGATACGGACTCCTTGCTTCTTACAGACATCAAGGAAAGGTTTGCGGCTTTCTGCTGTCGCAAAGAGGTTGTCGAGAACGACATTTTTCCCGGCGGAGATAAAAGAATCTAGCTGAGGAGCCAAAGCAGCAACGCTCCCGCCAGCCTTGTCTCTATTCAAATGCTCATATCCCCTCTGGATAAATCCCTCAGAAAGAGAGCTTTTGCCAGACGCAGGTGCGCCAAGAACCATTACGACATCAGATTTAGCCATTGCCAATCTCCTTTATCTCTTAAATCCAGAGTCCTTGCGCCATTGATCTTCGGCTTCGGAGAGTTCTGCCTCTCGCTTGACTGTCTCGATATGGTTTCTCTCCGCTCTCTTCCTGAGAGTAGTTGCCCTTGTCCCGATCTCTTCGGGATGCTTACGATAAAACGCACGAATCTTTTTCATACTCATTTTTACTTCCTCCTAAAATCACTTTGCAAAACACACCACCTTGTATATCTCAATCTGTTTTCCAGCGCGGACAATCCATTCCTCGTGAGCAAGCTTACCGCCCCAAGCGCCTTTGATGTCTCTTGCGGCATGTAAGCTATCGTAATGCTCATTCTTCATATCCTCCATATGCTCCTGCTCTTTAAGGTCTTTGCATTTCCCCAAAAGAACTTGGCATTGAAGAATAACCAAATCCGTATATCCAGAAGCCTTGTGTATGTCTCCCAGATAGATACCAGTCCCCAAGAAACCTTTTCCTTTCCCAGGTTTCAAACCCCGTTTCATAATGCTTGGAATGTAATTGACCCAAGTCCCATGATATAATGTCATCGTTGTTGAAGGTTTGCCAGCCGCTTCGAATTCTTCTTTTACCCGCGCAAAAGCGTTTCCATAGGACGGATAATCGACAACCCAAAGCTGATTTTGCTTATAGGGTTTCACTTCACGGAAATACTTTGCTTTCTGTGCGTTTGTCGGTTCAAGGACATCTGCGATTTTTCGCAATGTCTCCGTAAAACGCTCCAGAGGTTCATCTTTCTTTTTATCTACTCCGCGGTATTCGGTTGACTTGAGCCTGTATCCTCGCTCATACAAATCGAGAACCTTTTTGCAGCTATCAGATTTGCAAGGGTTGACTTCAACATTTTTGCCGCCCGGGCTCACCATCGTTATCGAATAACCGCCAACTCCAGATATGAGAACAAGCCTGCCATCGTCGCGCCACTTCTTCGCGGTTTCAAAGTTAGACGTTTCGTCTGACCCAAGCTTATCACGAACGGAGAACATAACTCCGCTGGCGATATAACCATGAATGGATCGTAAAAATTGAGACATTCAAGAACTCTTTTCCGTGGGCTTTATTTCTTCCAAAATATATGACGCAAGGTACTCAGGATGATCTGTCGTTGCCGGTCCGCCAACAAAAGATGAATAATCGTTATCAAGATCAATCGAAAGATAAAGATCCCCTTTCCTTATCCTATCAAACCGCGCAATTTCATATTCTTTGCCGGTCTCTGTGTCGATTATTTTCAGCATTTCAGGTAATCACTTTCCTTTAGGAAGCCTTCAATGAGCATTGAAATCACGAACGCGTGGCCCATCTTCCTTTCGGTCGAGTTTATCACTTCGTCATAGGACATACCTAATTCTCTATGATTATACCCGTCGAAATCCCACAAAGTTAAATCCCCGCATAATTCGTACAATTCTTTTAACTCCTGAAAAGCAGGAGATTTAACGACTGCGCCAGCGTAGATAGGGATATAGATAGCCTTTCGTGCTTCTATGTAAGTGAGTTTTTTGCCGTCCCAATAGGAGTACAAAGGCACAGCACCTTTGTACATTGGATAACGATGTGCTTTCTTATCTGCCCATCCCGCTTTCGCCCACTCCCAATACTCTTGCGTGGGATTTTCGTTTTCGTCAACGTGACATCTGAAGACCTTACTGAACTGCCATAAATTCTCGACATTCTGCGCAATAAAATCTCCATACAACTTAACTGGACCTAATAGAAATGGACTTAAAACCCTACCAAAGCTTGTTGAATGAGATGTTGTATTTATTGCGTCAGGGACATTAGGATCATTCGGACCTATTACTGTAATCACTTATTCCTCCGTTTGCTCCTTTACGTTCTCTCCCAATACCTTACCAAACAATTCAGGCTTACTCTCAGCCAGACCTCTTAGTTTATTAAGCCAAGTCAGAGTTTTAACTTTCGCCATCCATATATTATGAGGAGGCTTGCCAGTAGGTCTTAATCCCTTCGCTACCACTCCCTCAATTACATCGTACTTCCCATTCCTTACGTCTTGAATAAACTCTGTATTGAAGTTCCCCTCATACACAACTTTAGCTATTCTAAGATGACCGAATGTCTTCACAAAGTCTCTTGGCGTCATCATTCCACGGCGATCTACTGCCGTATCAAATAATACCAACTCCATAGGATCGCCAGGGACATGAACGCCAGCAAAAGAATTAGGACCGACATACTCCATAAAGACAGTCATAATACTATTTTGGCGGGAGAGATAAATCTTGATGTCTTTGTTATCGTGGAAGATTCTTTCGAGAGGTTCTGCCAAAGTCTTGTAGAAGATTTCTATAGCGCCGCGCATCCCAGGATCAAACGCTTTGCAGCGAATACCTATCCTCCGAAACCTCTCAGAAATAGAACAAATGCGGTCAAGAACCGCTTCATCTGCCGCAATCTGTTCTTTCGATCTTCTCATTTTTACCTCTTAAACGCAAGCAGCAACCTTGCGAAAAACTCAAGCTGATAATCAAGCACTTTACCAGTGACTTGACCGATAGGGAACCATTGTATTTTACTCACTTCTCCTATCACAATCTTATTACTTGGGTCAGACGGATCAGTAATTCTGCACGTGTTGCTTTGAAAATGTTCCACTGGCTCATAATCTTGTGGGCATTCAGCAGCCCACGCCATCACAGTCTTACCTGTCTGCGGGGAAATGGCAGAACCTAACGAAATATGTTTTTCGCTAGGCAATAGAATTGTTCCTGTTTCCTCTCCAAACTCTCTCAGCGCGGCTTTATACGGTTCTTCGGGATACTCTACAATGCCTTTAGGGATTGTCCAACAATGCTTTTCTACCTTTTCCCACTTCGGACCACCGAAATGCGCCAGCAGAACTTCTAAACCCTTCTCAGCGCGGTACAGAACGATTCCCGCGCTAATAGTAGGTTTCCAATCTTTTCTATCTGGCATTTTTGACACTTGATCACCACTTCTTGTTAATGAATCCCAATGTTGGATCTGCGCCAAAGATTGCGCACGAAGCCAAGATAACAAACATAACAACACAAGGCATTCCGAATGCCTTCAGAATAACCGCGGGAAGAAGGATCCCAAACAGGCAGACAAGGAGTGAAACAGTATAAGGGACATTGGAGAATCCGTCTTCTTGCGGATGTTTTGCCGCTTCTGCCGCCAAACGGAAGTGGATAACAATGACAGCAACCACGATCCCGTACATACTGAAAGCTTCTGTCTTTTGCCAACTCGTCAAGTCAGGCTGATTGACAGTCTTAATCATCCTGTAAGCACAAACGAAACCTGCGAAAGCCACTAAGGCTTCGATAGCGAAGTAAAGCAATTCAATGATAGTCATGATCGTACTCCTGTTCTACCATTATAGAAACGAAACTGCTTCCGGCAGGAAACGGAGTCTCTTGCCTTATACGCTAAGTTTTCCGGCAGGAAAGACCTTTCCTGCCAGACTTTTTCTTAATCTCGTTTTTCGCTATTCCTGCTACATTCCTGAACACGCAAGCTCAGGGAACTTCCTTGCATAATAAGTGACCTTGGAGATATAATCTACGTCACTCGCAAACACAATCGAACCGTGACCTTTCAAATTGATACAGAAATCTGGTGTATCCCAACCGGGGACCAATTCTCTGATTTCTTCGAATTCTTCCATCGCTCCGCAAGGAATAACACTTTTAGTGAAAGGCGCGCCTTCAATGTATGTATGAGAGTGCAACATAAAGTTGACACTAGTGTAAGTCCCATACAATGCCACTTGTATTGGAGTATCTACAGAAGGCTTATGCGCTCCGACATATTCAACTGTGTGGTTATATAACGCACCGAAAGAAGTAAGAACGGGGACAAACCCGCTCCTATCTATTCCAGTCTTATCGATATTGCGGCGCGATACAAATACCCAATCACCATTTCGGAAAGATGGGAAACCGTGCGGGCACCTGAATGAAACATTCCCAAGAAAACGATCTTGATTGACAGCGTAAATCAGCTCGTGGAAGATAGCCGCTTTCTTCTTTACAATGTCGAAAAACTCAGGCTTATCTGGTACTTCAATGTCAATCTTTTGATCGCCGTCAATCCTCACGCTTTGTGAGCGAGTGAACTTTGTCAACGCCATTACTCTGCTAAACAAAGCGAAAGAAACGCGCTTCACATCTGCTTCCTTGTAGGCAAAAGCATTACCAAGAGGATCAAGAATAGTCGCCAGAATCATTCCCTTCTCATCGCGCGTAAACTCGACAAGCAGATTGCTCTTGACCTTCAAAGCGCGTGCAATCAAATGCAACGTAGTATACTTCTCGCCTACATTGTTCTTAGAAGTGATCAAAATCGCTCTTGGATTATTCGCCTTTATATCTTCGACAAGCTTTAGCGGCTTGTCGTTGGAGACATCAGGGAACCAAAAGATAATGTCATATTCCTTGATATGTCCCATGATGCCAAATACGAGATCCCACGATCCACCATTGTAGAAAGTGAAAGAAGAGCTTTTCTCAGTCTTAAAGAAGTTCTGAATGCCCTGAAACAGTTTGTTGGCGTATCCAGACGGGTGAGGATCGTCTCCGAAATGACCAGCAACTACCAATATGTTAGACATGATTCTCTCCTTTCTCGTTTATCATCTGATAGACTTTAACCCAGTCAACCACATCATCCTTAGCGATTCCTTTCGCTTCGGGAAGATAAGGAACTTCTAAGATTACTTTGCCGCTTCTCTGGCAGTAATCTTTAACGAGTTTATCCATGTAGGCTTTTGTGATCATATTCAGAACCAATCCGGGTTAGACGTTTTTGCTTTCTTGTATCCGTTTGGGTATTTCAGCCCAGTCGGTCTACCACGTTTCTGCTTCTTCCTATCTTTCAACTTACAGAAAAGATCAGGATCTAAAGTTTCGCCTTGTACTTCTTTTTCGGCGGCTAAAAGAATGTCGATATATTCTCTCCGCTCTAATGGACGCCGCTTTTCTTTTATCTTCGTGCTTCTCTCAATAACAACAAAATGATCGTCATAAAGGGTATCAGACCCTAAACGATCATGCATATTCTTGATTTCTTCTTTCCACTTCAAGACAACAACAACAGCATTGTTGTGCTTGAACAAATCAATCCAGTCACAAGGTCGTATCTTATGCTCCAATTCATATTTCTTGCCCGTATGCTGCAAAACAAACATATTCCCCTCTACGCGCCTTTGAAAGCTTTGTCAATCTTCCTAAACATACTTGGAAGAACCTTTTTCATTGCGCGAATATAATCTCTCCCGACAACACCTTTCAAAGCGTGGTCGATAGACGAAGAAGTGTCTCTAATCCTATCATCGGTAATCTTCTTTTGTCCACCGACAAACTCTATTTTCACTCCAGAATGATACTGGAGGTAAGGAGGATTCACGGCATTGCTAGGATAAATGCTAACCCTAAACACATTAAAACTATTCATTTGTGCATTTATTTCTATTCTAACTTCTGCTCCATATCTTTTCACAGACGCATAGCATAGAAATCCTACTGAAGATAAACGAATATATGTTTTGAACCTTATCTTTTTCATATTATCTCATCCCAAGTAGTTTTTCCAGATCCTCAATGTCCTCGATCAGAACAGGCTTGCCTTGCTCAATCTTAGTAGGCTCACCAGCCTTCTTCCAAAGGTCTTTCGCAATGTCTGCCTTCTGTCCGGCATCAGTCCCAATCACAACGTAATCAGTCTTACTGCTTACGCTGGAACCGACTTTACCGCCCTGATCCTTGACCAGATCCTTCCAATACTCTTTACCATTCGGAGGCGCGCCGGTGAACACAAAGGTAAATCCAGACAGTTTGCCAGTTTTCGGTTTCTCAGGCTCGACAAACTCAAGAAGCGCATCAAGCTGCTTCTCATTGCTCTTGAACCATTCAACCAGCGAATCGGCAGTCTTGTCTCCAATGTTCGGAACCTGCAAGAACTGATCTTTTGTGGCTTTCCTGATCGCTGCAAAATCACCGTTGAAATGATCCGTAAGACCATCTCCAGTTCCTGCGCCAGCCCCCGGAATACCGAAAGCGGCAATCAGAGTAGGCAGCGGGAATACCTTCTTCTTCTGTTGCGCCTTCTCTGTTTTCTCTCTCAGTTTGTCATTGTCTTTGATCTTCTCAGGTGCAGAAATCATATTGATTCTGGCGATTGCCAAAACTGCTTGCCGTTCACGCCATCCCGCCTTCTCAATGTTATCCTCGACCAACGTGTAGAGATCGGCAAAGGTCTTAATGAATCCGCCAGAGACCAGCGATTCAATCATGCTCTCGCCAACACCCTTAGAACCAGTCGTGAACAGATAGTGAGTAAAAGCAAGAACATTCTGCGCGGGGCAAGTTGCCTTGTTCGGGCAAATCAGATCGAGCGTTCCCGCACTCTGCCTCTTAATCAGAGTAGTGCCGCAAGACGGGCACTTATCGATGATCATCGGTCTTGGTGACTTCTTGATAATCTTGGAAATATAAGGAATGATCTTGCCACTCTTATAGATACCGATAACTGCGCCGATTCCAAGACCCCAATCAATTACCTGTCCTGCGTTAAATGCAGTCGCATTGGAAACGGTAGTCCCATCAATCAAGATGCCGGGGAATTCGGCAACAGGCGTTGCGCGTCCAGTTCTTCCAGTTTGCCAACGAAGACCGGAAATAGTGGCTTGCTTTTCTTCTTCCGCGAATTTCCATGCAAGTTTGCCTTTGGGATCGGCAGCAACCGAATTGCCATATCTTCCCAACTGCTCCTGAGACTCAAGATTATTGACGCTGATTACAACACCGTCAATCTCCCAAGGGAACTTGCCATCTGTGTTGTTCTTTTCAATCTCCGCCAAATCAGAAAACTTAAACGGGCGGGTTTGAACGAAAGGAACTTTCAGAACCTTATTGCTCCATTTCGCCCTGCCGATCTCCGTAGTAAACGGAGGATTGTCGAGATTGAGGATGGCATATCCCATAAAACTCAATTCGTAATCAGCGGTCTTTTTCGGATCCTTGAACTGGCGAATACCGCCAAGCGTATGAGTGCGCGGATTGGAATATGCTTTTCCGCTTCCAGAAAACACCTTTGTCTGAAGCTTCTGGAAAACGTCTTTCGGGCATTCCAACTCACCACGAATCGTGCAAGTGATAGGCAACGGCAATTTCTGAGGAATCCCTTTAACGTACTTGACATTCTCCGTAATGATTTCGCCAGTCACACCATCTTGAGGGCGAAGACCCGCTTGCTTCAAATCTCCTTTGACATAATCCAGAGAGCAAGCAATTCCGTCATGCTTGATGGATGACGTAAAGATCGCGTCATCTGTTCCGTCAACTGCCTTGACTTGCGCGGCAGTTAGATTCAAACCCAAAAGACAATCTTGCAAAAACTTCACAAGACGTTCTTCTTTCTCTCTTTGAGTCCCATTCGCTTTCGCGATAGAAGTCATCGGAGGATCGTGTTTCATTTTCTTTGCGCCTGAATCCTTGCCAGCGGCGGACGGAGTCGTGAAGATTGCGGAATTGGCGCGCAAGGTTTTGAGATTCAGACGAAGAACGTCATAGATCGTATTCGTGACTTGGCATCCCGTAATCGGGCAAACGCAATCGCGCTCATCTTGCGACTCATTCCACGCTTCATCCAGCTCGGTAATGACTTCTTCAAGCTGATCTGCGCTAAACTGGTCAGCCTGTTGTCTCGTCAGTGTCTTCATCTTCTTCTCTCCTGATATCTTCTTTACTGTCCTTGCGCGTTTCGCCCCAAACCAATTCCTCACCATCACGCAATAAGAATGTTTGGAGTAGAAAGCCAAGTGTATCAACCAATTTATTCACAATGACTTGATTTATCGAATCAAACTCTTCTTTCGAAATCTCGTCATATTGGACACACACTTTGAAACCGTCTTCGCCATTTTGCTCCATCCATCCTATCCTAGTAAAAACCGTTTTGCTTCCGGCAGGAAGGTCAGCCGATATAGGATTATCCCGCTTCAAAACGATTTCCGCAAGGATAAAAGGATCGTCAATAGTCCTTAGTGTAAGATTCCCAGACTCCACCTTGAATTCAATCATGACACACCATTCTCCGATTCAACGATTTTTTTCAGTGTAGCATAATTAATTCGCTTCACATCTTTATGGCTTTTCAATACAGACTCCATATTCACGGCACCACCATAGTTGAGCGAGTGAATAATGATGGGGGTATCCAAATGAAGTGACTTTTCAGCCATCCACTTAGCGAGCTGCATCCCAGTCGTGGGATCTGCCGAATCCACATATTGCTCACCACCCAAATCGTGATCAAGAAAAATCATCCCATAATCACTATTTTCTTCAAGCATCTTCAACCCGTCAATAGGGTTGTCAGCATGATCCACGTTAATAAAAGTGGCTTTAAACCACTTAATGCGCTTTGGGTCATCTTCCAATAAAAACACCTTTTTCATCACAAATCTCCTATCTATATGATACTACGAAAATCATCCACTACGCAAAAAGATCCGGCATTTCATTCGTCCTTTCAAACAACTTCTCACTAGGCACAATGATCAGCTCCATCTTAATCCTACTTTTGTGAATTGTATACTTAAATCGAATTGCCTTTATCTCAGCCCATTTATAAATCTTACGGATCTCCTCACAATCATCGTATGATAATAACCAAGGATAGCTAGTCTCTTTTAATGACTTAGCAAGACGATAATGATCGCTCAATGTAAATGAATACTGGTAAAGCTCTGGTCCTTTCTCGTAATATGGAGGGTCTAAATACAGAAAACATTCTCCATCTTGTTTCATTAGATCCATAAAATCAAAAGAAGTACATTTACCATAACGTAGATTCTTGCTACTTAATAGAGAATGTATATCCCGTATCATTTTGCGAATATGAGAAGGACTCCAACGGCAAGATATATCATATGATGAAGTCTGATGCTTACCACCTAATGGTCCTCCAGACATAGCTCCAAGTCCAGAGTAAGAAATCTGATGTATCGCAAGTTTCTTAAAACCTATGGATACAACATCATTTACTTCTCTACCCATTTTAAGAAGCTCTTCTTTATACGCGAAAAACTTGTCTACATCTGGTTTGAAATCATCTACCATATCAGACAAGTCTTTCGGGTTGAACAGAATAGCATTCCACAGTGCTGCGATTGCAGGATCATAATCGTTGATCCATATGTTTTTAATCTGGCTGCGGCTTTCTAGTAGCGACAAACCTACACTACCAGCGCCAAAGAAAGGTTCTCTATATTCAATGTCGTATCTATTGTTATCAAAGTAAGATGATACCCTATCTAGAATCTGTGATTTAGACTTGTTCTTCCCACCGGGATAACGACATATTACTAGAGGCATAAGCTTCTCTTTACAAATATAGTGCTTCGTCTATAAACTTACCCATAAAACCTGCCTTTGTTAAATCAGGTCTAACCATTAAATCAACATATACCACTTCCTTTGTCTTCCATAGTTTATTGCTTTTTGGCATCTGAAATAGATTATGTTTCTTCAGTGCTAGGATTGGAACGATTGCGCGAAGGACTCCACTCCTGTTCTTTTTATCTACTGTGACAAAAGCTACATAACCTCTTGCATCATCTTTGTAAATAGCATCTTTGCCACCTGGCTTATCGATATTGCCCAAATTGAAAGTCCAAGAATCACCGAATCTTCTTGCTGATTCGGTGTCTTGTGTTTTAATATGAATGTCTATATCGCCATTCTTCATATCTGCTGCCCAGCTTTTCTGCTTCGCAGTATAGATTTTGAAGTCTGGATAAGTAAGATTTTCCCAGTATGGCTTCAAAAGAAAATAGGCGATTAGCTCGCCCATCTTCCCTACAAGAATCTGATCTTGAATAATCCTAAGATTATCTTGATTCCTATGAGCATACTCTGAATAGCCAGAGCTTTCCATAAACTTAACACATTGGTCATGCTCTAGATCTGTCAAAGTATAATCTTGGGAAAAAACTTCATTGATGTCTTTCATATTTTTATAGCCTCAAACTTACTTTTTCTAACATCGCACATCTTCTCTATATTGTTAGTTATATCAACAATGCCTTTAGAACCTTGTATGCAATTAAATAAATTGCATACAGCCATCTCGCATTCTATTGACATATTTCTCATACCAAACATGTATCTTGCAAAAGAAATAGCCATCTTGTATTCTTCTGTGTCATTTTCTTTCATAACGACCTCTATGCCACAACTCTCCATTCGGTGCCAGAAGAACGAATCTTTCTAACTCCAGAAAGGTTGATCATGCGATACCCTTTATCCGCCATACTGAAAACAGTTATCAAACCTGGATTCTTCTTTTTCTTACGCTCACCACCAACAAGGTCTTTCTTAACACCAGTATGGCAATTCATAGTTCTAAGAGTATTATCAGTTCTCTTAACGAAGGTGACAGTGAAAAACTTACCACCGATTCCCTTAATGATGCTTTCGATACGTTCAGGCTTAATCTTGCGAACTACACACTTTGTTTTCTTCATTTCTTTTCTCCTTGTTCAAACTTGTCAAATACATTGTTATACTGTCTATTCACTCTTGTAAATAATGCACATTTAGGTAGGTCTTTTATGTTCGCTGCACCTTCATAAGCACAAGCAGATCTTAACCCTCCCATAATCTCCTTCAGTAATCCTTCTACTGGACCTTTGCATGGTAATACAACTTCTTTCCCCTCTGATGCTCTGTAATCGCTAAGTCCTCCATTCCACTTCTCTTGAGCTTCTTTAGAAGACATACCATGAAACTTAAAACCTGTTTTATCTCCGCCCATATTCCTAACCCATGCACCATCACATTCATCTGTTCCCGCGAAGAATCCACCTATCATAACAAAATCGGCTCCCACACCAATTGCCTTACATACATCTCCGCTTCTTTTTATTCCGCCGTCAGAGCAAATATGACCACTCAAACCATGCGCCTGATATGCACATTCATCTACAGCAGTTAGCTGTGGAACTCCAACACCAGCCACTAAACGAGTTGTACAGGCGCTTCCACCGCCAATCCCTACCTTGACGATTGATGCTCCGCTCAAAATCAATTCTTCTGTCATATTGCCAGTGACAACATTGCCAGCCATAAGAATAGCTTCAGGATATAAAGAATGTACTTTCTTAACATGATCAACAAAGTTTTCTGTATACCCATTAGCCGCATCAAGACATATCATTTTAGGGAAATCAGATTGAAAGTTTACCGACAGGATCTTGTCTCTTACACTTTTTAACTTAGCCAGATCTCTGTCATTAGCCCCAATAGTATAAAACGTATAAAGTGATGCAGAGATCTCTCCCAAAAAGAAATTAACCAGCTCATCTTCTGAATAGAACTTATGCAAAGCAGTTAAAGCACAATGCTTAGAGAGTACCTTTGCCATCTCCATAGAACCAGTAGAATCCATATTCGCGCTAATAACAGGCAGACAAGCTAAAGTTCGCGGAGAGTTGCAGAACCTAAAAGTCCTTATCAGGTTTGCATCTGCTCTACTATCTACAGACGATCTCTGAGGGACAAACATTACATCATCGAAATCTAGTGCTACGCCTTCTCTTATTCTCATATTATCAAACCCTTAATCCCCAGCAATTCTTTATCTTCATCAGTAAGCTTAGCAAATGCTTTAAGCTTCTTCTGCCTTAACTCTTGATTTTCTGCATTCTTCTTTCTTTCGCGCTCCACATCTTCCCAATAATCTTTTACGTCTTTAATAACGTATGCTATTATTTCTTCATCTGTCGCAAATAGGAAATCATACGGGAAGCACCAATTATAACTACAATCCTTCCCAGACATATTGCCAAAGTCTTTCCAAGTATCAGAGACTTTATATTCTATTTTGTATTTGCCAGCCAAAATATCAGTATCTATTTCGTCTCTTGTCGGTTCAAAACGATAAGCAAGTTCGCTATCAAATAGCCATGATGGTTTTAAATAGCCAAAATGCCTGAATATAACTTCAATGATATGATCTACGCGATGTATCAAAGCCAAATGTTTGTTATGATATTCTTTTTTAGAGTTTAAGTATATATCTACTTCTGACTGAATCCAAGGCTTGCTATTTATATCTTTAGCACTCATTCTCTATCCCCTCTAATACGTCTCCCTCTTGTACATAAATTGGATCAATCGAGCCAAGTATCTCCCTTGACATTTCGTAATACTCAGGATTTAGCTCCAACCCTAAATAGCTATGACCCAATTTAATTGCACAAACGCCAGTAGTCCCCGAACCTGAAAACGGATCAAGAACCGTACAAGATACATTATCCTCTTCTTTCTCTCCACATTGGCAAGTAGGAACCCATTTTTCTATTCGTTCTATTCCCCAATAAAACAGAGAATAACCTTTTCTGTCAAAATGATAAGTCCTGCCACCCTTAATTGGTTCATCTTTCCAGTTGCTACAATGCTTATCTCCCTCTACGGAAATGCGATAGTCGCCACCATGCTTTTCAATATATTCTATAACTGCACTATCTTCTGGAGTAAGCTCAACGTCTTTTCTCTTAATCGGTGCTACAGGATCTAGATTATCCACTACGCTTCCAAATACTCGCTCCCAAGGACTCCTACACTTCGGGCAACATCCTTTTTGAGAGACAGATGGCTTGATGCAGGTACTAGCCAGTTCTTCTGCCATAATAGCAAAATGCTTCTTTCCATATACTCTACTAGCCAAAGATATATCCCATACAGATCTCTTATTCGCAAAATACCTACCGCATGGATCGTAAACACTTTCCTGATCATTTCTGTCATCATTCCCTGACTTAGAGAACTTCCTTGGCTTACCTGGATCTTTTATAGGCGTTGCAATAGACATATAATCATAGAAATACTTTCCAGATTTAGACAGAAGGAAAACATATTCATGGGCTTTCGTACATCTGTCAGTCACAGATTCTGGCATTGCATTAATTTTCCGCCAAATAATGTCTTGTCTAAGAAACCATCCATCCTCTCTAAGAGAAAATGCCAGCATCCACGGAATGCCCATTATATCCTTTGTCTTCATCCCATCGGGAACAACAGGAGGCAAAGAATCAAACCCTTGTCTCATAGTCTGATCTACTTCACGATAGCCCTTATTACACATTCCAGTCTCGCCAGTTGGACCTCGTCCAGAACCTGCATAACTATCACCAATGTTTACCCAGCAAGTGCCGTCATGCCTCAATACTCTTCTAACTTCTCTAAAGATTTCAGTAAGGTGCGCGACAAACAATTTAGGGTCTGGTTCAAGACCTAACTCACCTTTCCACGCACCACATTTCTCACAAACATGAGAAGAAGGCGGCTTTGTGTTAGATCTCTTTTGACCTACATTATCGTGAGTCCCACCTTGTTTGCCGTTCTTTGTGGGGCAGAATAAATCTTCTCCCCACTCATGAGAGCAGTTAAGATCTCCTCCCCATACTTGGGGATTAGTTTTATACGAACGCAAACCAAAAGTAAGGCGGGCTCGTCACACAGCACTGAATGCTGTCTGACGGTAGCCCGCGCAATATCTCCAAAGAATTACCTTGAATAATCTGAAATTTCGGATTCATAATATCTCCATAAAAAATAAAGGAACATACTTCTTAGTATCGGTATATTATAAGTAGTTTCTCAAACACAAGTATAGAGGATTATAAAAATGAATAAACTACTTTTTTCTTATTTAGCTGGAATTATGGATTCCGATGGATATTTTTCTATTAAAAAGTCACTTTCTACAGGCAAAGCCACATATTGCGGCATAGTAGGGATGAAGCAAGTATGTGATAAAGTCCCGTTTTTGTTAAAAGACACTTTTGGAGGATCTGTCTGCAATGAAAAACCAGCAGCCGCAAACAGGAAGGCATGCTTTAGGTTCTCTGCGAGTTGTAGAGAAGCAGCTACATTATGTAAATCTTTATTGCCTTATTTAAAGGTCAAACGAGATCAAGCACAAAACATTATAAATATGAATGAAACTAAGTCTTTAGGAAAGAGATTAACACAAGACATAATAGACTTGCGAGAAAAGCTTTACACAGAGAACAAAGAGAAAAACAAAAATGGCATAACAGGAATATTAGAAGTTGATAATAACGAAATCCTTATATCTTATATATCTGGAGCGATAGATGCAGATGGATGCATAACGATTAAAAAATCTAACTATAAGAAAAGAAAGATAGGAGATTGTGTAAATAACAACTATTATGGGAGAGTATTGCTATCGCAAACATCTCCCACTATCCCTTATATATTGAAAAAAGTATTCGGGGGGAATATATCTATAACCAAATCTAAACACGGGAAAGATCTATACAGATACGAAGCCAGAAATGCTCAATCTTACAATATATGCAAATCAATTATAAAGTATCTAAGGATAAAAAACGAGCAAGCTAGCCTAGTGATAGATCTGCAAGAGACAAAAAACAACAAATATAGACAATACAGCTACTGGTTCGAAAAAGAAAATCCAGAATGGAAAAACATGGATATGATAACAATAGACGAAACTATGGGCATATTAAAATACAAAGGCGTAAGTCAAGTATCTCAGGCTATCCATAACGGAACAATTCTAGCACTGCCATATAATCATGAAAACAATAAGCCTAGAATATGTAAACCTCTCATAATGAGAATAGCTAATGAGATTAAAAGCAGCAGAACTGGCAAAGCCTTAGCCCTGCCTCAAGAGCTAATAAAATGGAAAGAATCTTTATGGACTAAAATGAGTATATTGAACAAATTAGGAATTAATGGAACAGAGGCTAATCATAGAACAGGAGTTCATAAACCTAAATAAAAGCAGTGGATTCATGATGAAACTACCCTCTTATCTGGTTGTTTATTATTAGCTACATATTTAGAGCATCTAGAGCTCATCATATCTACAAGATGGACAAACCACGCTTCTGGTGATTGTGGCTCTACAGGGCTTCCCCATTCTTGTCTACCATGATGAGACAGAATACAATGACTTATCTTCCTTGCTAATTCGGTGTCAGCGAAATTCAATTTTTCCGCCATAGAATAGAACATCGCATAAGATAAAGGCAAATGATCTATACCTTTGATATGATCCTTATATAGAATCTGACCTTCTTCTTGTGTTCCGTACATCCCATTCCTATATGCGCCAATCTTCCCTATATCGTGCAGCAGAATAGCAGCAGCGATAACTTCAAAATCGAGATGCTTATAGAATGCGTTTTCGCTCATAGACTTCGCCATTGCAAGCATCTCAGCATTATGAATCAGGAAACCTCCTTCCATAGCATGATGATAGCTTCTCGCAGCACGTTCTTTCTCTATGCTCTCTTTATCTCCGTATATCTTAAAGATAATACCAAGCAATCTGGCATCATGAATGCATCGAATTGCCCAGTTAAAAAGACCCCAAAACTCTGCAAGCTCTTCTTGATTAGTTTCCATCTTTAACCTCCAAGTCTATCGTATCCAGAACGTAATCATTTATCCAAACTTCTCCTATCTCTTCTTTGATAGTCCATCCCAATCGAAGTCTATTCTTAAACGGCTTGCAAGGTCTATGAGGATTGCTGAAACTATAGTACTCAGTAGAGCTTTTAACTTCTACCCCACAACAAAAACATTTATAATATGTATCGTATTGGTTCTCATATATACCAGTATCTTCATTTAAGGATGTGCCTAAACATCGTGCAACGTTTTTAGTCCCTTTATCGTAATCTGTGACATTTACATCTCCGCCACATTTAGAGCAAGTATAAATATACCGCTCAAAGCAAGTAGGCATCCCTTTTAGGATTTTACGTTCCTTAGTTATCCATACATTATAATTAGGTACTTTTTTACCATCTGCTTCTTTAGAGCCATGCCCTTTATACTCGTATACAAAAGCGTTTGCACATCCTCCGCAAATACAACTTTCCCAATGATGATTACAGTCCTCACCGGGACCAGAACCCACTGCGGTGCTATGCCAAACTAATACAGATATATTAGTGCTATTGCAAAATGGGCATACCTTATTATCCTTATCGAGAGTAGGATCAACTCGATCCTTTACGATGTCAAGAAACTCGTTATAAGGCTTGTTCTCCCATCCACTTTTAAGAAGATTCTTATATACGCGCAAATGTCTTTTGTATCTTGCGATTTCATCTTTTGTATAAGTGTATCTTTTATGCTTTTGCCTTTCTTTTATAGTCAGCATATATCACCTTATCCATTAAACCAGGTTGCAGAGTAATAATGAGGCGATGGCAAGCCCAATGTCTTTGCTATTCCATCCAATTTAATCATATCTTCTTTAGACGGTTCATCTGTGACATAGTCTTCCCAATCTTCGTCTTCATCAAGACCGTGATCTATCTCATCCTCAAAATTGCCTACTCCAACAACATAATTATCATCAGGAGATGGTGACACGATCAAGTCAAAAGAAAACTCATCTTTAACTTCTTTAATAAGGTTGTTAGCCATAAAATACTCAGTCTTATACTTCTCGCATTTTACGAAACAAGAGGCAATACATGGAATATGTTTATAGTCTTTCAGATCTTCATCTGTCCATCCATAAATGCAAAAAGAGCTTGCAGAGCTGTTAGAAACGAATCCTTGTCTTATTTTCATCTTTAATCCCCTAATAATTCATCACAATAATTTCTTCACTTTCTGATTTGCCGTTGCGGCTTACAACGTCATAATCGAACTTCAAAGACACTACATTATACTTCTTTACTCTACACATGTAAGGATTTTCTTTCCCCTTATGCTTAGAAACATTCGACATCATAAAATGTATACCGTCTTCATCCAATTCGTCAAGATAATCATAAAGCCGTTTTTCGTGTTCTTCCGACCAAGTTGTATTATATCCTGCACCTGTTATGGCATAAGGAGGATCAAGATAAACAAAATCACCTACATTCGGAGTACATTCAAAGAAATCTTTATTAGAGAAGATAATGTTAGGATCGTTATATATCCTTCTCCAATAGCCTTTCAGCTTACCTCTTGTCCAATCGCTATAATGTCTCTGTCCCCAAGTCTGATTAAACTCCCCCTTCTGATTGAATCTCATCATATTATTAGTGCAAGAGCAAACAAGAATGAAGAAGTCAATACAATCTCTTTTATCGTTATATCTCTTTCTTAATTCGTTGTATGCTTCATGATTGCTGTCAGATATGTTTCTTGCAAGCAACGTTTCTTCTATAGTTTTCCAGTCGTTGCTTTGGAGGAATTGGTAGAATTGGATTAAAGGGGTCACAATGTCGTTGCAATGCGTTTTAAGACCATTTCGCATTAGGTTGATAAAGATAGACCCTCCTCCGCAGAAAACGTCCCACAAGTCATTGTAGACCTTTGGGAGGTAGTTCTGGAGTTGTGGTAAAAGATCATACTTAGAACCAGTATAGTTAAAAGGCGATTCTATATATGTCCAAAATGGATTACCAAATACATCTGTTTCTATCTCGATCACTATTTATTTTCCCAGCATAAGACTTTTACTATATCGTTCTCTATCAACAGAAGTCTCCAAGTTTGCAATTTAGACAAAACATCGTCTAACGTGACTGTGGCAGGAAACCTACAGCCAGGTGTCACTTCTATACATCTCTTTGCTTCTGCAATCGTCATTTCTTTGCCTTTTGCGGCTATAGCATCATAGGCTACAGTCCAAGCAGAAGGTCTTGGCGTGTAATCAGATCCAATAGTCATTTCTATACTCCCCATGACGCTTTAGTGTCGAATGAATTATATTTCAAATACTTATCCATCATAAACGCTCCACAAGAAGAACCTATATCTCTTCCCGGCGGATCATAATACTCATTGATTATATCAAAATCAGTCAACACTTGTCTAAACTTCGCCACTCTTTCTTCATCCGCCGAAATTACACTAAGAGAATCTTTCTCATTATATTTTAGAATCTTTACCGGAATGTCTCTCTTATCTAAAAGCTTACCAAGAGCAACAGCGTCTTTCAAAGAATCATTTACATCTTTCATCAAAGCATAATGTATCTCTACAGAATTGCCAGTAATGTTCTTATAGAACTCTAAAGCGCTGATAGCAGATCTAATGTCTAATGCCATAGGCATCCATTCCGATCTTATCTTGTCATCTACGAAGTGCAAAGACAAATGTATCTTGACTTTCAAATCATAGTACTTGATATCATCCGCCAAGCTAAAGAAATGAGTCCACTTGTTCTTAGGTAGCATAGTTGCGATAGCAAAACGTGTCATACCTTTCTGGAAGTCACGCCTAATAAGAGACATACTATCGACAGTACTCCCAAAATCATTCAAAGGTTCTCCACAGCCCATATACGAAACCAAAAGCATTTGTTTCATATTAAGCATATCAAAACCCTGATCTGCGTATATAGTCTTTACTGCTTCATAGATCATATCGCTAAATATGTTATGATCTGATACTTTACTGGAATAGTCAGACAGGTGACAGAACTTACAGCCCATTCTACACCCGAAATGGGTAGATGTACAGATAATGTCTTTCCCGTCATCTTTATTGATATAAGATGCTTCAAAGATACATCCATTACCATATGCATCATCTTGGAAGATATACTTTACTGTCTTATCTACTTGAGAACTGATCTTTTCTATTAGCTTCATCTTTACCTCGAAAAATGTTCTTCGTCTTTAAATAGTTTTCTAAGATGTCAAATGGCTCCCAGAAATTCCCCTTAAACTCAACAAACTCTACTTTACTTCCTTTAAGCATCTTCTTAATACTTCTTACTTCATCATCGCTGAGAGAAACGGAAGGGATGGGACCATATACTATCTTAGCCACTCCACTCTGTACAAGCGCCCTAAAGCAATTGATACAAGGATGACCAGTAATATAGGCTGTAGCACCTTCAATAGAAGAACTTCTATTATATACTGCATTTCTTTCAGAATGTTCAAGCTCATTATACTTTTCTGGCGGAGATAAAGAAACTTCATCGTCGTTAGTCCCACGCAACGGTCCATTGTAGCCAGCGCTGAGAGGTTTATTATGCTTGTCTACGACATAACAACCGTGTTTAGTTCTTGGATCAATAGAACGAGTACACATTATCATGGCAATAGCCATATTGAAGTTATCCCATTCTGCTCTGCCAAACTTATCCATTTCTTATTTCATTCCTTGTGCTATCACTAATTTCATCATTCTCTATCCCGAAGAAATTTATAATCTCTTTTAACCCAATTACTTTTACAGCCATAAGATTAAGCATCATAGAACACGCATTTAGCTCTTCCGCTGACATAACTTCGCCACTACGCAAAGCCTTAATCTCTACCATATCCTCATATACTTTGCTGTTCTTAATAGCATTAGCGTTGATTACGCCCAAATTAAAGAGGTTCATAAGCATATCGATTCCGAGGTCTTTTCTCATAATTTCTCCTTTTCTTCTTTTCGTATTGCCTTAGCAGCAATCTCATATAATCTTTGTTTATGTAATGTTTTCACTTTGATAAGGCTTTTACCATAGATGCCTTTCATAAAATTAAACATATCTTTCTCCATTTCTATAGCCTCTTCCTCTGTTTGCCATCTGCCCTTTGTTTGATATGGTATTCCTTCCCTATCCAACCATATATTCAGAGGTTTTCTAACGTTGTCATACTCTTTTACGATATCTACAATGTATTTACGGAAAACAGTTTTCTCATAATAGGCGCAAAGCATGACAGGACATTCAGTGATGATATGTTTAAAGCCATTGATAAATGGCGCGACCTCAAGCATAATCTGGTTTCCGAAGATGAAGAATTGATCCATTTCGTGAATCTTTTCTTTACGATGTGCTTTTGTCTTCACAAACTCATGGACGAAAGGGACTTCATATCCATTCAGATTAAGCTCTCGACAAAGCCACGATGCAGTCATCGATTTACCACAACCCGGCGGTCCATAAACACATATTCTCATAAATCATATTTCTCCTTAAACATCTTTTCATAGTTCCCGCAAAAAACTAAGCTTCCATTTTTTCTCATTATTTTTATCTCTTCCGTAGATAGTAATTCAACATCAGTCAAAATATATTCAAATCCCATCTTCTCGCAAAATGCTTCTGCATATTTTCTTTTATTGCTAACAGAAGGAGAATTATGCAAATTCGAAGGCTTTACTTCTACAAGATAATGGTCATCAATAAAAAAATCAGCTCTATACGTTCTTTTATTATTCTGCCAATCTAAGTACTCTATAGTCAAATTTTTTCTTTCCGCTGGTATCCATTTTTTATTATTAGCGTCAATGACCTTTATGCGATAAGACAATTCTCTCAAACTTCTAAAATACCATCCGTTATACCACCCTTTCCATCCATTCCCAGATCCACTTGGAGTTGGTTTACCATACATAGGATTTTTTTCACCAGTAGCTGATTTAGATAGTTTTTCTATAAAAGATTTTTGCCTCAAATCTGCTTCTTCTTTGCCATATTTTTCCGTCCAGATTTCATAATTGCATCTTGTTTCTTTTCTAAGTTTCTGAGTTATTTTGCCTATTTCTCTTAATTTATCTTTAGTCTCATCGGTATGTTTTCTGCCGTAGAAAGTGCCTTTCTCCCCTTTGAATCTGCCAAGCATTACCTGCCTTCTATGTTCTCTATCTCCTGGTCTTAAAGATCTGTTTTTAGCTGCGCAACTCTGACAAATAGAATTTTTTTTATTCCCATTCCACCAAGAAACATAATGAGTATAAACCATTTGTTTGCCGCATTGATGGCAAGTTCTGTATAATAATCTGTCTCCCATATTTACCTCCTTATTATAAACATATATAATGTTATATAAACAAGGAGATAAGTCCTTCATCAAAATTTATTTTTTTCAGATTACCACAACCCGGCGGTCCAAATATATTTATTCTCACATCAACCCCCTAAAATAGCATAATTTTTACTACAGCTTCAGGATAGATTATAGCACATCCAAATTCACCAAATGAAGAAAGTTTCAATTTTCTATTATAATCACTTGGCTGACCAATAAAACCATAATCCATTATTATAGACCAAACACCTACTTCGTCCTGAGCACCAAATACATAAACAACATCGTCTAATACGTTTTTATTAGTATTTACATCTGCTGCCCATAACGAACCTTTTAATGTATACACGCCAGGCATAGCATATTGAAAAGTTCGATTCTCCTTATCGAAATGATCTTTAGAGATACTCTGACTAAACTTGTAAAACGTTTTATCATTCATCAAAACGGATCTTACTTTACCGCTACTTGAATGCTGTTCTACTCTGTGAAAAGCATCATTAAACACCTCTTCGCAAAAACTTTCACCTAACATTATATTATTCTGATACTTTTCACAAGCTTGATCTATCCCGCCAAGCATTATCTTAGATTCTCTATTTACTTGATAATAAGCCAAATCAGACACCTTTTTATCAATATATGACTTTATCCCGTTGAAAGGTCTTGAAATGTCTATATGAAATGATGTCTTTTTATTCCCGCGTAATTCAAAAACAGGAGATATAATCTCACTTGCAAAGACTATTTCGTAATCTTCGCCATTCCATACAACTATATCTCCATCATCCTCCCTTCCATGATGAGCACAGGCTCCAGAAGGGATTTCATCAATCATTAAAGGATGACCGTGATTTATTGTACTTACAATTTGGTTAAATACATTGGCGCAAGCCTGCGTAAATGCACCAAAACCACTATTTCTATCTTCCATAAGAAGATTATAAATAACTGTATCTTCTGGCGTAAGGTTTATGTGCCTATACGGTCTACTCATCTTCTATTTCTGGATCTATTTCATTGCTCAAATTAACCAATCTATCAGCGCCAGGCGCAACTACAAATTGATCACAAGCTCCCATCTCTGGCAAAACGACTTGACCCAATCTCCTTGCTTCATCTGCTTTGTATATTTCTATATCATATTGATACTTCTTATTCGTAAACTCTATAATAACTCCACTATGAGTAGTCACTAAGAACTGCTTATCTGGAAATCTCGACAAAATCTCTCTCAACATCTGTATATGCCTCTTAAAGTAAACATGCATATCGATGTTGTCAATCAACAGGATGTCAATGTTATCCATATAGATAGGATTGCATAAAGACGTAATCATCTTGGCAATCTTTCTTTCGCCGTCAGACATTCGCTTGAAGTGTACTTTAACTCCACTTTCTTTCTGAATAGTAAAGTCAGTATAGAAACCTACATCAGTATTATAGAGATCAGAGACCTCTCTACCAAGTTCTACCTTGTATCCATAAATAATCTCAGCTAAATCCTTAAACTCACAAGCCTTTTCCTCATGGAGCAAGAACTTTCTTCGTTCTGATTCCTTATCAGAATCTATGAAGTAGCAATGATCTGATGGTCCCATTGTAGGGTTTTTCAAAGGAAGCTCATTCTTTATGACCCCCTCTGTGGTGATAATAACTGATCTATCTGATGCATTACCATTCCTATCTACATATCTGAATACACCATGAACCTCCATTGGGTCTGATGCTATTTGAAAACCAGCATAGGTTGGGTTATAATCAGGGTGAAATGTAAGTTTACGAAAAAGAAGACCTGTGTCTTTGTTTGTATATCGATGAGCCTGACCAAGCATATTCGCAGCATTCAGCAAATTGCTCTTTCCGGCACCGTTCGGACCATAAAACATGGCGATAGGTTTAACTCTGCCATCTTCTCCAACAAAATCGAATATTGTATCTCTATAACCGCAATAATTCTTAAACTTAACAGACTTCAATTTGATCATTTATAATTTTCTCCCTTTATCTTCTCTATTATCGGTTTTTGCCGAATATATTGATATGGATAAGAAGGCAGTAAAAAAAGCGGCGAAGAAATGTAGAATATGCAAAACAGACATATATGCTACTCTACACGTTCATCGCATAAACCCAGGATCTAAAGGTGGCAAATACAGAGAACAAAACGTAGTTGTCCTTTGCTCTAATTGCCATAACTCAGTCCATAGCGGTATTATAGAGATAGACAGATACTATCAATCTACAGCAGGAATGCTTCTCCGTATTATCCGCGATGGCAAAGAAGAATTCATCTAAACATTAGAATCTATAACCTTGTTAAGATACCTGCATTTCCCCTCAAGCTGTTGGAAGACATCTTCAATCTTAACATCGCCATCAAGGATAGTGTACGACACTGGCCAACGGAATACATGACCTCCATGCTCATCAAACTTATCAATCTTCTTTTCGCTATCATCTACTAGAAGAGTATTCGGTGCTGCGCAAAACCATTTATGATAACCAATCAGATAACTGTATGTATTGAAATGCTTGTATATCCATCTGATCTTTCCACAAGCGCCATCTGGAGCTGTGGCGATATGTTTAGACGCAGAAGTGAGAAAACAAAAATCTCCAAGCTTATTCATTCTCTCGTATAGTTCTTTTGCCCAAGGGAGAGGTTCTAGGTTCTCCCACCAATCGGGTCCACAAGCATTGATCTTATCCCACATCTCTCTATCGCCAATGTACCCAGTATCTTCAAGGCTCATACCAGATTTCAACATGGCACGAAGCTTAGGGTCTTTTTCTGGGTCAAGCCCGCAAGTCTCGCAAGCGGCTTTCATCCAATCTGCTACTACACCGTCACAATCAACAAAAATCCTCAATCTCTCCATTTGTCTTTCTCCGTTGCAAGTTTGTATCCCTCAGAAAAAGCTCCATCAAACTTGACAAGCACTTGTTTATAGCATACTTGTATCTTGTTTTTCTCGAAGCTTTTTACAGTCTTTATCGCAAGCTTCTCATTGAAAGTCGCTTTGTACAGAACAGGAACAAACTTAATAGTATCAAAGATGTATACCTCGTACACATATAAACCACCAAACTCATATAATCGCTTCATCGTCTCCAGATTGAGAACTTTGGGTTTATTTTCTTCTTTCTTCTTTTTCATATATCACCAACTGACCTCAATAATATATTTTCCCGCGGGGATAATACCCTTTTTGTACAACATAGTAAGCATTTCGTCTTCGATTGGCAGATATGGATAATCGCCAGTTGCAAATCTCATTATCTGCTCTTCCATTTTTACTACCGCCTGGTCAGTCATATCATATCGAGGAATGTTAAAGACATAGCAAGAATCGTTTTTACGGAGAGGATGATCAAGAAATCTATACTCTATACCAAGATGGTATGACATGAAAGAATCTAAATCTTCGTATTCTATAGTATAAACAGGAACATTCTCAGTTTTCTTTATCTTTAAGTCTTTAGTCTTTTCAATCGGCATCTTCCCCATTTTCTTCGTCCCTCACTTTTACGTCAATTACTTCTACCTTCTCTATAAAGATTTCTGTCCCCGATGGAATCGAATACCTTCCTTCTCTTGGGAAGCTTCCGAATAGCGTCTTAAACTTATCTGACGGAATAGCAATGATGGCTGAACTTCCCCTAGTATCAGATTGTATCAGACGAAAATCCCACATCATCACTAAATCAAATAAGATTTCTAGTGAAGTCGTATATGGATGCAATAAATGGATTTTAGTGTATGCTTCAATCATACAGATAATATATTAGAATAGAGTAAAGAAACCTTTATCGGACTTTGTCTTCAAGCGATTTCTTTACGGTACTAATAATTGACTTCTTCATATTAGGCATATCTTTCTCCGCCAATAATTGATCACATCCGTCAATAAAGAAATCATTAGCAAACTCCGTAGTATAAACTCTTTCACTTTCTGGTCTACTCTTAACCGTTTCTAAGAAAGACTTGAAAGCATCAAAATAACTCCCGTAAATGTGGAAGCTGTCAGCAACATGAGTATAAGACCCAAGTTCCACACCAAGGCATCCAGCAATCATCCTTTGAAGCTCAGTAAAAGCATACATATTCATAAACCCTGCTTTGAATGCATCATTGCTCCGTATGTTTATGTTCATATGCAGTCTTTTAACACCTTGATCGTCTTCTTGTATTCTAAGCCACAATCTTTGCAAACAGGAGGGATCGGAAATACCCATATCTTCCCAAGGCATCCATGTAATTGCTTGAGCGCGACGAGTAAACCAACATTTTTTGAGAGCATCAATACATTTTTCAATCTGGTCTATTTTCATCTTGCCGCTATTCTGACACTTCGGACATAACTGGCTACCAGCCATCAAATCTCCATATAGAGGATTCCCACCGCAATCGCACGGCACTTCGTATTCAAATAATCTTTTATGATATGTATATTCCCACTTGCCATTCTTAGGATCAATCCAATGATCGTGGACTCCATATAAAACTTCCAGAGTATACTTTTCAAGATCATCTAATCCGCCGGGGAAACACCTATGTATTCTTGGCTCTGCGAAAGGATTCTTAACGTGAATTGTTGCCGTGACATCTTTACTGTTTGCATCACCGGGCTTGTCGTATTGAGTTGGGAAACTATCGCCTTTTTCCCAAGTTTCTATTACTGCCTTCTCCCATGCTATCGGTAATGTCTCTTCTTCTATATAAATCGTTTTCATATAATCTCCCTTAAATCACTTTTTTGAAGGAATGCAGAACCCTTTCCTATAATATACACTGAATACGTTCACTCTAAGAGGGATTTTACTTTGGCGGATAAAAATTACTATCATGGCGAAAATGTGTTTTCTAAAAGCGGTATACTCTGTATAGATTAAGGAGTAAATAACTATGATTACTCATAATGATTCAATCACTGATATGCTGTCCGAAATTGATAGAGATTTTGCTGACGCTCCTGATGACGCTAAACAGCTTAAATGGGAATTGGAATCTTTTCCTCATATCTGTTATTACGAAACACATCTCAAACGTATTATATACGATAACGCAGAAGATGCTCTATTCGCCTATTGGGAATCACAAAAGAACGAAATGCTCAAATACAAATGGCTTGAAAGCGAAAAATGCGGCTGCGATCTTGGGGAAAACTGTATCTGCCAATGGATTATCAAATATGCAGCAAAGTTCGCATCATTCTGGAAACATACACACGCCTTCGTAGACAATCATCGGCCTGACTTCACAACGTAATCATTTATCTATCTGTATCGTTTCACACGGTTTTGTAGTTGTTTCATAGACATAGAGTATATCTTTAACATAAACCATGTTTTTAGGGAATTTAGAATGCACTCCTTTTTTGTAACTTATGTCTGTCATATCGTAGATTTTACACCGTTTTCTGTCACCTGTAAAGCCTTTTTTCTCTTGCGGTTTTCTGCACTTCTTTTACCATAAATCTTTGCAGAGAATGAAGACATGAGTGATAAAATATCTTCAACCAATTCTTGCTCATAACTCTTGCCAAGGATTTCATCAACCCACTCGATTTCTACACCATGACTACCGAAATAGCTGACCAAAAACTCAAACATAAATCGGCACAATCTATCCCGATGTTCTACAATAACCTTGCTGATTTTATGACTCTCAACCAGCCTGAACAATTGGGTTAGTTTAGAACGAGTGTCACACATGCCAGAGCCGACTTCTTCATACAATTTAATGACATTGTATTCTTTTTTGACACAATAGGACGATACTCGTCCAACCTGTCGCTCTAGGTCGCCCTTTTGTTTTTGCTCATGGCTGCTGACACGGCAATAGATTGCTACCGCATTGCTATTTTTTTTATCTTCAGCAGATGTTGAAGTTCCAAAAAACTTCTCTATATCCTCCATCCGATAGCGACGGTGATTCCCTGCTGTTTTGACGGGTACGAGTTTCCCCTCTCTGTCCCACTGACGTAAGGTTTCTTCGCAAACGCCCAACTGGTCAGCGGCTTTGCCTATACTGACCAAATTATTCATTGGACTCCTTTTCGGCTACCAGACCTTTTTCTTTGAATATCTTGAGCCAATCATCGTAGATTTTCTGGAATTCTTCGACTGTCGGAACTTCATCTAGGGGGAACGGTATTGGGTGGACTACGCCATCGCCCGTTACGAATTCTGTCTTTGTTACTTTCTTAATCATAAATCTCTTTTCCTGTTTTTGAGGCTTCATGCCTTTCTCCTAATATAGTTATGCAGCAGTATATCAAAATCCTTTATTATTTCTACAATTTTTTGTAGATTTCTTGAGATTTATTTTCAACTATGTCGGACCCTTTAGCCAATAGCACTACATATCCCTCACAATCATTACCTTCATATGTAGGCTTATACAAGCTCTTAATCAATTCCTCATCATAGATATCACGATAAAGAACTGGTACTACTTTCAAATCAAGTAGATCAGCCCACTCTAAAGTATCATCCCAGCTTAAACATTCGTTTATGTCATTCCATATGGAGAACATATAGAAATAGGATTTTAGACCTTTATAGAATATGGTATGCTTGGCAAAAAGGTTTTCTCCGCATACTCTATACCCTTCTGGTATATTATATCCCACTTGAGAATGAAAGTTCTTGACCCAATGTTTAGAAGGATGTGAGTCTGCTGACAAGGATCTTGCATGATAGTAGTCACGATAAAACGTGCTATTCTCTCCGTCCATCTTAACACTGACAACTACCTCTTGCCCTTCAAACTGCTTTGTATCTTCTAGCATACGATCATCATTAGTTGTCCCTGGACTCCAAGGCAAATGATATGTACGAGGATACTTGACGTATTTAGAGAAGAGATGCAAAACAACGCTCAATACTTTTTGTACTGATTCGTCGTAAAACAATTCTCCGCGCAGTCTTGTTCCATTAGGGAGAATCATATTGCCCCACTTATCCCATTCTGAATCAGAATATAGATGAGGAGGCAATACGATTTCTTCTATACCAGCCGCTAGTCTCAGCTCGTCACAAGACAAAACGGTTTGCTCCGCCTTGATATGGCATGATCCGCAAAGCGCTACTCCATTACTTAAGTAGTATCCGGAATCATCCCACAATCGCCGCTCCAGAATGTGGTGAGCGTCTTGCGCAGGTAGATTGCAAATTGCACAAAGACCATTCTCTCTCTCTCAAAAACAGCTTTCCTGAAAGAATCTCTATCTAGCAAATCATCATTCTTCATCTTTGATCTCTAATGCTTTTCTGACATCTGATTGCGCATCAGATTTTCCCTTTTCGTAAAAAGCATTGCCTGTGTTTTTCCTTATATTCGAGATAAGACTAAACATTTTGGATGGAGTTATATTTTCGAGAAGGTATTTCATAGCGATTCTTCCCGCGTTCTTGTATCCGTTCTCTTTGTCATCTGCAATCAATTGAGAGAAATCGTTTGCCCCTAGAACTCTAACACCTATCTCTTTCAGAGTGACAGATGCTACATTTATACTCGGTTTACTGGCAGTAGATCCGCTCCCTCCCAAATGGACAAGTACCTCGTCATTTTCCATGACTTTCTGTGAGCAATAGCCACCATTATAAAATCTAATGTCTTCATCAAGCATTGCAAACCCTTTCTGTTAATCTACACCTTGTTCGCTGAAGCTGCGGACAGCAGTATTGCGATAAAAGGCATACCAAGATTCTGAATACTTCTCAATTGGCGCATGATCATCGTTAGAGTGAGACAGCTTAAAACATTTCGCATAGATTACACCTTGCTTAGAGATTCTGCCATCATATGCGCTAATAGTATGCAGCGCACTGTCTTTATTATCTATCGGCAAAGAAACTTCACTACTTTGTTGAAACAGTGCGATACATTCTGTCCTTTTTGGGACATCTTTCTCATCGACTGGAACGACGAACCATTCCCCTTGCCTTTCCACTCCTGGGATTCTTGCTTCTACTGGTGTCAGATCTTTGAATGCCTCTGCGACTGTCTCTGGATGAGTAGGGAGTTCAGCTCCAAAGTACATATCCTCATCCTGACCCATCAAAATGCTTCTGCCCTTCTTCCTCATATCTCTCAGAACAACAGTAGAAGAACGGTGCCAGCAATTACTTTTGCTGCGAATACCGAAGAAAGTAAATCCAGCAGGAGGCAATGGCATCCTTCTCCAGATCTCTGCTTTACCGGCATCAGATTTTGCCTTACTCCAAGACCTATAAACTGCCTTTTGCTTGTCGCTAAATGATAGATACTCATTAGGAGTAAATGCTACTACTACTACCTTACCGTTTGACAAAAGAGATGCTGCGTGAGAAGGATCTATATCAATACCATCACTGAAGAATCTATCCAGACACCTAAAGCTGATAGTAGGGAATCCATCAGCATCTTTAGAGCCAGCAAAGTTCTGAACCAAATCATTGAAGTCTTCATCGCCATTCATAATAATAGACTTCTTTCCATTCTTACCTTCTGCGATGATACCGACAGGAATACTTCTATCTTCCATATCAGATTTATCCATATTTTCACTGAAAACATCGTTAACAAGAAGATTACTAAGTGCATAAATCACATTATTATCAATGATGATTACGACATCCTGATTAATAAGATACAATAATGGCATACCTCTATAACAAACTTCGCATAATCCTGTTTCAAGATAATAGATCAAAGAACCAAACATATCACATCCACCGCCGTTTGAGTAATCATCAAACTTTTTTTTCGCCTCTGCTCTTGCCGCCTTATTTGCAATATCAAACATTTTTCATCTCCTTATATCTGTAGAAACCAATCTACCTCTGGCAATCTCTCGCCAGAGGTAGACAACGACCCGACATCCCCAATTAACGCATCTTAATTCCGCCAAGCCCACCGAGCAATCCTATCACGAAGATGCTCTAGTAAGCCGATGTCCCAAACGAATACGCAAGCAATGTTGCGTTAGGTATATTCGCAAGGAAAACGGTGTTCACAAACCACATGGTTAGGAACGGAAAACAAACCAAAATGACCAGGAAAAACACTAAAAGACCAAACGCTAAACCTCCATTCATCTTTAACCCCTCCTTTTGTAAATAGGTTGACTATTATTATACAGGAGTATATGACACTTTTAAGAAATGATTATCTTTTTAATTTGAAAATCTTTTTAGGCGCAACTTCGCTTTTGCTAATAAAGACTTAAATAGCTTCTTGGCATTTTCGGGATCATTTGTCTCACCCTGAATAATCGGGAAGAATATAGACATGATATCTTGTTCACTTTTTCCCCTCAGCATTTCAAACGTCATACCTAAAGTGAAAGCTTCGATTTCTTCTGGGTCAGTGAAGTAAGAGATTTTCTCTCTCATTCTTGTAAGCCAGTGAGTAAGCTCATGAACAACGAAATGTAAGCTCTCATCAAAGAACTTACCATCAGAAAAAAGATTGTTGCTTAAATAGATGTCTTCGCCTTTTGAATGGGCATGCCGATCTTTCAGTTCTGCGATATGGAACTGGAGATGATTGTCTATTGTATCTAACGATACGCCGTAGTCATCGAATAATCTATGAAAGAACATATCTTTTCTAATTCTGTCCTTTAACTCTCTATTCAGATCTTCTTCAGAGATCCCCGTTTTCGCAAACTTATACCACATTAACGAATCTTCTCCAAAGTCAAAGATAATTTGGCTGCGTCAAGCAAGCTAAATGAAGACGTAGTCCCCTTTCTCTTGCCAGAAAACCATTCTACTCTCATTCTGTTATTAGCTACGTCTGAGACTTTGCCTCTGGAAGACGGTTCTGAACCTATACCTCCCTTTCTTTCTCTTACTTGATCTCCGACTTGAAAAGGTGCTGGCACAGAATAAGGAACGTTCATCATATCGACTTGTCTATCTATTTTAGGATCGTCGCCAGTGCCTTCAAAACCATTAATACCGGGATTCTCACCGGAACTAGCGTCAGCTACCTTGATCCTCTGATACCAACCTATCATTTTCTTGCCCATTATTGAATACCTGTTTAATTTGTCCGCGAACAAATACTTTCGCATCTTCTACAGTCTTTATCCTATGAGTCTGCTGCTGCTCAATAAGCTGCTCCTGCAAATACTTAATCCAATGCAAGTCTTTATGATTAGTAAAGCTATTGTTAATCATAAACTTATATTTCACAGCCCTGAGCCTATCTTCTATCTCTTGACTCACTTCGGGGACCATAGATTTTATTACGTCACCATCCAGAAGAGGCTTTTCAAACAAGAAGCCAAAACCAGATACATAACTGTAATATACATATTCGTAAAGTTCTTTGTATAACCTTTTATTATTGCTGACAATCTTATCTATGTCCTCTTGACTTTGTTTGCCCTTGCTCAATAAGTCAGCTAAACGAAGATACATAATATTACTTTCCACTTCAGGGAAATCTCGCAGAAACTTGCCAAATTGCCTTCTTAAAGCAGAACCGTTTTTACCATCAAAAGATGATGGGCGCATATGCCCTTTGACTATGGCAACTATGTTTTTTCTCATCTGCTCTGGGAAAGACATTTTGATAAGTAGATTATTGATAAACTCAGCAGAAACATCTTCGTGATTGATATATTGCATTTTGCCAGGATGCTTAGGATGTTCTTTGCGTATGTCGGGACTCATTTTTCCAAAGTCATGAAAAATAGCGGCAAATAGAAACTCAGCTCTAGAGTCACCGATAATCCAGTGATCTTCCGCTATCTTTATTGCCTCTTTCAATACAGATAAGGTATGATCAATTAAAGTTAGATTATGATACGGACTCAATTGATCCATATCAAAAGGAAACCAATTATCAGGAACTTCAAAAACTCTCTTATAGAAACCAGATCTGAATAGAATATATATCGCCCTTTCAGGGTTGTCAGACTCCATTATTTTGATAAGCTCTTTTGCCGCTCTAGAAGTAGCAACCTTCTGCCTATAAAGTATAGACAAAGAAGAATTGTCATCGTCCATAGACGCGAGAGACTTCAATATGCCTGTATCCAAAGTCGATCCCGGAAACTTCGCATAAAACCTTATCGCCCTCAAAAGTCGCAAAGGATCTTCTGCATATGTCTTTTCTGGCTCGTCTGGAGTTCTAAGATGCATCACTTCCAAATCTTTCAAACCGCCAACATAATCCTCAACCTCGCCAGTTAAGACATTATAGTACAAGGCATTAATCGTCAAATCTCTGCGCTTGACGTCTTCCAATACATTATCTGTGGCAACGATTTGTGGAGTTCTCGAATCATCCGTATAGATTTCCTTACGGAGACCAATAAACTCGACCTTCAAGCCGAAAATGTCCATGCCTCCCACTTGGAGTGGGTCAATTGCTTTCTTCTCTTTCGGGTCTGCAACCTTGTCCAAACTGACTTGATAAGGATCACTTACGCCATCAATATGATTCTTTTTGGCGTATTGAGAAATCTTTTTGGCGAAAGCATAACCTGTGATGTGATTGACTGTAATGTCAAGATCATCGCTTTCTCTGCCCAAAATCTTATCGCGTACCCATCCACCGCAAATGCGCGGTTCTACGAGACTGAGAGATGAATCCGCGGAGATAACCCCGCGAATCAAATCAAAGATTTTTTGCTCTGTATTGTTCAGCTTGATTTCTTGCATCTTTTTCTCCTTTAGTCGAAAGAAGACCTAAGTGTAGGCAAATCAGTGTCTTGTCCCACTTCTATCTTCATTCCACATTCTTCGACAATCTTCTGTATCTTTGGCGAACAAGACCTTGCGAAGTCTTCTCTTAGAATCACTTTTCTGATTTTATCGTTCACCTGCAAAGACGAGCACGTCTTAGGTATCATTATACCGCCAAAATCGTCACAATCACCCTTTTTTATCTCGATTCCCACAAGAATTGGGTATTCGGACTGTAGATACTTTTTGGCTAGATTTATACTGAATAAAGCTATAACGTGTGAATTGTATATGTTCTCAGAGCCTAAAATGTATCTTAGGTCAATAAGGTTGCATGGATAATAACAGATGTTTGAATAGCAAACATCTTTCATTACCTCTTGGGTAATCCTTTTAGAAGAGGCGTAGAACGCTCCAGAAAGACCCCGGTACGATGATAAGGCGCGCGACAGCGAATCAGACTGTCCGCCTGATAAATTGCTCCTAGCGTCATTTATAGAGTTTCTAGGCATTTTTCCTGTTATCCCTTCTTTTGCATCCCCCGCAACCGCTTCTGCTCTTTCTATCCGATGTAGGTTGAGCGACTTCTGCCGTCTTATCTTTCGGAGGGATTCTGTTATCCCTTAAAACCAACCTTCTTTTCTGTCTCATTAGTCTCTATCCTCAACAAACAGCTCATCTGTCCTCTCTGTAAACTCATCAAGGATGTCTTGCAATAATACCTTTTCACTTTCTGTAGACGCTTTCATCTTAGAAGTGAATATATCTGCGATAACTTCCATTACAGCATTTACAGGATTCATCTTGAATCGTATCTCTTCTATCTCTTTGTCAAGAGCGCTTATCGTATTTGAGATTTTAGTCATTGCATCAGCGCTCTTTCTCTTTTCATCAAGAGATTGATCGCCAGTTTCAGATGCAATGTCATACATAACATTTTCCATCATCCATATTCTTTCTCTAATCTGATCTTCCCTATTCCTAGTATCTTCTAAGAAGCTAGGTAGATTAGCAGCATAATTGGCAAGTATCTCTCTCTTAATATGAGGTAGATAGTGCTGATTGATATGATTAGAAACTGCGATTCTGGATATATCTTCTCCTCGATTTCTTAGGAAGTTGCATACAGCACTATAGTTTCTAGTTCTGTCAAACTCACCTTCTGCTGCTTCTCTGTTTTTAGATTGGCAGAGTTTACAATTACTTTTCGTGACTGGTGCATTTGACATCCCCTCAAAATACTTCAATAAAGATGTCTTTGTAGTTGCTTTTGCGATTTCAGTATTACCTTTTGCCATTATCGAATCTCTCCTTTAAACGTCTTGGTAATTCTTTATCGACAAACTCCTTCCTTTTCTTCTCCATTTCTTTGATCTCTGCGTATACAATCTTTAAGGCATCTCTGCAATATCCCCTGAACCTATTATGGCTGTCCATAGCAACATCATAAGCGTCTTTTAGGCATTTAATAATTTGAGGATATGAGCTTAAAGACTTATCTTTCAAAAGAGAGTTTATTATCTCTCTCGATGCGACTATATCTTGCTGTCCACCTTTCACTATTTTAAATAGACTAACAGCAACGTCTTTAAACTTGCCAATCTTCTTATTGAGCAGATTACGATCTTTGAAAGTAGTCAGTTTATCTCTGATACCTTCAAGTTCTTTTTTATCCGCGATTTTTAACCACCAATTAGTCATTATTTAGCTCAATGTCATTACCAGATCATAAGATTCAAGAGGATCAGACGCACCACCTGCCCCAGCAGCGACTAACCTCCCATATATTGTATCTGGTTTCTGATTCTGGTTAGTAAAATCGATATGGAATGTCCAAGTTTTATTAGACGGGACTCCCTCTGAATTTTTTCCATACTCTGCTCTATCCAAATCATAATCTAATTGCATCTCATCTCTCAAAACCCTAAAAAAAGCGTGAACAGGCACCCATCCATCATCGCGGAAAATGCCCTTTAATATACCTTCAGTACGTTTATAGATCATAGCTTTCAGTTTATTTTTATTAATACCGCCAGCAGCGACAGAGGGCGAGACAGCAGGCGTCTCAATCTGTGCTGTTTTGACATATGTTTTGGTCTTGATCACTTTCATCTTTAGGATCTCCAGTCAATTTATCTAAGTTCTCTTTAACAAAATAGCATATCAAGAGAGATTCTGCCATTCCGTCATTCTTCTTAAGCTTAAACAGGTCAGCAAGTTCTGGATTCTTCTTAGCCGCCAAAATCCTAGCTCCATCTTTTGCGATAACCTTTACTTGCCTACCAAGCTTCTCTATTTCCTTCTTATTCTCTTTCTTTTTGGCTTTATCCTTTTCGGTTTTGTCCTTTTCCTTTAATTCTTTTTGCTGTAATTTCAGCTCTTCCATCTCTTTAGTGGTAAGCTCTGGGAAATGTTTCTTCCAAGAAACAGGGGAAATGATCTTGACATCAAAGCCAAAAGCGTAAGCAACACCTTGTAGCAGCCCGTAGCCGACTCCGATAGTTAAAGCCGAAACTCCGCCCTCTCCGGGTCTTACTCCCTGTCTTTCTATGCCACAAACGACCTTCTTATCTTTGTATTTAGATAATATAGAAACAAGACCAGATGTGTCCATAACGTTTTTGGTCTTGCCGCTTTTCTTCTCTTTTTTTACTGGCATTTGATGCACAGTAGTAGACTTGTCATCTATAATAGAAATAGCGCCATTCAAACCACAATCAATACCTATCACAACATCCATAATAATCACTCCTTCGCCAAACGTCTGAGTGATTATCGTCACTATAAATGAAAGAAGCCCACATAAAGTGGACTTCTTAGATAGATCATGTATTAACTCCTTATAACAACATCTATTTCGGCTTCTCTACTTTTCTAAGATTATTGACTAGATCTTGCATACGGTTACAAACATCTGTTTCTTCTGTACCGCCAAACTCAGTAAGGAGTTCGATCACATCTTCCTTCCTGAAGTAGGTATTTCCATTTAAGGTGACAAAACGGACATCTATTTTATTTTCGCTTCCCACGTTCTGCCTCCTCAGCAATCCTAATAAGCTCGTCAAAAACTCTTTTATCTTCTGCTGCTATAATTTCTTGTAGTGCTTTAGCTCTCCAACAAGATCTTGCGACAGGAGATACATTCAAATTATAAAGCTTATCTTCTTCTTTGAAATCACTTAGACGATGTTCTACTTTTACCCTATGAAATTGAGCTATATTTTTCTTATTCTTTTTACCCACAAAAGTTCGTATCTCCGAATACCCTTTCTATTGATTTTGAACCATCAAGAAATTCCTTAATTCCCTGTTTGTCTATATCGGCAGAAATCTCTTGTAATAGAGCCAAAAGTCTTTCATTTTGCTCTGGCGTACCCCTAGCAAATCTGATCTCTCCAGTCTCCAAGATTTCTACTTCAATTTCATCCATTTTTTTTCTCTACAAACTCAATATGTCCAGTATTAACATCCTTAAGAAGTGTAGTCAAAGTAAGGACTTCATCTGTCCCATCATCTGCTACTACTCTTCTCATATCTGCATTGTCTGCATTCTGGACTTCTGTGACAACCCAGATCTTACTGTTCATTACAAACTTCTGTCCCTTGACAAACGCCAGCTTGTTCACCGGCTCCACTTTCTTCTTTGATACTGCTCTCTTTTCCATTGCCATTATTCTCTCCCAACCCTCTCAGGGTTTCGTATAATCTCCTTTGGTCTTCAGTTAAAGACTTCGGAATTTCCACAAGCAAATTTATATATAAATTGCCCTTCATATTACCAGGCGCTTTAGGATACCCATATCCCTCTACAGCTATTCTATCCATACTTTGCGAACCAGCAGGTATATCAATAGATATAAC
>Ga0247841_10001922_pt1 | contig 43611 bp, 46 predicted proteins | sample LaCruzMarch2015__2_FD_192410 | JGI IMG/M metagenome (GOLD analysis project Ga0247841, IMG submission 192410) | Freshwater microbial communities from meromictic Lake La Cruz, Castile-La Mancha, Spain - LaCruzMarch2015_18m | ecosystem: Environmental > Aquatic > Freshwater > Lake | place: Spain...
CAATACTCAAAATCTGCCTTTCGGGTTCGTCCGTGGATTTGCGGGCATAGAGAAAAATCTTTTTGGTTTGTAAATTTATGTTGTCCATATTGTTTTTAAGTTAGTTTTTGGGCAATCAAAGAAAAATACGCTCAACCTTTCGCCGAAGGCGAAAGAAAAAAGATTGGTTCTGAAAACTTCGTTTTCCCTGTGCTTTCGCACAGGAACTTCCGCATTGCCGACCGCACTTTGTTTTTGGATTTCAAAAATGCCTTCAAAATAGCGGAAAAATACCATGCCGAGGCGCTTTGCGCCGAGGCTGTTTCTTACGATTTCACAAAAAGTGAAAATTGGCGGTGTTTTTTGATTGATGTTCGAACTTTTTTTGACGAAAACCCGAATTCCGAATTTTAAAATCCAATTGCTCGGGCGGGCAAAAAGGAAGGGGGTTGGGGGGAAGGAATTTTTGCCCGCCCTCGCTTTCCGATTCCAATTTTTTTCCGCCGCCGCCGAATTTCGTATTTCGCTTTGCGAAATGCGTCGCCATTGGAATTTGATTTGTTTGCAATTTTGGTGTAACATCATAGTAGTAATAGATAAATGGATACTCCACTATAATGTTAATCTTTTATTGAGTATATGTCAAACAATCAAAATTTAGCAAACAACATAAAGAAATTGAGAGAAGCCAAAGGGCTTTCGCAAGAGAAACTGGCGAGATTAGCTGATGTCGCTAATAATACGCTTATTAAAATGGAATCTGGAGAAAACCAGAATCCCACATTAGACACGCTTAAAAAAGTGGCGAAAGCCCTTGGCGTTTCAATTGAGGAATTAATAAAATGAAAAATATGAAAAGCAAAACATTAGTAATTTTGGGAATAGGTGCTTATATACTTTCGGTTCTATCTTCAGCAGAAGATCTTGCTGGGAATTATACCGCGCCAACTGCTTTGATTGCGGTATCAGCAATAGCAATGCTGGCATTTACGATTATGGCTGTGGTTCGTTTATGGAAAACGCAAAAAGTTACTGCTATTTTATTCCTTGCCTCATCTTTGGTAACTCTCATTTATATTTCAGCACCAGTTAAAATCATAAATTTCATCTTATTTATCTGGGTGGTGTCGCTTCTTTGGGCAATGTCAAAACACGAAGGACTTACAAAAAAATTCCAAAAAGATTCTGGGCTTACTATCGAAGAATTTTCTACTATGCTAGAAGAAAAACGAAAAGGCAACGAAGAAGGAGTTGAAAAAATAATCGCTTCAGCGCAAGAACGAGCTAAGATAAAATATAAAGAAGCGACAGGTGTAGACCCCAAAAATATCGTTCCAGAAATCGGTAAGGAAATTTCGTGGGCAGATATCGTAAATCATACTTTCAGAGTTTTTGAATTTGATAGAAACGGAACGATAGTAAACGAGAATAATCAAGTAAAGGCAAAAAGTTCATTTCAACCATATGGATATTTACTGGCAGAATCTCCGATTTTGAATAATCGTGTCAAAATGCCAATTATTCATCGTGATGACTTTTTGCTTGTGGCAGGTGTGTTTGACGACCCTAAATTGTCAAACCTTGTTGAGAGCGAGGAATTGCTTGTAATTTACTCGCCAAAACATTTAGGACCAAAGGGGTTGTCTGGCAGTCCCCACCATGTTTTACATTATGCAATCGTGCCGAGCGGAACATTAGATTCCTACTATTCTGCAAACAATGACGCACATTTTGCAAAACCTGAACCGCAAAAATTAGTTGGTCAATTCATATATGAAGGCGAGATAAAAGTTCAAATAAATCCTGAACCAGAATTTTAATATGATGATTGCTTGGTTAAAACAAAAATGGGTATGGATTTTGGCGGCTGTTATTTTGGTGTCGCTTGATATTTGGCATAAGGAATTATTTTTTTCGATTCTTTTTGCTTATGGATTAATTATTAAATTTTTCCTATCGGATTATTTGAGCCCGAAATTGAGAAAATTTTTTGCAACAACAATATGGACTTCTTTAATTGTTTTGGTAGGGCTTACGGTGTATGTAAATTACTATATGCCCCATGGACCAAGTTATCCCACAGGTGAGGTAGTTTGCCAAAACGATGACAGAGGGCCATGTGGAGAAGAATATAAAGAAGATTTGCGTAATGTTGACATACCAAACTGGGCAAAATTTTTAAGAAGGTCTGAAGGCCAATTATTGTTGTTTGGATTGCTATTTGCGGGCATAGTGATAAGTGGAGCAAAGAATAAAAATCAAGAGGAATAAAAGATTTGTGCTAAAATTAGTTAGTGCTGAGCACAGATTGAAATTTTAGGCGGCGCGCCAGTTTCACTGGCACGAAATTCGGCGGCGGCGGAAAAAAATTGGAATCGGAAAGCGAGGGCGGGCAAAAATTCCTTCCCCCCAACCCCCTTCCTTTTTGCCCGCCCGAGCAATTGGATTTTAAAATTCGGAATTCGGGTTTTCGTCAAAAAAAGTTCGAACATCAATCAAAAAACACCGCTAATTAAAAAAAGTATTGTACGATGCTTTTTTTAATTATTGAGGCGGGATGAGAAGTTTATGGTGAGCTTGTCGAACCAAATCTCGCCCTCTCCGCTAATATAAAAAAATACCTTACTATTATTTAAAATAAAAATTTGATATATTGAACCTCATGGAAATTGTCACAGGTGCTTTTTCTTTTATCCTCCATATAGATAAATATCTGGGAGAGATCATCGCGAATTATGGAGCGCTATCGTATGGGATCTTGTTTCTCATAGTGTTTGCTGAGACCGGATTTGTCTTCACCCCGTTTTTACCCGGAGATTCACTACTTTTTGCAGCAGGAGCTTTTTCGGCAATTGGATCTTTCAATATCATCATCCTACTCCTCCTTCTTTGGAGTGCAGCATTTCTCGGAGATACTGCAAATTACTGGATTGGACATTTTTTTGGCCAGAAATTGATTGATAATCCGAAAATTCCCATCAATCAGGAACATATAGATAAAACACAAAAATTTTATGACAAACACGGCGGTAAAACCATTTTTCTGGCGCGGTTCATACCGATCATCAGAACATTTGCTCCCTTTGTCGCGGGAATAGGAAAAATGGAGTACAAAAAATTCGTTTATTATAATCTCACCGGAGGATTTGTCTGGGTATTTGGATTTACCATTTTAGGATTCTTCTTCGGTAATCTTCCCAGCGTAAAGGAAAATTTTTCCATCGTCGTTATCGCCATCATACTGCTCTCTGTCGTGCCGATCTTTTTTGAATTTGTCAAAGCAAAACTGAAAAAAAATTCCTAAAAAAATTCTTACTGCGCGACGGTAATTCCCCACACAAATTTCGCTCCTGCATGCTTGAGAGCTGATGCCGCTGACCGAAGCGTAGCGCCTGTTGTGAAGACATCGTCGACTAATACAATATTTAGTTCTTGGGTCTTAGGTCTTAGTTCGTAGCTCTGTATTATTTGTTTTTTAACTTCAAAAGCGTCTTTCATATTGGTTAATCTTTTATCACGATCTTTCATTTCCACTTGTGGAATGGTTTTTTTACTACGAATCAATATATTTGTTTTCAAGGGGATATTTAACCGCTTGTGTAACGCTTGAGCAATCACTTCCGCCTGATTGAAACCACGAAAATTATAACGGGAGGGGTGGAGAGGTATGGGAACAAAATAGAAGCTTAGATGCTTAGTTTTAAGAAGCTTAGGAAAAAAGAGGAAATGGGAGTCGGGGATAAAATTAATTAATTCGGAAACAATGTCGGTGACATAACGGTATTTGATGTGTTTAATGGCCTTTTTCACAACCCCGTCGTAACGGAAAAAACTTGTGAGGCCATCAAGGGAATATTTTGTAGAGCACCCCGGATGCGTCATGCCATCAATGGCAGGCTTCTCACATACCGGACATTTCAAATATCGCAGGGGTTTAATATTTCTTTGACACGAAGAACAAATATATCTCCCCCACTTCCCACATCCAAGACATTGTTTAGGGAAAAGGAGGTCGAGAAGAGAAATCATACAATTAATCACTAAGGTGTTTAAATGTCTGTTTTACTATTTGATGAAATTGATCTCTTCCATATCCACTTTTCAAATATTTTTCCCGTGCTTTTGCATCAACTCTATTAATAAAGTATTCATAATGAATAAGAAGAACTGGAGTTCTATTTCTTGTAGCAGTTACTTGTCTTTTTGCGTGAAGAGTCAGTCTATTTTTTAAATCTGTCGTATATCCAATATATAATCCATGATCTTTCTGACTAAAAAGAACGTATACATAATATCGTTCTTTTGTGAAAGTTTTTGAAACGTCTGACGTTTCAAGGGCAGTATTCATATATATTAACGTGGCCACGTCAAACGCGGCTCACATCTCACGCGGCTTTCAGCCACGTTCGAAAAATATATATTTTCGTGGTGTCGCGTCAAACGCGACTACCCCGTTTGACGGGGTGGAGATGCCGAGTAATGAGCTCGGGTCCAAATTATCGCGATTAGCACATCTACAAGCGGGGCGCGTTTGACGCGCCGTAGTCTGTTTGATTCTCTCCGGAAAAAAGAACAGACAAATAATTCCGGAAAGGGTTGACCAAATAGATTGCTCCGAAATCGGCTGGTCATCCGACTTCTGACGTCCCGGCTGGTTTTACGCCCAACTATTTCTCACCGGAAAAAGAAAATAGAGGACGGATCTTAGGCTCGCGCGAACGCAAGTTGTCGACCCCTCAAAGCTAAACGAGCTTCCAAGGAAGCAAGTTTATCCATGAGTTTACTGGTGACATTGTCAGCAGTTAAATTTTGACAATTCTTTTACGGCTGTCTGTCAAAGCCGGCTTGCAGTGTTAAAGAGCAACAATCTGTCGAATCAATCATCCCCGCTAGAAACGCTTGCTAAGTTTCTTTACGAAGCTTAGCGTTTCTTGCGCCCGCCTTAATCCGCTCTTTGGGCCGTCTCCGACGTTACGTCGGAGTGAAAAGGCTTGAAGGAAGGATAGGAGGGCTATCTATTTTACCTTCCCTCTAAACTCTTTTTCCAAATCCCGTTTCATGTCTTCACGTCTAATTTTTTCCCGTTTCTCGTATTCCTTTTTCCCGCGCGCAAGACCGATTTCCAGCTTCACACGGTGAAGGGTAGTATACCAAGAGAGAGGTATCAAGGTCAACTTCTGACTGTCTAATTTTGAAGCTAAACTGATCAATTCCCGCTTGTGGAGAAGTAGCCTCCTGGTACGCCTGGGGTCATACCCATCCGGACGGCTAAATTTATATACCGGTATTTCTGCATTTATTAAATATGGTTCTCCATTTATAATCTTCACGAATGCTCCGTCAAGTTTCCCTAGTCCTGCACGAAGCGATTTCACTTCAGACCCCACAAGAGCAACCCCTGCTTCCAGGCGCTCAAGAATTGTATAGTCGTAATAAGCCTTTCGGTTCGTTATTTTCATACGTAATTTGAGAAGACGCTTACTTATTATAGGTTATTTTAAAGAAACAATATAGAGCTTGCCTTCGGAAAATAAAAAAAGCTTTCCGAGCTTTTCTGATGCGGCAATACTTTTGGGGACAAATGTTTGAGGATATATGTATTGGGATTTGTACATGCCGTCTTTTTCTAAAACCACTACCCTCATATTATCCGGATCAAGAACGTAGACGTTGGTACAACTATCGTTGGTAAAAACCATAATATTATTGCCAAATGCCGGATCTACACCTTTAAGAATAAACGGATCATCTTTCCCTTGAGTAAAGCGCATAATAGATCCGTCAGTAGTACCCACCCAAACAGATCCATCAATAACCATGTTTGTAGCTTTAGATAAATCAGGAAAATAGTCAGGGAGAAGAAATTCCCGTAAATCCGAAAACGCACTTCCTGTAGCCACATATTTCCAGATTCTGCTTTTTCCTGTATCAAGAAGATATACGTTTCCTCCAAATGATGTCATAGATTTTATAGAAATCCAGTCAGCAGCCTTTTTGATAACAAGCTGTTTCACGGATTTATCCTGCACATTGAGCACGTGAATGCCTTCTGGAGTAAACGCATAGACTTTATCTCCATGAATTGCTACGCTTTGAGATCCATCAAGAGAACTCCCACCTCCGACAATCTGTCCGTTTTTGGTCGAAAGTTGAAGGACAAATACCGTTTTTGCATTGGTATCCAAAAATGTCATAGTATCTTCATACATGCCAAATGTCCCAATGGTATTCCCGGATTTGAGAAGTGACACATCAAAAAACAATTCAGGAATGACTTCAAATTCTTTTGTTGCTTGAGGAAGTGCAACATTTATTTTTTTCTCCAACTCCCCTATCATTCTCCCTTCTTTTGTTTTTGGTGAGACCGTTTGTTTTGTTTTATCGATCAGCTGTTTGGCTTCTGTGAGGCGCTCTCTACTTTTTACTAAATTCAGGTCCAGGAGTGCCATGCCCTCATCATACAGACGTTGTCCCTCCTCAATTGTCTTCGTCACTTCTGTTGATTTTTTCCCCTGCACTTCTCTTACTATCCCTATGCCGATACTGATAACAAAAAGAAAAAGAAGAACTCCGGTGATCCGGATATCCATACTACGGAGCTTCTGTGCAAACGGCCGTACGTTGTTTTTCAAAGCGTGCATGGATGCTGCGTACCGACGCTTAAAAGAAATTGAATTTCTTTGTTCTCCTGCCCCTTCTTTTTTCCCGTTCACATTCCTATTATCTTCATGAGACTCCTCTATACCGCCTTTTACTTCTACAAATAAGCCAGCATACCCCACATTGTCGTTTTTGGTATGTAAATGAAGTGTTAATTTTTCCGCAACATCCGCTACGCTCAAATGATCAAAGAATGAAAAAAGTTCTTCTTCTGATACCCCGTTAAGACAGGATTTTGAAGAAAGAAAAAGTATATCTTCCGCGTGCACAACACCGGAAATTGTTCCTTCTCGTGACCGGAGCCTTGCAATAGCCCCGTTACGCTTCAAATAGACTACACCGGTCCCACGCAATATGACTGTAATAGTATTACCCATCGGCACACAAAAAAGGAGTGTCTGTATGTTTGGTTTCCATAAAGAATCAATAAAAGAAAAAAGGTGTTGAATTGAAGAAATTGGCTCTGACACAACACCTGTCATGCGGTGAATCAATTCCATACCGATACTTTGGGCTTTCCCCTCATCATCTTCAACCTCTACGACGCCAAAGGCATACGGAGTTTTTATGACTTGTCCCCAGTGGGTATCTGATTTTTTCCCTACAACAGTACCTGTTTCAAAACGTTCATCCATTAGAGATATCGTAGCACAAAAACCAAGATAAAGGAGCCTTTTTCAGGAGTTACAATATAAGAAGTGCAAGAAAAAATACAACAACCGATACGCCAAAATGAAGCCAGGCCAAAACTGAAAGAATCTTTTCGGACTCGGCCTCAATCACTTTGGACATAAGCTGTTCTTGGCGTACTATAACAAAAGCAAACACGATATAAATACCCAATCCCACAAGGGTCATGAGTTTCATGCCAAGCCACACGAAAGATCCTACACTATCAGGCGTCATACGTTTCCAGCTCCTTTATGGTATTCCGTCAGGTCACTTAAAATATGAACAACTTCGGAGGGGCGCGGTACTTTTTCAAAAACAAGATTTGGAATTTCTCCGGCAGTTTGGATGATGACGTCGCCGTAATTAAACACGGTTGCCATAATTCCCCCTGTCCGAAACGATATATCCTGAATTTTTTCAATTTTTGCTTCACCAAACTTTTTATAGAGAAAAAACAAAAAATCAATATCGATAACCCTGCGGTTAGTCACGATGAAAATGTTGAAATACCACTGCATAAACATAGAAAGGAAAAACCCGAATGTTGCCACATACCAAAATACCATTCCCACAATGATATACCCACCAGGCATCTCTATCGGACTTTGTAAAAATCGGATGAGTATTGGAAAAAGAATGAGCGGAGCAAAAAATGCAGTTATTCCAAGAATAAATTTTGGGATAAGAACAATCATGTGCTGACGCATAAATAAAATTACTTCTTCATTAGGATCCTGTGTTTCAAACCGGATGTCATTGGGATGCATAAGATATGCTGTGAGAGGTGTCGTGTTCATCTTCACTTTCGCTGTAGTGGCGGTCTTCACAGAAGATTTTCCTTTTTTAGAAGGTTGCTTTTTTGGGGGTGGTGCCTCAAACAACACTGGCATAATTATGTGTAGTATACTACTTCTTTTCCACATTAAACAGCGGTCCGACAATCTGAATATTTGCCGGAGCCCGCAGATTAAAATAATTTTTAAATTCCTTACCGTCAAACTCTTTTGTCCCGATATCACCACTAATTATTACTTTTGTTGTTTCTCCGGAAGCAAAATTAGCTTCAATTGATATGGAATTAACTGTATTAAAAGCTCCTGAACCAAGCTCTTGTTTAACTTTACTTTCATTCCAATTGCCTGTCTGTGGACAACCTTCATTTGGATTTGGAGGTGGAGGATTTTTATCTGGTTGATAAACAAAACATGCATTAGCTGAATCTTTTCTGACCAAGAGAATCACATTGGCAATATCTACAACTTCCTCGCTTTTGAGCCACGCGGATTTTGCATATTCATTGCGAAATCCCTGCGCTGCGTAGAAACACGGAGAATCTTTGTCATATGCCTTGGACAATAAATCAGAAAAACTCCCCACATCACCGTTAGTATCCCTCATGCGCTTTGTATATGAGGTGTTCGCTATCCATACATCTCCGGAATTAAATGTATATCCGCCTGATGTCGAAGCAAACCATGCTTTGATAGGATTTCCGCCTTGAGCCATAATTTTTCCTTTTGTCGCATTGACTGCGTCGATCCAGTTTTGTGCATTCAACTCTTTTTTGACCACCTGGTCTGATTGACTTGGAAGGACATAGCCCTTTGCTCTTTGAATTGCAAACCCGTATGAACGGGCGGCAATTGCTTGCGCTTGAAGTGCACCCGGAGGCCAACTCGTAGGCATCTCATGAACATGCTTAAGATATTCTTCAATATTCATCGACTCATCAAATGTTTGACCGAATTCATTCGTTCCTTTAATAGTTATATTCTCTCCTTCTTTACCACTCACAAATTCAAAATCATTAAAATACGCACGGAGAATATCTTCTGCTGACTGTCCTGCCTGCGCTCTCCCCAACGCTCCGTACTGATTCATCCCCACTCGGTGCGGGATGCCAAAAGTAAAAAATGCAAATGCAGGGCGGAATCCCGGATCAAGTTTGCGGTCGTCCGTACAAAACAAAGGACCCGCTCCTAAACTTGAAGGAAGGTTAAGCCCTGAAAGCTTCGCGGCCAAAAAGGATTTCTGTTGCGTAGTGAGGGACGCTATGAGGCTTGTCAGTTTTGTCTGGTACGCTGTTGCCTCTCCGACCAATTTCCGGACAGACACCGCTCTCACATCTAAATCATCTTTTAAAGAAGAAAGTGTCGCATTTTCCTTTTCCAATTTCTTTTTCCGGTCTTCCAGATCTTTTACCAGCATAGCCGTCTGGGTAATGACTTTTTTGTCCTCTGATGTGACTGCCTGTTGATAGGCGTATGAGCGCAGTGCTGACCCCACATTCGTGGAAGACAGGAGAGTAAGCATGGGCACGCTTGTAGAGGAACGGATATAAAACTGCCTAATCCGGACACCAGCCAGAAGCAGTACGTCTCCTAATTCTTTTTCCCCCTCGGCAATTGCTGCGGCTTTTTTCAAAAGCTCTTTTTCAATGCCCGTAATACGGGCTTGGAATGCCACAATGTCCGCTTCCATTTTTTTAAGTGCATCAGCGTGCGGTTTTTTGGCTTTTTCCATCTGGCTCCATGCTTCCTGGCATTTGGCAATTTTATCCCGACACTCATCAGGACTCCCGCAGGAAGAGTCGCAGGATTGGGCGTAGACACGAGTGACAAATGACAATGAGCAGGTGACAAGAAAAATATAAGCTAGAATCTTCTTCATAGAGATAATATCTATCATACTAAACTTCTATGCCTCTAAGCTACTAAACTTCTCTTCCGCTTCCTTTTCCTTTCTCCCTTTGCTACACTTAAAATATCATGAAACGATTTGCTGCCATTTTTTTACTCTTAATCATCCTATTTTTCCTCCCCAAGAGCATCTTTGCTGCATCCTCTCCTTGTAATTTTACCGAGGCAGGTAGCGGGTGTAGTAGTTGTATGGACGATGGAAAACACGTCTGGACTGCATTTGGATGTCTTGAAACCGATTCAGGACAATTTATTAATAATTTATTAAAATTCGGTTCGGGAATAGCAGGCGGTATTGCATTTCTTCTCATCATTATCGGCGGATTTCAAATTGTCATAAGTGCGGGTAATCCGGAAAAACTCAACGAGGGAAAAGAGCTTGTCACCTCTGCAATTGTCGGGCTTTTGTTTATCATTTTTTCAATATTTTTACTCCGGTTTATCGGCGTTGACTTCCTGGGTATACCTGGGTTTGAATAATATATATGGAAAAAGTATTCGCTCAAACACTCAAAATCGTTGGTGACAAAACACAAATTTATACTATAAACAGTGGTTTTACAGGATTACCCACCACCATCAGCGCTATCGTAACAAAAGCGTTTCCATTTATTTTTGCTCTTGCTGGCGTTGGGCTTCTTCTTATGATCATCGCCGCAGGCTTTACCCTCATGACAAGTGCTGGAGACGCAAAAAAAATGGAAGATGGAAAAAACAAACTGACATTTGCCATCGTGGGATTTCTCGTCATTTTCACTGCATTTTGGGTAGTGCAGCTTTTAGGGACAATGTTTGGTGTAGCACCAATTAAAACATTGTTTTAAAACGGATTCAGCGAGAGAGATTTCCAGATTCACAAGGACAGGCCTTGTCAAGCTAACTTTTTATACGCCGAATCGTCTTTTTCTTTTTTGATATTCCTCAACTGCCTCATCTAATCTCTCCGGTATAAAATCAGGCATATAGAATGAAGGAAAATACAACTCACTATATTCTGATTGCCATAGGAGAAACCCGCTCAACCTCTGTTCTCCACCAGTCCGAATAATAAGCTCCGGATCGGGGATATCTCTGGTGTCTAAAAATTGAGAAAAATCATTTTCTGTGACATGAGACAATGAGCAAGTGACATGTTTTTCCGTGTCACACATTGAATATATTGCGCGAACAATCTCGTCACGGCCACCGTAATTGAGGGCAAATACCACTGTGATTCGCGTATTATTTTTCGTTTCTTCAACAATTTCCTTCAGTGATCGTTCTATGTCTTTGGGAAATTTTGAAAGGTCACCAATAACCTTAATCCTCACGCCTTTTTCAGCCAGACGCTTCCAATTTTTGGTAATAATACGACGAAAAATCTCCATAATCCCCTTCACTTCTTCCGGTTTTCTATTCCAATTTTCCGTTGACCATGCCCAAAACGTCATATATCCAATGCCGAGATCTGCCCCATGTTCAATAAGAGGCTCCAGAATATCATCAGCCACCCGCTTATGCCCCATGAGTCCGGGAAGGTGATGTTCTTTTGCCCATCGTCTGTTACCGTCCATGATGATGGCTATATGTTTTGGAATGGTATTCATATCGGCTTTACTTTTATTCCGTATGGAATGACCCCCTCTGCTGTTGGCTCTACTATTCTTCGCAAAACCACCTGAACCCTTTGGCCGACAGCACATTGCTTTTGTTCCCAATCAACCATTTGAGCTGTTATCCGGATTTTATTTTCCAACTCCACGACAGCGACGGGATACGGCGCCTGATCACCAAATCCCTCAGGCGGCACGCGGATGATCGTCCAGGTGACAATCACACCATGCTTCCCAAGAAGTATTTGTGTATATTTTTGATTTCTCCAAAGCTTTACCGGACTGTTCATATGTATATGGACAATGAACAATAAGCAATGAGCATTTTTTCTGTTTTTTGTTTATTGTTTTCTGTCCCATGCTCGCCTCGATCCGAACATATTCGAGTCGGAGCGGGCTCATTGTCACCTGCCACATATTACCTCTGTTATTTTTCTTATTGTCCTTTCTTTAAAATATGTACCACGCATGTGGCACCGCTTCCTCCTACGTTTTGCGTCAAACCAATGTGAGCATCGATGACCTGACGTTTCCCTAAAGATCCTCGCAACTGTTCGGTGATTTCCACAATCTGTTTGACCCCTGTAGCACCTACCGGATGGCCACACCCTTTGAGTCCTCCTGACGTATTCACTACAAGATTTTTTGACATACCTAAAGTCGTTTTTCCAGCGACGATAGCTGCAGCTGCTTTTCCTTTTTCAAAAAACCCTAAATCTTCCATTGCCAAAATTTCCGCAATTGTAAAACAATCATGAACTTCAGCAACTTGAATATCTTTCGGAGAAACATCTGCTTGTTTGTATGCTTTTTTTGCCGCAATCTCTGTTGCCATCAATGATGTCAAACTCTTTCTTTGTGCCACTCCTAACGTATCCGTCGCCACCTCTGAAGCAATTATCTGCACTTCTGTCCCCTGCTCATTGTCTCCTGTCTTTTGTAATATCACCGCTGCAGCACCATCTGAAATTGGTGAACAATCCAATAGTTTCAATGGATCAGCTACACACGCACTTTTCATGACGTTTTCAACGGTCAAAAGCGAATGAAATTGCGCAAGAGGATTGAGATTCGCATGATAATGATTTTTCACAGCGATTGCTGCCATCTGCTCTTCTGTCGTCCCATATTTTTTCATATGGGCCTGTGCCAAAAGAGCATACACTCCCGGAAATGTTATACCTGTTAAACGCTCTTCGTTTGTTCCTGCTCCGATGAGCGCAGAAGACACCAGCTCCGGTTTATGGTCTGTCATTTTCTCAATACCCAATACCATAACCCGTTTATACTGCCCTCCTAAAATATTATTGACTGCTGCATGTACCGCAAGCCCGCCGGAAGCACACGCACCCTCCACTTTTAAAGCAGGAATATTGGAAAAACCCAATTCTTCAGAAAAGAGTGCTCCTAAATGCTCCTGACTCCCAAGCATACCGGAAAGCATATTTGCCACAATCAACAAATCGATGTCAGATGACACAAGTCCGGCATCCTTCAGGGCAGCATTACTTACCTGACGCGCTAAGCTTCTGGGCGAAACGTCCCACAATTCTCCAAATTTTGTGATACCTATTCCAGTAACTGAAATCATAATAGATACTTAGTAGCTTAGAAGATTAGATACTTAGTTAAATTTACTAAGCTTCTCATACCTAACCCTCTACGCTTCTTCATTAAATCTTGTGTGTTTTTTTCAAATAATCCACATAATCAATCATGCATTTTTTTTCATTCTGTTGGAATACGCATTGATGATGTGATTTTCTCTTTTTTTGAAATTCTACAAGAGAGCTTGTCGTTTTCCACATAAACGCGTCACTCCCCGCTCCTGATCCATAAGAAACCATAAAAATTTTACTTCCCGGTTTCGCATCATCCAACACTGCTGAAAGCCCAAGCATGGACGATGCGCTATATGGATTTCCAATAGTTGAAACTGTAAGCGATGCAGCAAGTTGCTGATCCGTAAATCCTAATCGTTTCGCAACCTCCAATGGAAATCTTCCATTAGGCATATGAAACACACAATAATCAAAATCTTCCGGCTTACTTTTCGTTTGCTTTAATAAACGATGGGATGCACCAAGTACATGAGCAAAATATGCAGGTTCTCCGGTAAATCGCCCTGCATGAGAAGGGTACCGTATCCCGTCACGTCTCCAAAAATCAGGAGTATCGGACGTAAATGAGGTGAATGACAGTAACTCCGCTATTCCTTTGGTTTTTCCCAAAAGAACTGCGACTGCCGCACATGCTGACGTATATTCAAGAACATCATGAGGCTTGCTCTGAGCAGTATCAGCGCCAATTGCCATACCATATTGGATTTGTCCTGAATCCACCAGTCCGGAAACGACCTGTATACCAGCTGTTCCGGCTTTACAGGCAAACTCCATATCTGAAGCCAGATAATTATGACCCAATCCTAAAAATTCTCCAACAATTGTCGAAGTCGGATTCACCGCATACGGATGACTTTCAGACCCGACAAACAGCGCTCCAATATCTTTTAAAGAAACTCCGGATTGTTCTACGGATGAATATGCCGCTTCATACGCTACAGTGACCGCATCTTCATCTACACCAGGAACGGATTTTTCCGTCACTTTGAGACCACCTATGATTTCATCCGCATTCTTTTTCCACACACCGGCAATATCCGCAAGTCGTATGCGGTATTTTGGGATATAGGTGCCGTAACTGATGAGATTGACCATAAATAAATTTCAACATTTATCAGAAAAATCGGAATACTCAGAGCGTCAGATGTTCAGACTTTCAGATTGTCAGATTTTCAGAAATTCCGACTTTCCGGTTTTCCGATTCTCTGAAACTCCGAGTTTTCTGAGTTTTCCGAACAATTTCTCCTCTTCCTAATTTCTGATGAGCGCTAGCGAGTGTTCCCTGGCTAAGCGATGCCAAAAGCGAAATCTCTCCTGCCAACACAGCAGCTCCGATAATTTCAGCAAATTTCTCTGCATTTTTTCCGTCTCCACCGACTGACGAACCGGCTACTCCCAATAATTCTAATGCTTCTTTTTGCGTTCCCAATCCTGTTCCTCCCCCAACGGTCCCCACCATCAAATCCGGTAAATAGATGCTCACATACAAATCGCCTTTTGGAGTAACCTCAGCAGTCGTCATACCAATAGCACACTCTGCAACGTGTGCAGGATCCTGACCTGTTGCGATAAACACCGCAGAAAGCACATTAGCAAACTGGGCATTAAATCCCATAGATCCGCTCATAGCACTCCCAATCATACATTTAGAAAACCACGTTTCAACAAACTTCTCTGGAGTCGTATTAAGAACAGACTGAACAATAGATGGGGAAATGCGAGCTTCTGCCCAAACCTCTATGCCACGACTTTTTTGAAAATTCAAATGGGAAGCTTTCTTGTCCGCACAAAAATTTCCGGACAAACTTACACATCGGGCTTCTGTTTTTTCTTCAATATACCGGACTATTGCATCTGTGGCTATGGTAACCATATTGAGGCCCATCGCATCTTGTGTATCAAAAATAAATCGCACGAAACGATATAGTCCGGTGGATTTTGTATCGTACGACAACATCTTCAGGTGATGTGAAGTTAATTCAGCAATTTTTTTCATCTCATTTTCATCATTCTTCAAAAAATCAAATAAATATAAATTCTCCTCTAAACTTTTCACTTTAAACACCGGTCCGCGTGTAGACCCAATCCTATGACACAATACCTGTGCTCCTCCGCTTTCGGTGATTGCCTTACATCCCCTATTTACTGACGCAACCAGCGCGCCTTCGGTAGTGGCCAGAGGAATATAATAATCGTGACATGGGACAGTGAGCCCGCTCCGACTCGAATATGTTTGGATCGAGGCGAGCATGTGACATGTCTTCAATTTTAGTGGGCCGGCGATGCCAAGAGGAATTTGGATAGCACCAATCATATTTTCACAATTCCTGGTGGACGCAACCTCTCCATCAAGAGAATAGGAACCAATGTTTGGAAGAGAAACATCACATAATTTTTCCATCAGCTTTCTTCTTTCCTCAATCGTTTTACAATCTCTTAAGTTCATATCGTTTTTAGACATAAGACAATGAGCATAGGACAAAAATTCTGTTTTCTGCTTTCTGTTTTCTGTCCCCTGCTCATTGTCCATTGTCAAATTTTTTTACAAGAACGGCACCTTGAATATTCCCAAACGGTACATTCCTATACTATAGAGTGCGATAATAGGACCGGAAACCAAAAGTATACCAAAAATCCTCAAAAGATCTAATTTCAAACCAAACCGGAGAGACAAATAGGAAAGAATTATTTTCCAAAAAAGAAGCACCACTGAAATGGTTAAAAATGCGACAGACAAAAGAACGCCGGTTGGCAGTGTTGTCCGGGGAGGCGGAATGAATACATATAATAATGATGTAAACAAAAACCATACAAGTGTTGGTATAAGTGTATAGGACCAACCAAGAAAAAACCGTTTATACTCCCCTTTTCCGCCAAACAATTTACCAGCAGTCCACAACAACCAAGACACAAATACTGCGGTCACAACGACAGATACTGAAGTTTTTATAAAATGCCGGGTAAGAACAAATGGCCGGAATGCAGGAACTTTTACCAGAGCGTTTGTAGCAAAATACAAAGATAAGAGCACCCCTATAGGAAAAAGCTCAAATAGCGTTCCTTTCGCGATAATTTGGCGATAGGTTTCGTAAGGCCGGGTGATAATCCCAATACAGGATCGGGCAAAAGAATATACACCAACAACAAAGGAGTCAACCATATCTCTTTTGTCGTAGCCTGTGCTCAAAACCCGCGCTCCGACGGTACCGTCGGAGTTGAAGATTAAAATCCTTTTTGCAGTAAGGAAACAATGCGGGTAATCCCTGATCCGAAAATAAAAAACAGGGCAAGAATGCAAACAATGCTAATAAAAATAAGTTTAGGAAGCGGCATCACTTTCAACCGTTTCGTGATCATTTTGTAATACGGAGTAAACGGCCCCACTGTTTGAGTAGGTAGATCAGTCACTTCATTCCACTTTTTTTGAAACCGTTCGTAACGTGCGTCACTCATAATACGATAAATTCTTTCATAAAAGCTTTTCGTGCGCGAAATAGCAGGGATTCTGTTTTTTTCAGTGTCCATGTAAAATGCCCGGCAATTTCTGAAACTGGCCGGTCCTCTACATATTTAAGCTGCAACACCACTTTATAACGTGGAAGAATCAGAGAAAATGCGCGTTTTAATTTTTCCTTTAGGAGTGTAGCGTCAAGCTCTTCTTCCGGATTGAGTACCGGGGACATTAATTCTTCCAAAAACGGCGCTTGAGAAAATACGAGGTGGCGCAACTTTTTCCTACGATAGTAATCAATAATCTTGTGTTTCCCGATGGAATAAAGAAATGTAGAGATTTTACAATCCCCATGGAAATCACGGAGCGCTTCCAAAAATGCAAAAAGGGTATCCTGAAGAATTTCCTCCGCATCATGGGGATTTGCTACCTTTGTATGGATAAATGACAAGAGTTTTGGCGTATACATCCGATAAAATACAAGAAGTGCATGTTTTTCCCGATGAAGAATCCTCTTTATGAGATCTGTATCTTCCATAGAGAGTATTATAGCAGGTCCCCTCTCCCTCTTGAACATTCCTACTCCTTCCTTTACACTAAAATCATGCATAAAGCATTTGCTGCTGGAGGAACTTCGGTGAATTTAGCGGAGTTTCCTATTTCAAAAAGTATTCCTGATCTTGGAACGCTTGCTACTATCATTCTTCGCAATTCATTTGTCATCGCAGGGATTGTTGCTCTTTTTTTGTTGATTTTTGGCGGATTTGGCTTTATCATGTCAGCAGGGAGCGGTGATGCAAAAGGTATGGAAAAAGGAAAACAGGCAATCACCGCAGCCATCATCGGATTGGCACTCGTTGCACTGTCCGCATCCATTGTTGCATTAATCGGAAAACTCACTGGACAACAATTACTCGGACAATAATATATGAAACTATTAGCGGCAGCGTCGATAAATAATCCTCTCGGCACACGAATCACTCCCCCCACTGGCGGCTATGGAGGAGCAGAAGGCGGCATTGTTCTTCTTTTAACAAATATTCTTCGGCTCGCTTTTGCCGCAGCGGGAATTTTTGCGTTTATCAATTTTATCATCGCAGGGTATCAATATATGAACGCAGGCGGTGATTCTAAAGCACTCGATTCTGCATGGGCAAGAATCTGGCAGTCACTTATAGGACTTCTTATCATCGTCATGTCTTTTGCGTTTACATCTCTCATCAGCTATCTTATGTTCGGAGACGCAGGATTTATTCTCAATCCGAAAGTCTACGGACCAGGACAATAATATATGAACAAAATTTTTGCAGCGGGTTCATCACTGGGAACAATCGGCGGAGATGGGTTGGGACCATTTGCCAATAAAACAGGTAATCCTATCCAAAGTATCACAACAGGAATCTCAGGAGTCATTGGTTTTCTCACCATCCTTGCTGCCATTTGGTTTCTTATCCAATTTCTCATGGGTGGTATTTCCTGGATATCCAGTGCCGGTGACAAAGCGAAACTCACGGAAGCCAGAGAACGCCTGACCAATGCGTTTATCGGACTTTTAGTGGTTGTTTCCGGATGGGCGATTCTCGCTCTTGCCGGACAATTTTTCGGATGGGGAGATATTTTGGCACCAGCAGGAATCATGGACAAACTAAAATTTCAATAATATATATGGAAAAAGTTTTTGCACAAATCTGCAATCCTGCACTCCCCGCACAGTTAGGTGGATGTGGCGGTGGATCTGTAGATCAGGGTGGAAAAGTAGTCGGAGGTTTGATAAGCGGTATTGTCGGTTTGGCATTTATTTTAGGATTCCTCCTCACATTTGCCTACTTTTTGACCGGAGGTATCCAATGGATCACGTCACAAGGTGATAAAAACGCTCTGGAAGCAGCGCGAAATAAAATAACCAATGCGCTTATCGGTCTGGTCATCGTCGCTTCAGCATATGCAGTATTTAAACTCGTTGGTAATTTCTTCGGCATCGAACTTCCAAATATCAAAATTCCGACAATAAGCGGATCATGAGAATGAGGGATTGACAAGACTCTAAAATTGCGTCATGCTAAAAAATAAGGTATACTTACAAAGTAAACAGGAGGCAATTTTATGTGGGTAACAAAAGTTTTTGCGGCTGATATAACGATTGGTCAACCGGCAACTATAAAAATTACAGAAATCGGAACACTTATAAGCGCAGTAGTTGGAACACTTTTAATTCTGTCAGCACTTATAACATTCATTTATCTTATTCTCGGAGGCATCCAATGGATCACTTCAGGCGGAGACAAAACTGCCATGGAATCAGCGCGTAATAAAATTACGCACGCCATCGTCGGACTGGTCATTGTGGGATCTGCATGGGCTATCATGGCTCTTGTGCAAAATTTCCTTGGAATCAGCGTTATTGGTTCCGGAGGTATCAATCTCCCGAAGCCGTATACACAGTAAATGGATTCCTAGTTCCCCGCCTGCAACGCTTGATACGTAGCATCTGCGGGCAGGTTGGTTCGTAATTCCTAATAAAAATAAGCAAATCCGTGTCAAAAACACGGATTTGTGATATATAATGGTTGTATGATACATATTCTTCCCCATATATATGCCGCAGAATCATGGAGTGCAACCACTAAAAATGGCGTAGCCACTATTGATTCCCTTGTGCCGCTTTTCAAAAACGCAGTGAATGGTATTACCGCTTTTGCCGGAGTCGTGCTTTTTATTGTCATCGTCATGGCAGGATTTACCTACCTGTTTTCCGGAGGAGACGCAAAGCAGCTGGAAAAAGCAAAAAATGCCTTTACCTACGCCATCATTGGCTTGATTGTCATCATCTCTGCGTATCTCATTCTCCAGCTCATCGGACTTTTCACCGGAGTAAACATCACGGAATTTAAACTGAATATTTCCAACCCTTGACTCTCAGCTTCTTCCCTTGCAATAATAGAATTATCACTATGAAAAAACTGCTTCTTCTTTTTTTCATCACAGCTATATTTTTTGTCGCTCCAAAAGTGCCTTTTTCCGGACAAGACTCTGTTTCTGTTCGGGCAGTCGAAATGGACTATGTTGATCGGGATTTTCCGGACGCAATGGATGCAGCAAAAAAAGATGGTGTGAGGGATATGAATAAACCCGGGAACGATGCGAGCACTATCACCAATCACATGTCTGATATCATCCGAAGAATCGGCGGACCGGTAATAGGAATAACTACTAATTCCACAGATTTAGTCTATCTGGAACAGATGTACAAAGAAAGTTTCGTCGCCGGAGCAGAATCAGTGGTCTCTTATGTCTATACGAATCCTCCGGCAAATACATATGCGTTCGTCCGTGACATGGGTGAGTCACTGGGATTTATTCCGAAATCGGCCTACGCTCAAGGAATTGGGTTTAGCGGACTCAGTCAACTTCTTCCTATATGGAAAGCGTTTCGCAATATCGCATATCTTATCCTCGCAATTTTTATGATTATTGTCGGATTTTTCATTATGTTCCGGAAAAAAATCGATCCAAAAACTGTTATAACTGTTCAAAATGCGCTTCCAAATATCGTAGTCACACTTCTTCTCATCACATTCTCATACGCGATCGTCGGAATCATGATTGACTTTATGTATCTTATCATCGTGGTTGCCATATCCATCCTTGAACCTATTAGTAACGAAGTAATTACTCCCAGCACAATTAACATTTTTGTGTCAGGGAACTTTATAGACGTTATGGGTAAGTTGTGGGCGGGAGGATTAGAAGGAGCTATTGGAGGTTTTCTCGGACTTTTAAACCTAAAAGTGCCAACAGCGATAGACTTCGCATTAGCTTCAACTCCAATAGGAGTTTTAGCTTTATTTCTCAAGGGGGGAACAAATTTAATTGGTGGAATGATAGTGACCCAAATTACCATCTTCTTTTTTGTCATTGCTTTTCTTTTTGCCGTCTTTCGGCTCTTAATTTTGCTTATCAAATCATACATACAAATTATTATGTCCGTCCTCATTTCGCCGTTTCAACTACTTCTGGGCGCATTCCCCGGAAGTCAGGCGTTTGAGGGATGGATCAAAAATCTTATCGCAAATCTCGCAGTATTTCCGATTACTGCCATCATGATTCTCATTGGATCAATCCTGGCAAAACCCGCTACCGGAGGGACAAAACTCTGGGGACCGCCAATGCTCAATCCTGGTGGAAGTGATGGGATGACCGGCATTATTGGGCTTGGAATAATTTTCGCAATTCCAAGTATTGCAGGATCTATAAAAGAAGCGTTGAAAGTAAAATCTCCTGTTGGCATGGGTGGAGGAAACATAATTACTCCTATGATAAGCGGTGGAGGACAAATTTGGAATCTTGCCTACCAAGCAAAAATGATGGGTCTTTGGGGAAAAGCTAATCCACCTCAAGTACCTGTGAGTAAGACGACATAACATTGGTAAGTGCCCTACTACTATTAACTTTTTTTCTCTTCTTCTAAAGCTGTCTTCGCAGCTAAAAAGACTACAGAACTAATTAATAATGGTGTTGCCCACCGCAAAAAATAAAGCGTTTGCCATCCGAGATGTGCACGTTGATCATTTTTTAATTTATCATACATCAGTAAATCTGTAAGTAATTCACGCCGCCTCGCCACATCAATAATAAAATTTCGTTGGAACACATCTAAAGCAGGAGCATGAGGCCCTTTCCTACTTTGAGCATGTGATGCGTAAGGAAATGCACGTTTTCCGTGATATGCTTTATTAATTGCTTCACTAAAAGATACGGGTAGCTGTTGTGAGATCCATGTCGCTCCGGGAATCCATTCTAATTGATTTCTATTATATTCAAGGTATGCATATAAGTTTGCATATATACGTGCGTTTGTGTTTGGATTTTCTTTTCCTAGGTATTGCTGCATGCCCACCTGCACCTCTTTTATGTTTTTCCAAAAATCTTCACTATTTAACGGTGACGGATCATCAGCCATCTTAAGCTCCGCCCCTTCAGCCATCAGTGCTCCTCCAATATCCCGTTGCCTTCGGTTTTGGGCAGCGGAACCAAGACAAGAAAAGTCTGCCTTTGACCAATCAATATCGCTTATCGTTAATACAAACGGCATAGGGAGGCTTGCCATATCTTTTACAAATTCAGGAGATACGGCATGGTCTGCAATTTTTTTAATCAAATTTGTGTATCGCTCTTTTTCGCCTTCATCAACACCAATTGTTTTTAATATCTCCGGCAATAAATCCGGCTCTGTATATAATGCGATATCCTTACTCGCTTTTGTGATATCTGTTGTAAAACCTTTTTTATATTTATATTTCTCATCATACGTTGTTTTTTGTTCGAAAATACTTAGTGCTCTCTGTATCGTGCTCCATGTTTTTGGAAGATCTGCGTCGGAAACCCCACTATCCTTAAGAACCTGTTGCATTTCTTTCGGAAAATAATGCATTGCCACTATCGGGTCTTTTGCAAACAATTTCCGCATTAAATCTTGACGTTTCTGACTACCCACATCCGAATCTTGAATTTGAAATGCAAGGCCCTGATTTTCATCAATTTTCACACCCTTTGCAGTACCATCAACAGCATAATCATCCAATAATTGTTTGTTAAGAAGTCCCAGCTTAACTCTCCACGTCGTCGCATCCAAAATTCCGCCAATCTTAAATGAATCCTCTTGCGCAATTGCCTCATAATCAATTCCCGATCGCTTTCGAAGCTCAATTAAGGTATCGTACTGTATTGCTGTGGCTGAATCAATCAATCGTTTACCCTTTTTGTATTGTGCTACCCCTTTGACTTCTCCTGCTCGAACCGGCTCGTATCCCGCCCGTAATATTCTATACTGCTCGCCGCTTGCGCCTCCGACCCGAAATCTATCCTCCAACCATTTTCTTTTATTGAGAGCCCGTATCGTATCTTCATATGGCGTCGATATCCACCATTCTGCCTCACCCATATTGCTCGGGGGTAATTCGCATAAGTGAGCAATAATGGTTTGCCTATGCATAGTAATAACATGAAAATTCCTTGCGTTAATTATCGACTTGATCAATATACCTTTTGTTTTTTCATCTATGTCTAACCCCTGTACTGTTAACGAATCTTTTAGTGTTTCATACGCTCTTCTATCGATCGGTGCTAATCCGGACGGGCCTGAAAGTATATCTGTTTCTTCTTTTGTCATCCGAAGAACGCTTATATCTTCACCTCTTGATTTACATATTTTCCCATAGTCTTCATACGCTTTTTTATATATTTCATCATCCAATATTTTTCGTTCATCTGCTGTTTTTTCCCCTTGTGTTTTTAACGCGTCACGGTAGCAAATTGCCATTTGCTTATTTAAAAGATGAAAGCGCTCCCCGCTTACCTGTACGTCTTTTGGGCGGATTGTTTTTCCCATACGCCAGTCCAATAAATCATCTAATCTATCGGCAAACAATTTCTTTGCAATTTCATGTCTATCGGTAAAGCTTCCCGGATTTTCTTTGTCTGGATCTGCAATCGCATTTGATGCAAATTTATATGCATCACTATTCTTATCGATACCCGGTGTGTTTACAGTTTTCTGTGCCTCTTTTTGAATTTCCGATTCAAGCAGGTCCCACCGGAGAGATATTTCTGATATTAGGCTTCGGAGCGCTGTATCTTCAGCACTAATTGCTTGTGACATAAATGGTGTAGATCTAAGCAAATGATCAATATCATCATTTCCTATTTGTCCCATAAATTTATGGATATCTTCAAATTTCCCTTCTGTCTGTATACGTGATAACTCATGAGCCAGCCGTCGCACTCCGACTTCCATACCAACCCACTCCCGTGCTCCTTCCACAAATTTTGGATTTTGCTGAAATCTATACGCGAGAAGTTCCTGGATCCCCGGAAGTTTATATTGAATACTGGCAACTGCGTGGTCCCATTCTGCGTTAGGATTTGATTCGACTATTGATAATATTTCGTCTAACACATCTTGATATCCGTTTGGATTATTTGGATCCATTATTCTGTCGGCTTCTACCGAACTTAATCCTAAATGTGACACTTGTGCCTGCCATTCTTGCTTAGCACCACCACTATGTGCATAGTCAGCTGTGTCAATAAAATCCTGTATACGCCCTACAGCAACTTTTATCTGTAGATCGATGTCTTTATTCTTTTTTCCCAAATCAATTAACTCTTTTTTTAATTGTTTCCATCGAGGCGTGTCATTTTTTAAAGATGGATCAACAGAAAATTCATAATTTATTTCCTTTAATTTTTGTATTAACTCCGGATCTTTAATTATTATCTCTGTATCCGGATCCGCCTCATTGTAAACAAAATTTGGCAAAGAAGAAACCACTCCCCCCATTCCAATCTCAGTCACTGAATGAATGATCTCATTTTTAGAGAGAACACGCGCATACGTTGTGTCTATTTTTTTTCTGTTCTCTATGTTATCTTCGATAGAATTAATTGTTTTCTTGATAAAATTATTAGCTTGGTTGATGGCCTCAATCGACAATGATGCATCCAGTGATACAGCCAACCGTGCAGCCTCTTGATACAAAACATTCGGATCTTTTTGAAGCTCACTTGGCAGCACTGCCAAGCGCTTTACAAATTCTGCTGCCTGAGGACTTATTATTTGTTCAACGCCCGTCAACTCAAGCCAATCAGGTTTTGCTTTTGAAGCGGATAGAGCGACCTCTAATGTTTTTTTTGATTGAGCAAGTTGCTTTTCAAACGTTACTTCTGATGATGACGGATATTTATTTTTTTCCCCCCATTCTCTCATTGAAGTAGTAACGTGTTGTGCACCCTTTTTTTTGACATTTTTAGCAAATTCTTCTGCGACTTTTTTTTCTCGTTCAATTCGAGCTTTATTAAACATTTCTTCTGTTCTTTTTGCAATCTGGTCTTTTTTTTCTTCCGGAGACACCTCTGTGTGTTGAGTAATTTTTTCCACTAACCGTACCGCAACGTCTATAATCGATGATTTGTTCCGTTCACGTTCTGCCATACATTTATGCGTATTTCATATACGCTAAACACCATTGTAACATAATGAGAATAATCGAATCTAGATAATATTGGATTCTTAGCCTCAATTCGAAGCTAGATAGCTTCAAGCTAAAACTCATAAAAAAATGAGGGTAATGAGTTAAAAAATTCTATACGGCGTCTGATTCTTGAAGGAATTTTGGCTGATCCTCAACTGAATCTTTTCAACGAGTATCCGGTCAAATCCTGAAGTTATAATGTCCTCAACAGACTTTTTTTCATCATAGAGAAACGATAAAACCTGATCTGCCTGAGCATAACTGAATCCAAATTCTTTTTCATCTGTCTGCTCCGGCCACAGGCCTGCTGATGGAGGTTTACAAATGATCCCTTCCGGAATCTGAAGGTGTTTGGCAAGTTCAATTACCTGAGATTTATACAAATGAATAATAGGCTCAACATCGCTTGCCTCATCTCCAAACCGCGTAAAATATCCAAACAGGTTTTCACTTTTATTCTCCGTACCGACGACAAGAGCATTTCTTTTTTTTGCCTGATCAAAAAGATAGATCATTCTGACCCTGGCCATGACATTGCCTTTCCGGACATTGCCCATATCAAACACATCTTTTCCGACAATAGCGTCAACGGCATATTTAATATCCAATCTCACTATGTGAGATAACGGCATATGGAGTTTGTTGATCAACTCCATAGCGTCTAATACCCCCTGAGTATTTAATGAGCTATACGGCATAAGAATCGGAAATACATTGTTTTCTCCGAGAGCCTTCACTGCTAAAGCAAGAGAAACCGCGGAATCCAACCCGCCGGAAACCCCGACAACAGCAGTAGAAAATCCAGTCCGTTTAAACGTTTCTTTGAGAAAAGAAATAATATGATCTGATTCTTGTTGTATGTTCATTGGTGCATTGAGATTATATATACAGTCTATGGTCTTTAATATACTCTCCCACTCCCCGCGGTACAAACCCCTCCACAGATAGCCCGCGTTTGACCCGTTCTCTAATTTTCGTTGAAGAAATGTTTGTGGCGATAAGCGACTCATCGGAAATCACGTTCATATTTTCGTACAACGGTTCATTGGGGTATCCATAACGGGGAAAAACCAAAAACGGTATTTTTTTGAGTAACTCCTTCCAATCTCCCCATAGATGAAATGTCGCCAGCTGGTCAGAACCTATAACAAATACATACTCATTTTCAGAAGGTAAATATGGAAGAAGGTGAATTGTTTTTCCGTCAAGTTTATGGTCAATCTCCAGTGTACACACATTTGTTTTTGGACAATTGATCAACTTGATCATATTCAAACGATCTGAAACAGGAGTGGTGGGTTTTTGAAAACTGGTCAAATAATTCGGGACAAACCACACTTCACCTATCTTTTCTTCCTGTTGGGTATTAGCAAAATCCAGCACCTGTTGGGCAATCAGTATGTGGCCGATATGAGGGGGATCAAATGTGCCACCGAAGAGACCAATCTTCATAATTTTTTCGCAAACCTTTCTCTGCTACTTCTGATCACCTTTTCCCTATTCTGATTATGTGCTCGTGGCAAAGGCAGGGTGATGGCAGAAAACGGAGATGAGGTGTGATTCTCAATAGAAAGTTTGAGCACGATCTGATAATTGCCCAGTCCCACCAATTCCTCTTCTTTGTATTTGAGCCCAAATTCACGGGCAAGAGGCCTGGCATCCGTAGCGCCCACTCCGAAAGAAACGATAGACCCTGCGTTTCCAAAAATAGCATTTTGTACTTCTTCTTCAATTTGTCCGATATACTGATTAGCAAGAATCAGATTCAACCTGTACTTCCTGGCTTCCGATAAAATTTTCACAAACGAAGATGTTGCAAAATTCTGAAACTCGTCTACGTAAAGATAAAAATCCCGACGGGATTCTTCATTTTGATAGACTCTCCCCATAGCAGCGAGCTGAATTTTTGTGATCATCATGGCCCCCAAAAGGGCACTATTATCCTCTCCTAATTTTCCCTGAGATAAATTCATGAGAATAATTTTTCCTTCATTCATCATTTTTTCCAGATTAATCGTGGATTTCGGATGCCCCACGATATTTCTAATGGTTTGAGATGATAGAAACTGTCCGACCTTATTAAGAATCGGCATGATTGCTTCACTTCGAAGTTGCGGGGACATTTTGTTGAATTCGTTTGTCCAAAAATTTTTCAACACTTGATCCGACAAATTTTCAACGACTTTTTGACGGAACTTCTCATTGGTCAGGAGTTCCGGAACCTGAAGGAGGGTGGACTGCGGAACATAGAGAAGTGTCAAAATGGTATTTCTGAGGATATATTCAAGCCGTGGCCCCCATGAATGCGCGTAGAGTTTATAAAAAATCGATACGATACCAGAAGCAACAATTTCCCGCTGGGCAACATTTTCAATCTCCAGAGGGTTGAGATGGAACGGATGAGCGATGTCAGATGGATCAAGGTATGCCACATCATTAATTCTGTGTGACGGAATAAAATCAAGAAGTGCATTCGTCAAATCTCCGTGTGGGTCAATGACCGCTACACCTTCGCCATTTCTCATATCATTGATTGCCATATTAGCAATCATCGTGGACTTCCCTGTCCCTGTTTTTCCGACGACATAGAGATGTTTTCGTCTGTCTTCTTTTTTAATACCGAAGGTCACTGTTTTATTTTTAAATTCCGTTCTGGCAAAAAAATTTACTCCTTCTGTGGGAAGATTTTCCGGAGCTTCACCGACAAGCTTATTGCCCCAGGAAATATTCCTGATAGAAGAAAGCGCAAGTCCCGGAGGATGCCAAAGAGATGCTAATTCACTTGATCCAAACACTTGAAACCGCGGGATACAATCCCCTTTCCGAAAACGCATTGCTTCTTCAAACTTCTTCTGGCTCCATGAATGTGGACTGGATAGCACAAGCCCATTTCCATCTCCCGCAGTAAACACGCCAAATGACCCTGCAAGATCGCGCATTAGCCTGTCTCTTTCTTCAGGCATCTTTCCGGAAACAATGAGCCGAATACCCACCTTGAATCCCACCTGATTTATCTTTCGTTCAACACTTCGCGCCTGAGGATGTGCCTTTGAACGACCGGCTACCATAGGATCAGGAATCCCCCTTGCCACCACTCCTGCTGCTGTACGTTTCCACGAATTACCTGCAGGGGTAATCCACAGCTGTACTCCGGCGGATTGACCTTCAGCAAGTTTTGCCAATTGACCTAATGGGCCAGATAATAAATCTATATCTTTGATGTCTGCGTATGTTTTTATAGGCAAATAAAACGGCTCTACAAGCGCCAATTGAGATGATGTGTGCGGGAACGCAAACACGCTTCCCAATCCGTCCGTACCGGAAGAAAGGACAACTTTCGGATATTGTGTGGTCAATTGTCTTTCCAGATACACCATATCTTCTTCGGGTGCGATAATATAAAAATGAATAACACCTGAGAGAGATACTATCTCAAATGAAAAAAAATGTGGTGATTCGGATTTTCCAAAAAGCGATGCGATGAACCCTCCATTATGCTTACCCACTCCTAATACAGCGAACACCTGCTCCATATTAGCAGGTGTTTCCTCACTATCTCTACTATTTTTCACTTCTCGTAAAACCAATGGGCCGGTCATGATGTAATGATATCATAAACACTATGGTCTATGTGACTTCGTGAAATGTTAAAATTGTAAGTTTTCACGATTCCAACGCTCTTTTCCTCTTGCACACTTTATCAATACTCTTTACAATAAATACAATCATATACTCATCATATGGAACAACATCCTGTCCCCCAAAACATCACGTCGTTTCAATTTCGCCTCATCGGCGACATGACGATAAAGCAATTCGGATATCTCTCCGGAGGCATCGTTCTTGCTTTCATTTCCTATAAACTTCCTTTGCCGTTCTTTTTCACCTGGCCAATGGCAATTGTTTTTGGGCTTGCCGGATTTGGTTTTGCATTTGTGCCGGTTGAAGAGCGTCCAATGGACATATGGGTATTTTCTTTTTTAAAAAACGTATACAACCCAACGGTATTTCATTGGGAACACAAAGAACCTATTCTTGAACCGTCAAAATCCTTGGTTCCGCTCCCCACTAAAATACCAACATTTAAACCTTCTCTTGTTTCCTCTCCTCACTCTTTTGTCCAAACAGGAACACCCCATCAGGCGCCGGCCACAAAACCGTTTGTTTCCAATCTGCTGATAACACCAACCCCCCCCATTAAAGCATCAGGCCCTTCACTTTTTGATTCATTACTCTCATACATTGACAATCTCTTTGTGGTTAAACCCAAACAGATTCCTGCATATGTCGTCACTGCTGATTCACATCCAAATCTCGTTGTCCGACCAACAGGCAACCAGCAACACCATACGACACCACAACAAATTTCAAACATTCCAACACCCTCTATTGTTGGAAAAAAGGTTGAACCTGTACCCGTGATAACACCACAAGCACCTGTAGACCAACTCACTTCTTCTGAAAAACAAAAAGCGGAAGAAAACCTTAATCGTCTAAAAACGGAGCTTGAAACCGTTCAAAAACAACTCTCGGAGAAAAATACAGAGAATAACCGCTTTTCGGAGCTTCAACAACAACTTACAGGATTTATGTCTGAGCGGCAAAAAATGGAAAATGAGCTTATCGCGCTCCGGTCAAAAATCGGATCAACCAATCAACCTCAACCACAAGATTTTCGCCCTGCCGGAGTCGTTTCCACAAAACAACCAAACGAACCAACCATAAAGACTATGACCCCTGATGTGGCGACACGCGCAGGACTTCCCCGCCTCACAACATTTCCAAATGTCGTTACGGGCATTATTAAAGATTACGACAATAATTTATTACCTGGTGTACTCGTAACGGTAAAAAACAAAGAAGGGATGCCACTAAGGGCACTCAAAACCAACAAACTTGGACAATTTGCAGCCTCCACACAACTGGCAAACGGCACGTATATAGTGGAAGTAGAAGACCCCAGAGAACGATTCCTTTTTGACCGTGTACAAATAACAATCAACGGATCTATTATGTCGGCTCTCCAAATTATCGCAAAAAGCAAACGGTCTCTCGATCGGGAAAAACTCGAAAAAGAAATTTTCGGAACCCCGAATGCGAGCACTTGATGTGCGCACAGTAAGCGTGAGTCTTGAGCCCGCCGAAAGGCGACAATTATATGTCTGAACAAATCACACCAATACGATCGACGACACAAAGATTTACAGAAATTGTGGACATTCAAAACGACATTGTTCTTTTTTCTGACGGATCTTCTGCGGCAATTTTAACCGTTTCTGCAGTAAACTTCAGCCTTCTGTCCCAACAGGAACAGGAAGCTATGATTTATGCCTACGCAGGAGTTTTAAATTCACTTTCTTTCCCCATACAACTTATCATCCGTTCTCAACACAAAGACATTCGGGCATATTTAAAACTATTAGAAGATCAGGAAGCTGTTCAAAAAAACCCGAAGCTTCAAAAAAGTATCCATGGCTACAGGAATTTCATCGCGGCAACTGTGAAAGAAAAAGAAGTGTTGGATAAAAAATTTTATCTTGTCATTCCATTTTCTGCTCTTGAATTAGGCGTTTCACCAAGTGTATTTTTTGGAAACAAAAAAAAGGGTCTTCCGTATAAAAAATCACATATTTATGAACGGGCTTTAGCTATCCTTACGCCAAAAATTGACAACCTTACCAGACTTTTGGCAAAAGTGGGGTTGCGTGCAAAACAACTGAATGGCGAACAAATAGCTCAACTTTATTTTTCTTTTTATAACCCGGACATTTCACCCCCTCTTATTCAGATCAATAAAAATACTGAAGAGAATACAATTCTCAACATGGGTGGTACCAAAAACACATAATCTTATGTCTATTGCTTTGCCAAATTTTATTAAAACATTTATCAATCTACAACCGCCAAACCAGGTTCGCGGAGGTAAGCTATCAAAAAGTCCTCTTTCAATTACCGATATCATCGCCCCTCCTTTGATTGAGGTAGATTTTGACCACATAAAAATGGGAAATTATTTTTTTCGAACATTATTTGTTGCAGGATATCCCAGATATGTCAACGCAAACTGGTTGGAGCCACTCGTGTCGTTTAACCACACGCTTGACGTTTCTATGTATATTTATCCTCAACGATCCGAGGAAATTTTGGAAAACATAAAACGAAAAATCGGGGAAATGGAAGCAACGATTCAGTCAGACATCAAACGCGGACATGTCATCGAGCCATCTGTCCAAGTCGCGCTTGAAGACGCACTGTCTCTCCAGCAGGAAATTGCCAAAGGGGCACAACGTTTTTTTCAATTTGCCCTCTATGTCACCATTCCTTCACCAAATCTCGAAAACCTAGATAAAACCACCCGCCAGGTCGAATCAACACTTGGATCTCTCATGATTGTTACTAAAAAAGCAGTTCTTCAGATGGAAGAAGGATTTAAAACCACCATGCCTATGGGACAAGACCGTATGATGATCACGAGAAACATGGACACCACCTCTCTTGCCACCACATTTCCATTCACAACATCAGTCTTAACAGCCAACGAAGGAATATTATATGGTCTCAATGAAGGGAATGGAAGTTTAGTAATTTTTGACCGATTTTCTTTGGAAAACGCCAATACTGTTGTGTTTGGAAAATCCGGTGCTGGAAAATCATATATGGTAAAACTCGAGGTTATACGATCTCTCATGTTTGGAACAGAAGTCATCATTCTCGATCCGGAAAACGAATATGAAACTCTAACGCGTGCTCTTGGCGGTGAATATATAAAATTTCAATTTGGAACCGGCACAAAAATTAATCCATTTGATTTGGGATTATTGCGGGTGACTGAAGGTGATGAGGAAAATGAGCTCAATCAAAAAATTCTTTCTCTTCATGGATTTTTACGCGTCATTATGGGAAAACTCACTGCCACTGAAGACGCAACTCTTGATCGGGCACTTGTCCTTACCTACAAACAAAAAGGGATTACTCCTGACCCTTCTACACAAATCAAAGAATCTCCACTCATGGAAGACCTCTATAAAACACTCATTGGTATGGAAAATCAAATCGCTATTAGCCTAGCTGACCGATTGGAAAAATTTGTAAAAGGAAGCTTAGTTGGAATTTTTGATCAACAAACCAATGTAGAAATCACAAACCCTCTCACGGTTTTTTCTATCCGCGACCTTGAGGATGAACTGAGACCAATCGCTATGTATCTCATTCTTGATTATATTTGGACAAAAATACGAAAATCCATGAAGCGGAGGATTCTTATTGTGGACGAAGGATGGTATCTCATGAAACACCCGGACTCAGCACAATTTCTCTACTCCATCGCAAAACGGAGCCGTAAGTATTATTTGGGGCTGACAACTATAACTCAAGATGTTGAGGATTTTATGGATGTAGACTTGGGGAAAGCAATTATCCAAAATAGTTCTTTACAAATTCTTCTTAAACAATCCTCAGCTGCTATAGATAAAGTTGCAAAAGTTTTCTATCTATCTGAGGGAGAACAACACCTTCTTCTTTCATGTGAAACAGGACAAGGACTCTTTTTCGCAGGCCCGTCTCATGTTGGTATCCGCATCATAGCGAGCCCCGAAGAACACGCTCTTGTCACCACAAAACCACAGGAATTAGAGGCTATGAACGAAAAAGCAAAAATAGACAAACTCCAAATTGCCCCTCCTCCATCAAACCAAACACGACCTCAAACAATGCCTGATACGCGTTTGACCGAGAAACCGACTCTTATGACAACTTTTGTTGTTGACCCCCCGGTTCCTCCGAAACCACAACCTACTCCTATGTCCACAAAACAAACAGACTCCACCATCACAAAGCCATCTCCTATGGTTCCAATCAAATCTGCGCCACTGTTTTTACCAACAACAAATCAACCACCATCCAATAATAAGCCTTTAACTCAAACAGACCGTTTACTGTTTACCGTTGAACCCATTAGTGATACAACGAAATGAGATGTATGGCAGACCAAACCATAGACCACCTTCAAATGACATTGGAAGACGTGATAAGGATTATTTGTCTTGCGCGACATACGGCAAACGATAAAACACTTTTTTTGTTTCAACAAAACCTTGCTGATGAAAAAATCCCATGGTTTTTTTCTGATGAGCGGTTTTTAGAAAAAGTACAAAAATTAAAAGAAGCCCTCACTGTGGAGCTTAATCTACAAAACGAAGAAACGACAAGGCGGGTCGCTGAAAAATCCTTTTCCTCTACATTTTCTCCTGAAGAACGCGAAGGAATGTTGGTTGGCTTTAAGGAGATTTGGGAACAAGAAAAATCCCCACTACACACCCTATTTCAATACACAGAATCTTTAGCAAACACCTACGTTGAGCGATTAAAAAATAAAGGCGTGTTGTTGAATGAGCAGGAACCGGTTGTAAAAAGAAAAATTATTCAAACAATACGACGAGTGCTTGAACAAAACGATGTGTCAGATTTATCAAAACAGATCATAAAAACTGCTATTTCTCTAAACATTACAGATAGCGTGGCTTCTTCGGCAGCAGAAGCTATCGCTATTCCACCGGAAGTAACTAACTCTCTTTCAAAAATATCTTGGCTTTCAGAAACAACAAAACTAGTTCTCCTTCATGGAGATGAAGTTGAAAAAGGTGAACTCTTGCAATTATGTTTGACAAATCCGGGAATACCTCCTGCATTAATTGCTGAAAAAAACAACGGGAAACTGCAAGCAACGAAAATACTTGTCTTATCCGATGATGTTAAACAAAAAATTAATAATACTTTAAACAACTCTAATAAACGACAGCTTATGTTTGAGCAGGCCGCGATAAGCGCAAAACAAGGCATATCTCAACCTATTAATGACATTGTTACTGCGATAAGTGGCCCGCAGGGAAAAGAATTTATTTCAAACATTATTGACACAGTGTTGGGAGCACACACTAAAGAATAAAAAAAACGTATGGACACAGAAAAAAATCAACAAGAAAACAGGACGTCTATTATTAGTGAGGCTACAAAACAAGTGGCAGGCGAAGTAACGAAAAAAGCAGCCAGCTCACTGTTAAAAAAAGGCGTTGAAACAACAGCAACACATGCTGCTGTGTCGGCGACAGGCGCTACGGTTGGAGCAGGGGTGGGTGCGGCTGGTGGTCCAGTTTTAGCTGTGGTAGGAGCAGCGATCGGATTTATTGGTGAAAAAATAATTTCTATTGCGGGCAGCGGGGCACGTGGTTTATTTTCATTTTTTAAATTTAACGAAATTTCAAAAGGCGTGATGGGTGGATCAGAAACGACCGGTCAAAAAAAAAGCGATTGGATGGGTGATGATGGTTTAGCGATCGCTCTTATTGCTTCTTTTATCGCTGTGTATGTTGTCGCCACCATTTGGATTGGCACACGAGACACCTCTTTTGTTGTTTCAAAAGACAAAACAAGCGGAGTGCCTCAAGGAGTGGTCCAAAACAGAGGTGAATCCCATGGCGACCCAAATGCAGATACCGACTGGAATAAAGAGGTGGAACGAGCAAAAAAAATTCCCAGAGAAAAACAAAATCCTGTAGATTTTTGTGCAAAAAACCCAACCGTAGAATGGTGTAAATCCTCAAATTGCCCCACATGTACTTGTCCAGTTGTGTCTTCAACAGGTTCCACCCCTTATATTACCCAAGGGCCCGGTGGGTCATGGTCCCATGCCAACTCAAACGCAATAGATATTGGGATTCCCATGCAATCAAGAATCAGGTCTCCGGTAATAGGCGTGGTAACTGTATCCACAAACAAATATGAAGATGGGTCTGGTTTTGCGGGTAGTTCGGATGGAGGTGGGTATGGAAATCACATTGTTATAACGACTCCGGAGGGAAACACGCTGATGGTGGCACACCTAGCATATGGCAGCATGCCGGCCAAAGGGACTACTATCACGGTTGGGCAACAAATCGGTCGTATTGGTGAAACAGGAAACTCAACAGGCCCCCACCTTCATATAGGATTTACCAATAAAGGTGCGCCAAACATCGGATCTCTTTTTCCAACAAACGTTCCTGTCCCAACCAATTGTGCCAGCGCTTCCCAATGTGGTTTTCTTGCTGCGTGTGGGGCACAACCATGACGTGTTTATGCCTGCACCCTCACCGGCATGATTATGTGGAGGAAGGAATCGTCTCCTGCAAGCTTAAAAACCCCCGGATTGAGGGAGCCGGTCATTTCAAATACAAGCTTTTCCGCATTTACGTTGTTTAAAAAGTCCAATAAAAACCTGCTATTAAACGCGATGCCACCCCCATCTCCTTCCACACTCACATCTATGTCTATTTTGCTCTCCCCTATTTGTGGAGTGTTAGCGGAAACCGACATGATGTTATTTTCAAAATGAAACCTGACTATGTTTGCATTGTCTTTGGCAAAAATCGCAGCACTTTTTACTGCTTTCACCAACACCTCTTTTTCTAACACCACTGATGTCGTGTTGGTTTTGGGAATGATACGGTCAAACGCTGGATACTCCCCTTCTATTACCCTCGTATACACCTCATTGTCTCCAGCAAAAAAACCAATTTGTCCGTCCTCCACCTCCTCAAACTCAAGATCTCCATCTTCATTCATTTGAAGAACGTGGGAAAGCGCTTTTCCGGGAATAACTTTATCAAAATCCTCTTTGAGAGGAAAATTTGCTCTTTTCAACGAGAGTCTATACCCGTCTGTTGCTACAAATATTGTTTCGTTTTCTGTTTTACGTATTTTTATGCCTGTTAAAAGGGGTCTTCCTTCATCTGTGGCTGTTGAAAACAAAACGCTTTTGATGGCGCCTAAAAAATCCTTTGCGTTTATAAAAACACCTTTTTTCTTTTTTTCCGGGACCGGTGGAAACTCCTCTTTCCCAATTCCAGGAAGCGTTGCTTTGTACCCTTTGCTTGTCACGAAAAGCAATTGTTCTTTGGCTTCCAGATTAATTTTCCCGGGAGAAAGAGAGGCAATAAGCTCTATAAAAAGCTTTGAAGGCACACAAATCCCTCCTTCTTTGTCAGACTTCACTGCGACTGTTGTTGCCGTTGTCGTCTCAATGTTGGTTGTGGCCAGTCGAAGAACACCCTTTTCAGCTACCAAAAGAACGTGCTGAGTTATTGGTATTTGAGTTTTAAAGGATACGTTTTTTCCAACAAAAGCAAGGGGACGTAAAAGATTTTCTTGAAGAATGGAAATATTCATATGAAGAGTTTTATAGTAATCTCATTAGTAATAGTAATAATAAGCGCGTGGAAAAGTGTATGGGTTTTGGATGATTTTGTCAACGGCTTGGTGTGGGGAGACAATAAGACAAGAAGACAATAAGACAAGAAGACAAAAAAAGGTGGATAAGTGTGTGGATAAAATGTGAAAAAGAAAAGAAAGTGTGGAAAACTCATATAATTATCCCCAAAGATCCTTTTTTATCCCCTCCACCGAGTCTCTTAACCGCATGTTTGTGGAAATCTCACTGGTTATAAAATCTGATCCATACATAACTGTTGTGTGGTCCCGTCCCCCTAAAAGTCCCCCAACATCATCCAAAGTCATTCTTAGTTCTGTTTTACACAAATACATAACTACCTGACGTGGTCTGGCAATAGGGCGGTCTCTTTTAGGACCCTTGAGGGTTGTTGCTTTAACATTGAAATGAAGCGCCACAGCCTCAAGCACTTCTTGAGGAGTAACCTGTTTTTTTGTTTTTTGCACCCCCTCCTCTAAAGAAACGTTATTTTTTATTTTTGCACTTAAAAGCGACGAAATAAATTCAGGGGTGAGATTCGTCCCTGGCCTGGCAGTAATTTCAGTAGAAACACGTTTCAAAAACCCTTCAATACTTCTGGTGTCTGTGAGGTTGGCGGCAATCACCCTACTTGCTTCAGGAGACAGCTCAAACCCAACTCCTATTGCTTTTATGTTTACAATGGCTGACCGGAGCTCAAAATCCGGTGGGGAAATGTCCACGGTGAGGCCTCCTTCAAAGCGGGAACGAAGTCGGTCTTCTAATCGCGAAATCTCCTCAGGAGCTTTATCGCTGGTCAAAATTATCTGCCCGCCATCTCTGTGGACCGCGTTAAACGTATGGAAAAATTCTTCCTGAGCTGTGTTTTTACCTGCGATAAACTGGACATCATCCACAAGGAGAAGGTCTGCTGTTCTGTATTTTTGTTTAAATTGACGTGCTGTTTTTGTTTGAATAGCCTCAACGATTTCATTTAAAAATTCTTCTCCCATACAATAGACGATTTTAGATCCAGGTTTTTCTTTGAGGAGTTGGTTGGCAACAGCGTGCATGAGATGAGTTTTTCCTACCCCCACCCCACCGTAAAAAAAGAGAGGGTTATATGCAGCACCAGGGGTTTTAGCTACTGCAGTAGCTGCGGCATAAGCAATTTGATTGCTGGTAGACACGGCAAACGAGGTGAATGTATATTCTGGACGGATGTGAAGCCTGCGTGCTGTCGTTTCCATTTCCCCCCTTGTCGTCTCATGGTCTCTGGAAAAAAGAGGACCAGCTTCTTTTGTGGTCATTTTTTGCTTCATAGCTGAAATGACAAAAACAACACTATTATTTTGTCCTGTATGGTGGTCGAGAAAGTTTTTAATGAGAGAGTAGTGGCGCATCTCAACAAGGTTTCTAATCATTGAGTTGGGAAAACCGATTTTAGCCACATTTTTTTCAAGCGACACAAGTTCGCTTTGTGAAAACTGGGTTTGAAAAATTGGTTTTGAGACTTGGAGTTCGATTTCAACAAGCACTATTTTCCAAAGTTTATGTATATCCATATGTGGAAAAGTTATCCACATCGTAATGGAAGAAAAAAATCCTGTCAACTAAATCTTTGGATATCAAACTGTGGAAAATTATGCCCTTTCAATGTAACTTCCTGTTTCAGGGTCTACGGCGATCATCTCATTTTCTTTGATAAACAAAGGAACAGTAATTTTAGCTCCAGTTTCAACTGTGACGGTTTTTGTGCCTCCTGACACCGTGTTTCCTCTGGCTCCCTCATCTGCTTCCGTTACTTTGAGCCGGATTTTTTTGGGAATCCGTATTCCCACCGCCTCTCCTTCATGAAGAAGTACTTGGTAGGTATCGTTAATTTTAAGATATTTCACAAAGTCCCCAAGGAGTGTTCTTGAAACAGACGCTTGTTCGAAAGTAAAATTATCCATGAAGACAAACGCGTCGTTTTCCGGATACAAATATTGCATTTCATGAGTTTCTACTGGAAGTTCTTCCACAGAGTCCCCTGCTTTATAGGTAAATTCCTGCACTTTTCCGGTTTTCAGAGCCTTGAGTCGGGTCCTCACAAATGCGGACCCTTTACCAGGGTTTACATGTTGAAACTCTACCACCTGATGTGGTTCGTTTTTAAATACAACGAAGATCCCTTTATAAAAATCAGCAGTTGATATGTTTCCCATGAGGTAGATTATCGCATAAAAGCGTGGTTTACAACAAGCGCGACGAAATATTACAACAGGTCTTTTACAGGGAACAAGAGGGTTTCATTTATATTTGTCGTGTCCAGAAAGAGCATGAGTAAGCGGTCTATCCCAACCGCTATCCCTGCGCAGTCAGGGAGACCGGCTTTGAGGGCTTCTATGAAATCACGATCATAATCATATGGGGTTTTTCCCAATCGTGTAATTTCTTTGATTTCATTGTCGAAACGAGCCTGTTGTTCTTTCCAATCAGTCAACTCCGTATAACAATCTCCGAGCTCCAGTCCTCCAATGTATAATTCAAAGCGTTCTGCAAAACGAGAGTCGTGTTTCTTTTTTTTGGCAAGAGCGGCAACAGCCTCCGGAAAATCATAAATGATGGTGGGGTGGTTAATACCAAGATGAGGCTCGATTTCGTTTAGAAAAATTTGATTATATAATTCCTCCCAGGTGTTTTGACTGGTCACAGTGTACCCCTTGTCTTTACAAATAGAGCGTGCCTTTTTGATATCAAAGAATGTCTCAAAATCAATCTGCGCCCATTTTTGGAATGCTTCCAAGATAGAGATTTTTTCCCATGGCGGAGAAAGGTCGATGCATTTATCTTGATATGACAGCGTTTGTACATTCAAGGCTAAGCTTTGCTCGTCTCGATTCGACGAAACGGGTCGACAAAGCCCAGCTTTGTTGTGATCAATAAGGATGGTATTGAGTATGTGGAGAACGAGATCTTCGCAATCCTTCATTATGTCCATATAATTTGCGCCAATTCTATACCATTCAAGAATGGTAAATTCAGGGGTGTGAAGTGCGTCTCCCACCTCAGTATTGCGGAAAGATTTTGTCAGTGAGTAACAATTGCCGATACCTGCTACCAAGAGTTTTTTTAACGACACCTCCGGAGATGTCGAGAGGTACATGGAAGTCGGTTTCCTTTTCCGATCAAGAAGTGTTGTGTGAAACACATCGATGTATGATTCAGCCGGCGGATGACCGATAAGTATGGGTGTCTCGACTTCATGAAACTGTTGTTGGTCAAAAAACGAACGAATAGATTTGATCAGCTTTTCGCGCATGAAATATCTTTGCCAAAGATGAGGGTTGTTTTTGAGTATTTGCCAGGTGGTCATCTACTTCCTTTTCTTTTTTATAGAGGAAGGTATTTTTTTGGAAGCAACTATTCTAGCGACAAAAAGAAGGTATATTATTTCCAATATCCCCATAGTGTTGACGATCAGAAGGATGATAAACCATGGTTTTTCGTTTCTTTTTGCCGCGTACCAAAGCGCTGTCCCTTTCCAAATAATAGACCATAATAACAAAGGGAAAATGCTCCACCGTGCCCACCCAATCACAGAAGATTGAACAATGTTTGTATTTCCTAAATACCAAGGCATATTTCCTTGTGATTAAAAGAATTTGAAAATTTTTGCTTTATTTTTTAACTCTGTAAACCACGGTTGAATTTTTTCATTTGTTTTTTGTTCAACGAGCGCTTTGCGCGCTTCTTTTGTAAGGTCTGCCTCATCAGAGGAAACCATAATCGCTTTATTAGTTTCTTTGTATGTAGCAATTTCTTCATCAGTGACAACTACGTCTTTTTGCATCATTTTATTGACCAATAACTGAAGTTTTATCTGATTGTCAAACTCTTCTTTTGTGGTCCCTTGGTATGTTAAAAGCTCCTCAAGAGTCACTTTTCCCCCGAAGCTTTTTAATACTTCTTCTTCTTGTGTATCAATTTCTGTTTTAGTAATCGTCACTCCCAACTTGCGGGCTTCCTCTCCGATAAGCGCCTCGCTGATCATACCTTCAAGCGTCTGTTTTCCGAATCTGGACATCATTGCCTGATCAAGCTGCATCCGGAAAATTGGCTTATTGTTTACCAATGCTACCAATATATATCCTTTACTAAGAGCCAGGGCAAATAATAATATGAAGGCAAGAAGTATGATGATTTTGGTCGTTTTGTTCCCCGTCACCTTACAGCAACCACAAGAATTAATTGATTGAGTGGGTGTCTCAGAAAAATCAGATAGTATGGCGTCTGTCTTTTTGGTTTTTTTTATTGCAGTTTTTTTTACCGGCATAGTAGTCTCCTTTTTATTATAAACACAGGCCTTTATATTATGATAATAAGAGTATCACAGACAGGTCAAAAGAATCAACCCCTTCGACTTCCTGATTCAAATAATAGTTTTTTGCTCAGGGTTGATACTGAGCGGCGCATTTTTTTCCGAACAAAAGTTCGGATTTTGGCGCCGTCGAATGTATCAAGAATCCATTTTTATATAGGTTTCAAATCACCTGCCATTTTTTCCCTCTTGACAATGATTTGATAAAATTATCTAATTGGGTTAAACTATAGGATGTTATGACTGAAAAAATGGGGGGTAGTTATTTTTCGCAGGCAGAAGCAGAACAACCACTGGGTTTCTACGCAGTGAATATTTATGGAGATGGTTCGATTGCATCACAAGTAGAACCTCCCTCTATTCACCAACTATTCCAAGCACAACAATCCCAGGAAAAACAACGAGACTCGGATGTAAAAGCCAGAGAAGAAGTAAGAGAATGGGAGTATAGAATAAAATTGGCTCTCCAGATTGGTAGAGGGGCGGTTCTCGCTTCTATCGTAGGATCAATGGTTGCTGGCTGTGTTCCCGGACGAGAAGGATCTTTACCTGTCACCATGGCCTCTGATAATGCAACAGGCTATGTTTCTGATGTTTCCCTTATTTCCTCCATACCAACTCTTGATATCATGCCATCAATTTCACCGAGCCCACGCATTTTTCCTTCAAATACATTATCAATTATGTCTTCTCCAACAGAGATCACACCATCTCAAACTTCAACCATTACATCCACGCTGACCATGATGGAGACTTCCACCATCACTCTGACTTCAACAAAAACAGAGAAGCCGACAAAAACGCAAATCCCGACAAAGACAGAGACACCCACCGTGCCCCCTCCTCCCCCAACACCGGACGGATTGCAGTGCAGTGAGTCAAATAAATTAAATGGATATGTAAACCTTTCAAAGGGGTTGCTGGCAAAAAATAAGGTACCAATGTATAGCATTTTGCAAGCAATACCTAATTTTGGTGATGACCCGAATACTAAGTGGGTAGCAGAAAGCCCTTTTTGTACAGGGATATTTATGAGTGAGGGTGAAATGAAGAATATATATACGGGGGAATGGCGGGTATCGGACACAAAAAAATGTGTAAAAGAAGCGTTACAGGAATTGGTGGATAAATGGGGTACAGACTTTAGTTATGTGTCAAATAATACTTCATTATATTTACTCTCTAATCTCAATGACACAGATAAATGCGGATATTTGACGATACCAGTTGATAAAGAATTTAGAAATAGTTACATCAGGTTATTTGGAAGGATACCGTATAATAAAACAGAGCGGATATCAACTCCCGTTCCACCTCCTCCCACAATAGGTAAATAATACTTCGTTTTTAAAACTCAATCTTGTTTTTTTTCCGTGGTATTGCTAAGGTAAAAATATATACTTATTAACATATATGAAGCACCTGGCAAAAATATTTTTATTGACATTCGTTTTTCTCCCCGTTTTTTTCTTTATTTTATGTAATCAGTCTGTAAAAGATGAATTTGATTGGATGGTTTCTGCTGCGTATCCCATTCTTTGTTTCCCTGCTGGAACTGCCATCCAAACACCAAATGGAAGAATACCCATTGAACAATTGAATATCGGTGATGAAGTCATTGGTGTTAACTCAGATGATAATTCAATACGAACCCAACAGGTCACCTCGCTCCATACATCCATTCAACGCAATCTTTATGATATCACACTGTCCTCAGGAAGAAAGATATCCGCCACACAGATGCATCCGTTTGCTGTGTGGGATGAGGAGAAAACACACTTTTCTTTTGTTCCAATGAAGGCTCTGAAGATTGGCATGGTGTTGGTGGCGGCAACGGACAATACCACGCTTGGAACCGACACTATCATTTCCATTACCAAGCGCAGTGAATCAACAGTGGTCTACAACCTCTCTGTTGAACCAGACAAGACATACATTGCTGAAGGAGTGTTGGTACACAATAAAGGTACGGATTATTATCGGGATGGCTCATACTTTGATCCTTCTGATGGAACATATCATTGTCCCGGCTCTGGTGGAAATGCTTCCTCTTGTAATGGTGGAGGAGGAGGTGGTGGAGGGGGAGGTGGTGGTGGAGGTCTGCCGTACTACCCACCCTTACCACCTCCATATATACCACCTACTACAAATGGGACCATTCGTGGATATGCGCTTTCTATCACAAATAAGATGAATATCCTTACCTGCGAGAAACTTGTTATCCTGAAGAGTTGTCTGGACTCCCCTACATCACCGGAGACCCCCGCGTGCGCTGAATTTCTTGGGAAGCAGTATCTTATTGGTACCAAATTTTACATCGACGGCACGTGGGAAAACATACAAACAAACAACACTGGTATTACCATCGTAGCACCAGCTCCTTTCTACTATACTATGACAGCTATTGATCCGGTGGGGAATCATACTCCGTATTTGTATTGTTCCAAAGGAAGTGCCGATACTCAGTACTCTCAAGGTAACACCATCTTGCTTAAAGCAGACGACACTCTCACCCTTCTCGTCGGATTCATCTCTTTTCTTCCCTGGACTCAGGTGAGTGGTGGAGGAAACACCTTTGCGAATATTCTTCTGTCAAAAATGCCCCTCCTTACCTCACCAACGCTTCTCTATGATAAGACCCAGTCACCTATGACCCCGGGGATTCTTTCTGTGAAAGAGGGATATACCCTTTCAGATCAGGGTTCATTATTTGGATATTTAAATATCTCTACGACTAATTGGAGTACAGACAACGCCATGGACTCCCGGGATTGGTATACGTTTTTCAAAGCCAGGCTCTCTCAAGGAACAACTCTTTCCTATACCGGTAGTGGAGGAAAACCGGATCCGGTTGCGGGCACCGCAGTCTATGCCACCACAGGAGCTTTGACGATTAATACTCCGTGGAATATCGGAACCGATGAAAAAATTATCGTGCTTGTGGAAGGATCTCTGGATATCAGGAGTACCATCAACATAACAGGAAAAGGATTTATTCAGTTTGTCGTAAGAGACAATATTTCCGTAAATCCAACAGTGGGAACAGCGTGGAACAGCGAGACTCCCCTTGTAGAGGGTGTATATGTAGCAGGAGCAACCTTTTCTACCGGAACATCAATAGTCGCAGCCACAGAACGGTTTGTTGGAAAAGGAGTGTTTATCGCCAACAAAATTAGTCTTGGAAGAAACCTGGTCACCGCAGGAGCCAACAAAACCAACAGTGCAGATCTCTTTCTCTACAATCCTGATTTCCTTGTGACCGCTCCTGCACTCCTTCAGGATATGAATTTAGAATGGCAGGAAGTGGCACCGTGATGAGTAT
>Ga0247841_10001924_pt1 | contig 43603 bp, 38 predicted proteins | sample LaCruzMarch2015__2_FD_192410 | JGI IMG/M metagenome (GOLD analysis project Ga0247841, IMG submission 192410) | Freshwater microbial communities from meromictic Lake La Cruz, Castile-La Mancha, Spain - LaCruzMarch2015_18m | ecosystem: Environmental > Aquatic > Freshwater > Lake | place: Spain...
TATTGAAGCTGGGGCAGAAGATACTTCCTGGAATGAAGATGAATTTAATATTTTCGTAAAACCAGAAGAACTAGAACAAGTAAAAAAATCCCTAGAAGAAAAAGGCATAAAAATTGAAGCGGCCGTAATGGATTTTGTTGCCAAAGAAACTGTAGAGCTTAACGAGAAAGAAAAAGAACAATCACAAAGACTTTTTGATGCTTTAGATGATAATGACGCAGTAAACGACATTTACTCAAATATAAAAAATTAACTCCTATGATAATTCTGGGAATAGATCCAGGGTCTGTTATAACAGGATATTCTGTTCTCAAAAAACATAACAATAAAGAATTAGAGGTTCTTGATTTTGGGTGCATAATAACAGACAAATTTTCAACCACTGGGGAAGGATTACAGCAAATATATAACGAGGTTGCAAAGTTAATAAAAAAGCACAAGCCCGATGTAATGTCTATTGAACGACTTTTTTTCTTTAAAAACTTAAAAACTGTAATGCCAGTAAGCCAAACCAAAGGAGTTATTTTATTAGCTGCGGCAGAACATAAATTATTAGTTTATGAATTCACTCCCCTACAAATGAAAATGGCAATTGCGGGTTTTGGTAGAGCAGAAAAAAAACAAGTACAAAGAATGATTAAAGAAACCGTTGATATTAAAGATTTTGATTTAAAAAAGAATAATAGAAAAAAAGACGATGCTTTTGATGCTATAGGAATAGCAATTTGCGCATCATTAAAAAGTTACTAATATATCAAATTTAAATTGTGTAAAAATAGCTATTGACAATAATCCATTAAAAAATATAATAGACTAAATATAATATTAAAATTAACAAAAAATAAAAAAATGGAAGAGGAATTTTTAACAAAACTTATAAACGCAGACGATGATTTAGAAGATACAAATTGGGATGACGGTTCGCCAGATGACACAGCAAAAGATGACGATGATGATTTAGATTTAGACGAAGATGACGATGCTGATGATTTAGAGGCAGATGATGAGGTTTTGCCACCAGAGGAGGAAGAAGAATAAATTTTAAACTAATAAAACATCCGCCAATTACTTAAGAAGGCGGATTTTTTATCTTCTTCTATAAAAAACCTAACAGGAGTATAATATAGAAATCTTAAATAATTATAAAAATTTCAACAAATGAAAAAATTAAATATTTTTAATAAATCAAGAAGAAAAGAACTTTTTCTATCTATTGGTAAAAATTTACTATTTCTATTTTTAGCAGGATGCGCTTTTATTATTGCTGTGTTTGTTTATTATACTTGGAACTTGCCGCGTCCAGAAAAATTTACAGAAACACCATTTATACAATCAACTAAAATTTACGACAGCACGGGAAAAGTACTCCTATATGATATTTACGGAGAAGAAAAAAGAGAAATAGTTTCTTTTGATAAAATATCAGATAATCTAAAGCACTCTGTTTTATCTTCGGAAGACTCAAGGTTTTACCAACATGGAGGATTAGATTATATTGGATTATTAAGAGCGGCCTGGGTTGATTTAACTTCACGCTCAAGGAGCCAAGGGGGATCTACTATAACCCAACAATTAATAAGATCTGTATATTTAACAAACCAAAAAAGTATCTCCAGAAAAGTTAAAGAAATTGTATTAAGCATTGAATTAGAAGGAAGATATTCAAAAGACCAAATTTTTGATTGGTATCTAAATGCTATTCCTTTTGGAGAAAATGCCTATGGCGCTGAAGCTGCTAGCCAAACCTATTTTAGTAAACCCGCCTCAGATATTTCTATCGCCGAAGCTGCTTTCTTGACTGCAATGATTCCTGCTCCAAGCTATTATTCTCCTTACGGCCCAAACAAAGATGAGTTATTAAGGAAAAAAGATGTTATTTTGGATAAAATGAAAAAGCAGGGGTATATCACAGAACAACAATTAACAGATGCCAAAAAAGAAACTATTGTTTTTGCTAAAAATACAAAATCTATAAAAGCGCCTGATTTTGTAATGTATGTAAAAAAATATTTGAATAATAAATATGGTGATGATTATTTAAAAGAGAAGGGCCTGAGAGTTTATACTTCTTTAAACTGGGAAATTCAAGAATATGCAGAACAAGTAATTAAAGACGCAGATAAAACAAATATAAGTAAGGGGGCATATAATGCAGCCACGGTTGCTTTAGACCCCAAGACGGGGCAAATTTTGGCTTTGATAGGGTCTAAAGACTACTTCGCCCCTTCTTATCCAGAAGGATGCGACGATAAGCCAGGAACATGCTTATTTGCCCCGCAATATGATGTAGCCACAATAGGCACAAGACAGCCAGGTTCATCTTTCAAGCCGTTTGCATATGCAACAGCATTTGAGAAAGGGTATACACCAAGCACAGTACTATGGGACGTAAAAACCGAGTTTAACCCTAGCTGTGATCCAAGCGGAAATTCTGTTACTGGATCTGATGGTAGCAAATGCTATAATCCTCAAGATTATGATGGTCAAAACAGGGGCCCAGTGACTATCCGCACAGCATTAACTTGCTCTTTAAATATCCCCGCAGTAAAAACATTATATTTAGCCGGAATTGAAGACACTTTAAAAACAGCCAAAAAACTAGGAATTACTACCCTTAATAATACTAAAGATTACGGTCTTTCTTTAGTGTTGGGTGGTGGTGATGTAAACTTACTAGAGATGACTTCTGCTTATGGGGTTTTTGCCTCGGACGGAAACTATATTTCGCCAATAAGTATATTGAAAATTGTAGACTCTAGTGGAAAAGTTATTGAAGAGAATAAAGAACAACCAACAAAAGTGTTAGACACTCAAGTAGCAAGATTGGTTAATAATGTTTTGTCTGATAACAACGCTAGAACTCCAATTTTTGGACCAAATTCTCCCTTACAAATTCCTGGGTACCAAGTAGCAGCTAAAACAGGTACTACGGAAAACTTTGTTGATGGATGGACTATGGGTTATACCCCATTTGCTGTAGTTGGAGTTTGGACTGGGAATAATAATAATAAACCAACGCGTGACGAGGGAGTTGGAATAGCGGCGCCAATTTGGAATAAAATTATGCTAAAAATAGTAACCTCCCACGACAAAGAAAACTTCACTGCGCCAGATGACTCAACAATAAATAAGAGTGCTGCTTTAGCTGGAAGACTTCCACTAAACGACCCTAATACTATTTTATATTATGTTGATAGAAATAATCCTTTAGGAGAAAAACCATCTAACCCATCAACCGACCCACAATACTTTTTGTGGCAAACAGGAATTGATAACTGGCTAGGCAAAACTGGCCAAACCCCAAGCTCAACACCACCACAAGAACTAACACCACAGCAAATAATAGATCTATCTTAAACAAACAAAAAAACACCCCTATTGGGGTGTTTTTTTGTTTAAACCTGTGTTGATTTAATTGGCATTACCACATAAATATAGCTTGCATCCCCCACTGGCTTTAAAATACAAGGCCCTTCTTCTTTACTTAAATCAAACATGACCTCAGAGCTTTTAATATTAGCCAGCCCATCGGCTAAAAATTTAAAATTAAAAGATGCTTCTATTTCTTCTCCGTCAATTTTAGCTGAAATACTAGATCTGCTTTCTCCTAAGTTTGGATCTTGAGCTGAAATTTCTAACTCTTTTGTTTCTGGGTTAATTTTTATTTTTACCTCACTAACCTTTCCCGAAAAAAGTGATGCTGCCTTAATTTGATTTAAAAACTCATCTCTTTTTATAACAACATGCGTCTTAAATTTTTTAGGAATTATTTCTTCATAATTAGGATATTCACCCTCAATTAACCTAGAAATAATCTGAATTTGTGGCCGAGGAGCTTCTTTCATAGGAAACTCAAACATAACCTGGCTCGATGAAAAATAGATTTTTATCTTTCCTTCTTTTTCATTTAAAATATTTATCAACTCCCTAGCTGGCTTTTGGGGTAAGATAAACGTCATATCATTTTTAACTGGCTCATCTAAAAGAATACTCTTTTCAGCCAACCTAAAACTATCCGTAGCTACTATTTTAATTATATTTTTTGAAAATATAAAATAAACACCAGAAATTTCTGGCCTTGATTGCGAAGGAGCCGCAACATCAACTATTTGGGACAACCCTTGGCAAAATTTCTTGTTATCTATTTCCAAAAACTCCGAGTTATCAAACACAGGAATTATTGGGAAATCTTCAGGATTAAATCCCTGAATTTGGTTTTTGAAACTCTTACACTCAATATGTAAGCCCTGATTTTTTTCTTCTAAAACAATCTTATCGTTAGGTAATAATGAAACAAAGTTTGAAAAGAATTTTGCAGGAATAACAACTTTCCCCTTTTTTACAATTTTAGTTAATATCCACAGTTTTACTGCTGTCTCTAAATCAGTAGAACTTAAACTTAGATAACTATCCTCAGTGTCTATTAAAACATTGTCTAAAATTGGCAAAGATGGGTTCTTCCCTACTATCTTCTCAACTATACTCAACCCATTCTTTAAATTTTCTTTTAATATTTCTACTTTCATTTTAATAATTTTATTTTAATAGTTAATAATTAATTAATATATATTTATATATACTTATTGTTATTATGTGTGAAATATTTTAGCCTTTTTATTTTTAAAATAGTCTTAGATTTAAATTTTTTAGTCTAAAATATTTTTGTGAAAAAACTGTGGATAGGTTTAAGAGATAAATTGTGGAAACTATTGTGGATGTTTTTACCTAATAAATTTATTCTACTTTTATTATACTTTTTCACACCACTTATCCACTATATATTCTCTGTTTTATTAAAGTTAATTCTTCGGTTAATTTGCTGTTTTCTTCGTTTTCTTGAAGAATTTTTTTGTAAGCATAAATAGCAGTTGTGTGATCTTTGCCTCCAAATTTTCTGGCAATTTGTGGGAAAGAATATTTTAACTCTTTTCTTAACAAAAACATTGCAATTTGTCTCGGCTTAACTATTTCTTTTCTTCTAGTAGGGTCAAACAGGTTTTTCTCTTCTAAGTTATAGAATTTAGCTACTGTCTCAATAATCTTTTTGTAGTTTGCTACATCGAATGGAGAAAATACAAATCCACGTAGAAGTTTTTTAACGAGCTCCACATTTAGTCCTGCATTAATCTTGTTGTGGATTAATATTTTGTTTAAAGCCCCTTCTAGCTCTCTAATATTCTTTTTTACGTTAGCTGCAATATAGTCTAAAACGTCTTCTGGTAGGTCTGCGTTTTTTTCTTGTAATTTGGTTTTTAAAATAACTAGCCTTGTTTCGTAATCTGGTAAACTAACATCAGCTATCATTCCCCCTTCAAACCTAGACCTTAGTCTTTCTTCTAATTCTGAAATAGCATTTGGCGGTTTGTCTGAGGAAAGAATTATTTGTTTATTTTTCTCATATAAATAATTAAAAATATGGAAAAATTCTTCCTGGCTCTTATTTTTTCCTGCTATAAATTGTATGTCGTCTAAAATTAAAACATCTATGGGGGCCAAGCTAGCCTTAAATACTTCCATAGTGTTTGTTCTAATTGCAGAAACAATGCTAGAAACAAATTTTTCAGAAGAAATGTACTTAATTTTTTTCTTTTTTTGCTCGTCATTTATTTTATTGCCTATGGCTTGTATTAAGTGTGTTTTTCCTAGGCCAGTCCCCCCATATATAAATAAGGGGTTGTATATGTGCCCGGGATTTTCTACTACCTGTAATGCTGCTGCGTGAGCAATTTCATTAAAAGATCCAACAACAAAACTATCAAAAGTGTACCTAGGGTTAAGGTTTGTTTCTTTGTTTACTTTAAACTCCTCAAACTTTAGTTGAATTTCTTCTTGCTCTTCGCTGTTTGGAGAATCTTTTGTTACAGAATTTTTTAATGGTTGTGGTTTTATAACAAACTCCAACTCTCTTATAGAGTCGTCTATGTCATGGAGGGTTTTTAAAATTAGTTTGTTATATTTGTTGCTCAGCCATTCCTTGGAAAATGCGTTTGGAACAGAAATTATTATTTTCTCATTGTCTTTAGAAATAATTTCAGTATTTTGAAACCAAGTAGCAAAATTAGCTCTAGATATATGGAACTGCATTTGCGCTAGGACTGATTGCCAAAGTTCTATATTATTCATAGTTATAAACAGGGTGAGGAAAACTTTTAATGTTGTATATTGTATTTTTCCTTTTTATTAAAGCTTTGTCAACCATAGGGGAAACAAAAGGAGGTGTTATTAAGCTGTGGATAACTTGTGTTATGTGTCGCTACGAAGACGCACAATAGATTTTTAATAATGTTTACTTTATTAATCCAATTAAATGTTAGAGATTTTAATCTTGTAAAAATTACATTTTTAAGCTATACTGGCTGTATTATATATTAACTAAAAAAATATACATGAGCAAGACATATCAACCAAAAAAGAAGAAAAGAGCTAATACTCATGGCTTTTTGCGCAGACAAAAAACCAAAACAGGTAAACAGGTTATGCAAAAGAGAAGACAGAAAGGAAGAGCAAAGATAACTGTGTAAGCAATCAATGCTATCTACAATAAATAGAATAAAGAAAAAGAAAGATTTTGAGGCAATCTTTAAAAACTCAAAAAGTTTAAGAACTAATTTTTTTATTTTAAAAATAAGGGAAAATGGTTTGGGCATAAATAGATTTGGGTTTGTAGTTAGCCAAAAAGTATCTAAAAGAGCAGTAGTTAGAAATAGAGTTAGAAGAAGACTTTCCGATATAATGAGGAGCGAATCAGAAAATATTAAAATAGGAACAGATTTAGTAGTAATTGCTTTTCCTGGAATAGATAAGAAGGAATTTTCTGAGGTTAAAAATTTTGTTGAAAGCGCACTTACTAAAACTGGGTTAATGATTAAAAAACAATAATAAAAATGTTTCAATCTATAACGAGTTTCTTTTATACAATATTATATCAGCCACTATTTAATGCTTTAGTGTGGCTATATAATTCTGTTCCTGGGCATGATTTTGGAATAGCAATAATTATTCTTACATTAATTATTAAGGTTGTTCTCTACCCTACTTCGGTTAAAGCTGTTAAATCTCAAAGAGGCTTACAAAAACTTCAGCCACGACTATTAGAGTTACAAAAAAAATATAAAGACGATAAAGAAAAGCAAGCAAAAGAAATTTTCGATCTTTATAAAAGAGAAAAAATAAATCCTTTCTCAGGATTATTTTTGGCATTAATACAAATTCCAATATTAATAGCTCTTTACCAGGTATTTTGGAATGGTCTGAAAGTTAGTGAATTGGCAAAGGTTTTATATTCTTTTGTTTTAAATCCTGGGCAGATAAATCCGATGTTTTTACACCTAATAGACCTATCAAAGCCAAATATGTGGCTTGCGGTTTTAGCGGGTCTGGTTCAGTTTTATCAGACAAAAATGTTATTGCCTCAAATGGCGGCCGTTTCAAATGGGAAAGATAAAGCCCCAGACTTTTCTCAAGTAATGCAAAAGCAAATGCTATATATATTTCCAGTTATGACAGTGGTTATATTAATCAGTCTTCCCTCTGCATTAGGGCTATACTGGATAATTAGTGGAGTATTTTCTATTGTTCAACAATATTATATTTTAAAAAACAGTAAGTTGGAAAAATAAAAAGCATGATAGAACAAGAAAAAATAAATAAAATAAAAGAAGCAATCGTAGAATTTTTTGAAAAAATGACCGTTGATATTTCTGATATAAAAATTAGTTCTTCGATTATGGAAGATAGTCAAAAAGATGTCCCTTCGGCAAACTCAGGGCAGGCCAATATGGATGTTTTAGATGTTGATATAGAAATAAACGAACCACAGGTTGTAATTGGGCAACAAGGGCAAACACTTTTTGAAATTCAGAGACTTCTAAGGGCTGTTTTGAGTAAAAAGTTTGAATCAGTTTTTTATCTTAATTTAGATGTTAATGGATATAAAAGAAAAAAAATTGAGTATTTAAAATTTTTAGCTAATGACTCGGCTAGTCAAGTTATTGCAAATAATAAGGAAAAAGCCCTATTGCCTATGTCTTCTTATGAAAGAAGAATTGTTCATGCTGAGCTTTCGGGGCGAACAGATGTTATTACAGAGAGTGCAGGAGATAGTTCTGAAAGACATATTGTAATTAAGCCTAAATAAATTATAAGCCATAAAAAACCTGCCTTATAGAAGGCAGGTTTTTTTAATTTATTGAAATTTTTAAATCGCCGGTATTGCAACCGGAGTTAAGGTTGGAATAGGAGGAGAGGGTTTCTTTATTGGGAAGATAATAACATAGTTTGGTATAACCCCTTTACTATTTCTAATAATATCCCACTTTACTTGCCGTGGACCGGTGTTATTAACATCAGTTGCTAACGGGAATTCTTGGCAAGCAGTCCATTTTTCTTCTGAGTCATTCTTTTTGTCAAAATATACTAATACAACTAAATATTCTCCATTTATTATTATAGAAGAAAGGTTTTCTCCACCAAGATTAACGGGGCCACGGCCAATACAATTGGTTTTTTTATCCCATTTTGTACAATTTTGTTCTTCTTCAGGAACATTTTCAAAAGTTAAGTCATCTAGCTTGGCGACATAAACAGCAGATTGGTTTGTTATGGCTGAGCTGGGCACCTTGTAAAAACCACCGTGTTTTTCATCTTTACAAAAGTTGACTAGGCTTTCGATATCATTATGTTTTCCATCATTAAAACAGGGTTTTCTAAAAAAATATACGCCGTCGCCAGTAGCATTATAATTGTATTCATAAACAGAAGCAGAGGAAGCAAAAGGTTCTACAGTAATCATCCCTCCATTCGGGTTGACGGTGCTACTCTTTTCTTGCCCATTAAAATATTGGCACTTTCCCCAAAGATTAGGATTTTCATAAAGAATTGTCATATAATTATGGCCATTTACAGTGTCATATTTAGTATTTATATATTTGACGCTTTTTCTTAAGTCGCCAAAATCTAAAACATTAGAAGTGTTAGGTTTATTGTCTGGTTCTCCGCATGGTATTTTATCACAAAAATAAACTCCGGGACTTTCTACAAAAGGTTTTGTGGGTATTTCAGTCGATTCTAGTTTGTTAATATTAAAAACGCTTAATTGAGGATTTATTGTAGAAATAATTAAATATGTTAATAGTAAAATCAGTAAACCAGAAATTGCTCCTGCTATTCTGTCTCTTGCCTCTTTTCGCATTTCTGTACTTAATGGGGCGAAAAAATATATTGCTCCAGCGATAACTAAAGACAGCAAAACAATAAGCAGGCCAATGGCCACGCCAGCATTAAATAGATATTTTACATAGCTAGGCAGGTCTATGACTGGCTCAGTATTTTCACCAGAAAGAGTTTTTATTGTAGGGTAACTTACTTCTAACTCAGCAAAAACCTTATTTGTTGGTAGACAAATAAAAATACAAGCCAGGCCTATAAAAAATAAGATTTTGTAATATTTTTTTAACATTTAAAATGTATGTTAATAAATTCCTCCAGTAGCAATTATATAAATAGTTTTAAGTTTAGTTGCGCCAGCTGCTACTATTGGTTCAGCATTTAAGTTCTCAACATTTTTTGTGAATGTTTGGCAATAAGAGCTTGTTCCGCCAGCTGAGCCCGTGGTTATATCTGAATATATAGCAACTAAATAGTTTCCCTTTATGTCTATAGAGCCAGCACATTTTTGAAAAGTTGGGCATTGAGTAGTTTTATATGCATCTGGAACATTAACGCCTGTAAAAACAAAATTCATGGAATCGGGAGTTTTAGCATTTTTTTGGTTGGCTTGAATAGAGTTAGCTTGTACAAGAAGATATCCAGCTCTCGACCCCCTGTCTAGCCCATATGGCTCGCTATAAAAACCTATTCCCGATCCAGACGTAATGGGGTTTTTATTTAATTTAAAAATATCTATAGCCCCATATTTAGTATTTTTGACGCAAGATGTTTGATTCAGTACGGGTTCATCACACTCGCCTCCCCTACTAAGATAATCTTCTTTGTGTAATAAAAAACCATATACATTATTTGCATCATTTACTATTTTTATACTTTTAATATCTGAACCTAGGCTGTCAGTGCTACTTACGGAAAATTTTACAAACTTTTGACAATTTGTATCTGAATATAAATAAACTCCTGGGGCGTTCTTCATCGGTGGTAAGGTGCTTGAGCCTTGTGGCGTTATTGTAGGTTGTACGAGTGCAAAGTTAATTGTTGACATAATTAAATACGAAGAACCCAATAAGAGAATTCCTAAAACAGAGCCCTTCATTCGATCTTTTCCGCTAGAAGCTAAATCACTACTACCGCCAGATATCATATAAGTAACAGCGCCTATAGTAAAAGACAAAACTGCTATTATGCCAGCTATGCCTATTCCCCATTGAAAATAGTTTACAACGCAACTTCCTAGATCGGGTGAGCTAGCACATGGGCCATCTTCAAGTTCTGCTGCAGAAGAAAATTGCGTGCTCCCAAAAAGAAAAATTAAAAAAATAATAGAAAGTATTAGGTTTTTATTTTTTATCATAATTTTAATGATTAAGATTTATTTAAAGATTACTATTTTTTATATTATATAATGGGTTCTGGTTTTTTACTGTTTCTGGAGCATATTGTTCGCAACAATACCAATTGTCGGTTAAGTCTTGAGGTGGTTTCATTGCGGTGCCTAATTCTTGACCGTAACAATATCCTGGGTATTGTATTGTATTAATTGTAGTAAATTCCTGATTTATCGGTGGCATTAATTCGTCTCTGGCTCTTGTACAACTTAATAATCTAGTTTCTGCAGCCCCGTAAGCGGTGCTTGTTACGCTACAAGAGTTTGTTTTTTGTCTTGAATAGGTTAATTTTTTTAAAATATCGCTCCTTCTTTCGGAAATAATTCTAGAAGTAGCGCCCATATATGTATTTTGAAGCTCTTTATATGAATTCCATAAATCAGAGTGATAATCAATCATTTGCTGACAAGGACTACCCTTACAAGGCTCAATATTGCAAGCACATTGCCATTGTAACTCTTGGGTCATAACCTGTGAGCCGTCGGTATTGTAAATAAAATTTCCATAGATATCTTTTGCAGGTACAGTTACTAAAACTTGTTTTTGACTATATTTACAATCTGTTTTACAAATAGGTTCGCTATTGGCAAATTGTGCACTGCATGTGCAGTAATTTTGTGTAGGATTAGTAGTCTTAGCTTTTGCCATAACGGAAGCCTTGTCGAGTACTTTTTGAATAGCATTATTCATAAAAGGAATTAATCCCATGGTGTCTTTCATCCAAGCTATAGACTCGTCGATTGTTTGGCCAACTGGTATATCATTTTGTTTTCTGCATAATTTTTCTTTACCAGCCGGTGTAGGAGGAGTTGTTTTCTCTTTGCTTGGATCATTCCACCAGTTATCTTCACAATAAAAAGTTAAAGGGTCTTCATTAAAATTATATCCCGTGCATTGTGGCCCAACCATTTGGTATGTTTGAATAGTAGTTTCTTTTAGTATAAATTTTTCTTTACCAGCATTTGTTATACAAGCATGAAGTGTCGTGTCGCAAGTTTGCCCCGATGCACATTGCGTATCAACTACACAAGGCACATTTTTCTTTCCATTACTCATGCATACTTTAGTGCCACAAGAATTAGTCCCCGCCGGACACGTAGGAACGCAAACCTGATCTGGGGAGCAGTCATTATTATTACCACAAGACTTTTCGGTGGCAGCAGTACTTTTATTGGGAACTGAATATGTAGGAAATATCCTTGGGTTTGGGTTTGGTTGAGCGTTGCCAGAAGCGTCGGGCGAGAATGCTGGTCCTGGAGGTTCACCTATATAATCACACGGACAAGTAATACATTTTGAAGCAGTTGGACATTTTGCGGTTTCTGGGCAGACATCCTTGCAGCTTGCATTGGGATTAGTACTTTTACATGGGCCACTTGTGGCTTGAGCATAACCATTGGTGCATTTTTGACTATTTGTATTTTGATACAAGAATGAGGCGCTAGTATCTTTTATACATGTTCCCCCTTTTGGATTTTCGCTTGTAGGCAAATACATCCAAAGACAATTTTTTTGATTTGTAATTTCACAAGTTTTTTGATCTGTAAATGTTTCGCATTTTACCGTTTGTGTGGCGGGGTTAACGCAGTCTTGATACCCAGAAAATTGATTAGAACCACTTTGACACGAATATGCATTGTTAACACAATATGCTAAATTTCCTTTGTCATCAGAATTATTATCTAAGCAAGCGGTGGCATTTTCTGTTCCTTGAGTATCAAGCAAACAGGCTTTGGAATTATTTAAAACACACGTTGCATTGTTTTTGCATTGTGCTTGGCAAAATGCTTGCTCACCCGAACATTTTGCGTAGATTGTTTTACAAGTATCAACACAGTCAGTTTGGCATGTTTTTATGCATTGGTTGAAGGTTCCCCCGTCTCCATAAGGGCAAGGCCTAGATCCAGAAACGCCCCCTGTGGCTGGACACATATTATTACATTGCGTTAAACAACTAGAATTAGAATAACTAAATCCAGAGCAATACTTTGAAGCATCAGCTGGCTTTTCAGTTTGCCAATCGATAATTTTTGTAGGTGCTTTTATAATGACGCGATCTGTTTGGCTAAATACATTGTGACTATTAACAAAATCAACACCGGGGATAGCTAAATAGCACTTATTTAATTGGGTTTTGGCAGTTTTTAAGTTGTCTATATCGGTTTGAACTCCGTGAACAGCAGGAAATCTTACAATCATTCCTTGTTCAAATTTTAATTGTTGCCATAAAGTTAATTGCCCCCATTTTACTGGGTCAGATACTAAAATTTGTCCAGGCACTCCGCCAAGTAAAGGAACTATTGAGTCATAATCACATTGACCATTGTCACATCTAAATTCATCTAATCCTTTGTATTCTTTTGTAGTGTCATATATAGCATTTGCAGCCGCAGCGGAGTTGCCATAAAGAAGGTCTACAGTCTCTTTATCTTGGGCTCCAGGACTAGATGTGTATCCATGGTTCATTACAGATTGCTTGCAGTCTGGGTTTGGCCTTAAATATCCATCGGTTAAGTAAGCTTCACCTAGTCCTAATGAATGGCCTAATTCGTGAGTTACAACTTCTTGATTATTACCAGATGAACTTATTAGAACTTTAAATCCGCTAATATCATCTCCAGAATAAGTATTTACATTACTTCCACCTTCATATGGGGTACTCATTGGGTCATTAATAGTGTAAGGTCCTACCGTACCCTTGGCACCGGCGCACCCTGGCTGGCCTTGAGTATAAACATTTCCAAATACTGGGTATGGGGTAAGAGCATTCCATTGGTTAACTGCATTTTGCACAAGTGCTTTATAACCTCCAGTTACGCAAATATCTATTGGTTTAGTGATTATTCTTTTGCTCGCAGGCATACCACAGGTGTCCTTTTTAAGGCATTCTTCTAGATGTATCGCGATAGGACCGTGTTCAATTTTTTCTAAAACACCAGGAGGGCAACAATTATTTGTGTTTGGTTTTTGTTTGCATAATCCGTTTACGCAATCACCTTCACATGAACCCCACGGGCATTGAGTCACTTTACACCCCCCAGTTAAGGGGTTGCAAACAGGGTCACATTTACTGCTTGTAGCAAGCTCTTTCCCCTGGGCATCTTTATCTCTGCACGAACAAGAATCCATTAATTTTGCAATTTCTTTTGACAAAGTCGCCATGACTTGTGCTTTTTTTTCTGCTGCCTCAAATGCTTGTTTTAAACATGATATTCTATCTTGAGGGGCCTGCTGTCCAGATGTGGCTGAATTGGTTGGTCCAAAAGGGTCACCAAATTGGTCATATTGCCAACACAAGGTTTGTCTTGTTAAAAGGCTTTCAGTCAAATTTCCAATGGGAATTTCATTATATGTAGCAGCGATTGCACCATTTGGAATGTCAGGATTAGTGCCGTTTGAAAGAACAGAATTCAGGCTTGGCAAAAAAAGAACTTCGCATTTATTTAAATCTGGGTTAATTGTATAAATAATTAAGGAAGAGCATCCTATTATTAAAAAACCAAGAATACCAGCTTTAATCCAGTCCTTTCCCTCGCTCATGTACTGTCCTTTTCCATAAGAAATTAAATAATAAATTCCACCAAAAACTATAACTAAAGTAGCCAAAGAAAGAGAAAGGGCAAGGCCTGCATTAAAAAGGTAACAAACAAAATCCGCTAATGTCGAACTTTCAGTTAACGATTTGCCTAAAAAATCTGGATACTCAATTTCTAATGCAAAAACAGGTTTAGCATTTAATAAAAAAATGCACAACCCGCTAATAAACATAGTTAGTTTTTTATATAATTGCATTTAAATAGTACGTAGTTAATTTAAAGTAGACTCTAAATTTTTCTTATTTTCTCTATTTTTTAAAACCTCTTGTGGGTTTGTAGTAATTATTTCGTTTTCTGTTTGGCTAGCAACTACAGATAAAAATACGTGTTTTCTTCCTGCAAAAAATAAACCCTCCCCCACTGCTGCCCCCAATAATAAATATTTTTCTTGTTCTGTTAATTGAAAAACTTTTTGAACAGCGTCAATGTCTGCAGTAGATTGTTTCATTAATAATTGTAGAGAAGAGTTTGTAACAATTGCTTTCCCATAATCAGACTTCATAAAGTCTGCAACGTCTTGAGTAATTGTTGTAACTCCTAGCCAGTATTTTCTTCCTCTTTTTACGATTCCAAAAAGGAACGAAGCTCCATCTGGTGATTGCATTAGCCACCAGGCCTCATCAATAATTAAAATTCTTTTCTTTAATTTTTGTCGGACAATATTCCAGATGTATCGCATAATAATGTACAAAGCAATCGGCCTTAAAGAATCTTCCATGTCTCTAATTCCAAAAACCACCAAACTTTTATCCATTGTAATGTTTGACTGTTGGTTGAAGAAATCCGCAAAAGTTCCTTTTGTAAATTTTCCAATACGTTTTACTAAAGATTCTGTGCCCGTCATGCTTTCTAAAATTTCTTGAAAGTCAGACATTAAAGGAGTATTGTTTGCCCATGTTGCAGGGTCGCTTTGTGCAGTAATATCGCGCACAGCATATGTTTGCGTTAAGGCTTCGTCTAAAATTGAATCTTCTTCTGGGCTCAAGCCACCCAACATAATTCTTAAAAGCCCAACTAAGTTTATAACGTTAGAACGCAAAATATCTTCTGGGTTGTCGTCTGGGCCAGGTATTGGTAAGTCGAAAGGATTTACATGGTTTGAAGAAGTTAAGGAAATTTTTAAAAATGCTCCACCAACTGCATCGGCTAAAAACTCATATTCATTTTCTGGGTCAACAATAATGCAATCAACGCCCTGCATTAAATATCTTAAAATTTCTAATTTAATAGCATAAGATTTTCCAGAACCAGATTTAGCAAAAACTACCATATTAGCATTCTCTAAAGAAAATCTATCAAACAAAACTAATGAATTATTATGCCTGTTAATGCCATATAAAATTCCTTCATTAGAACTTAAGTCAAAACAAATAAATGGGAAACAAGTTGATAATGGGCCAGTATCCATTGGGGTGTGAACATCTATTAAATCCATTCCATATGGGTTGCATGAAATAAAGCCTTCTTTTTGCTTGAATAAAGCAGGCTTAATATAAATTAAACGTGATTCAAAAATTGATCTTAATGTTAGTTCTGTGTCGCGTAATTCTTTTTCAGAAACTTCATAAATTGTAATATAAAGCCCAAGCCTAAACATTTTTTCTTGAGCAGTCATTAAGTTGTCGCGCAAAGTTTCAATATCTTTATAGGCGGTTTCCAAAGCAGGGTCACGAATTAGCCCCTTCTCTTCCCTTTCTAAAAGTTCGGAAGAAACTTCTGTAACTTTTTTTCTTAATTTTTTTAAAATTAATTCTGAGCTTACCGGGTGAATAAAAAAAGAAATATCCATTGGAGTATTTAAATCTATAACAGGTGAAAACCAGCCGGTGTTTAAATATCTTGGATAAGAAAAAACAAAAAACGATTTAGCAAGGCGCTCGCCAAGTTTTATGTGGTCTTGCATTACCCCAATATATGGAGGAGCAATAATATCTTTTACATCGAAAGCCTCCTCTTTAAAAATTTGAGTAGTTAGGTCTTCTTCTTTTTTGCCCATTAAATTATCTAGAAAAGACATAGTTTATAAATTTTTTAATTTTAAATTACCTAAGTAGTTCTGGTAATATTTCTGGATAGTAACCAATTTCTGCTTGGTCTGGGTGGTGGATAGACCAAAACAATTCAATTAATTCTGGCGTTGTTAAGGGCACAGCTTCAAGCCCACACCTTCTTAGCCCCATAGAAATATATTCCATTCTTTGCCAAAGCTGAGCTTTACACCTTTGGAATTCTTCATCGGTTATTGCTTTACTGTTTCCTGTATTTCCACTTATCGCAGAACTAAAATTTTTTTGTGCGCCCTTCATTCCTAAAATTTCCATTAAGTTGTATGGGATTACTATGTAAAAACTTTTCGTCATAACTACATCCCCCACCACCATTTCTTTTATGAACTCTCTGTATGAAGTAGTTTGTTTTTTTAATAAACTATTTGTTTGTTTATCTTCTAAATCTTTTAAACTATCTAAGTAAGGCGTAATGTTTATGTTTCTAGATTGAATAACAATTTGGCAGAAAAAATCTAATGAATTTAAAAAGTTTTGAAAAGCAAAAATTGTAGCAGTTTGTTCTTCCTCAGATTTTAATGCAAAGTTTATAGAAGAGGTCATTAAAATTCCTCTGATAGAGTTATTTTTTAAAACTAAAACCCCCTCTCTTATGTCCTGAACTTCTAAAAATGCTTGTGTTGCAGATTCTGCCATATTATTTTGTTTTTAAATCTATTAAAGTTTTTGTTCTTTTTAGTTGGCTTGTCTGTGCTTGCAAAACCGGACCTACGTCTATTTTTTTAATTTGTGTTCTTTGGATTGGTCGAAATGGATAAGGTGATTCTTTTTTCTTCCAAACATAGTCTTTGCCACCTAATGAAAAACCAATGGAACCTAAAATAACATTTAATATAGGAGTGCCATTAACCATTCCAAAAGCAAGCACTACAGATATTAGAAAAATAATAACTGAAGCTATGTAAAAAAATCCTCGAGGTAAAAGATAATATAAAAAGAAGCAAATAACCCCCGCCCCCACTAAGTAAAAGAATTGCTTGAACGAAATAAAGAAAGCAATTTTACTTTCTGACTCAATAAATTGTGGTATAGGATATTGTTCCATAATTTAAATTTATAATTCTAAATTCTTTTATTATAGCATAATAATTATTACTACATACAAGGGTTATTCACATATTAGGCCACTATCTTGACAAGGTGTGTATAATATGATATAATAAATTATCAACGAACATTGATAAATCCAGCTTTTATAGCTTGGGGGTGTCCCCTTGCAAGCTGTTATTTTGATTGTTCAAAAATAGAAGGGAAAAAAGTCGTCATGAACTTTATCATGTGGTTTATTATAACGCTTATCGTCTTGGTTCCATTTTACTTTATTAGGTGCGTTGTCGTGAAAGAAGCGACGGGGGTCACCTTTAAAATGCTGGGGCGATATGTTTATGCGGCCATCGAACTTGATGGCTATCACCTTGAGCCTGATGGAGAAATTCAAGCAGGTCCAGGACCAAACAGTAACGGAAATTGCCCGTACATTTGGAGGGTATTTGGATTAGTGTTCTACATTGATCCACTTGTTCAACCAACTGTATATGGTGATCATAACGCGGATGACCATTTCGGCGGAGGCATTTATGTCCACCTAAATGATATCTCTTACCGCCCGGCCGTTGTTGACGCAGAAACCAAAGCTCCAGAAAATGCGCCTCTGAACGTAAAGTGTGTGGTGACCTCGCGGGTTACTAACTTATACAAATGGCAATACCGTTCGCCTAAGAATGTGAATGCCGAGGTTGTTGCGCGCATTAAAATTGCGTTGCGCGCCTGGGTAAAGGCTGGAAACGAGGAGCATGCTCAATCGGCCAAAGGTGATGGGGAAAAATTATGGCGGGAGCTTATGCAACTGCCCACAAATCCCGCTGACCCGAATGATCCCGCTTTAAACTGCGGTCCGCTTTTTCAAAGGATTGAGGACGAATGGGGTATGCAAATTATCCCAATGACCCTTACCGTTGAAGAAATCGGATATGCTCCGGGTTATCAAGAAGCCTTGCAGGCGAAGGCTAAAGCCAAGCTTGTTGTTGGTGCCCGCGTTGAAGAAACGGCTGGACGCATTGAAGCGTCGGTTGCTCGCGAGTTGGGTTTGACGGTTGACGAGTTGAAAGACAAGTTGAAAAAGCCGGGCTTCGCAAGAAGTGAGGCTTACCGTAATGCCCTAAAATTCCACAAGGACTTGCTAAAACGCGATAGCGCAGGTGAGAAGGGCGAACTCCTTGATGTTCGCTTTGGCTCTACCGATGGAGAAAACCTTCCAGAAAACATTCAGACTGTTGCCGTTGGCGGTGGCGGAATGGGTGTGCTCGCTGGCGGGGGTAACAAACGCAATCGCAATAATCAAGGAAATAACCAGCGCGGTGGAAATCGCGGTGGAAACCAACGAGGTGGAAATCAGCGGAATGACGCAGGCAATAACTCGCCAGCCGACAACCCGCAATCAGGAGATAGCGACCCCGAGGCCGATTATCTATAAACTTATAATCTATTAACAACTAACAAACAATCAAACGAAAGGAGGAAACTCAAAGGGGAGGACAAGCGATGCTTGCCCTCCCCTCTTTATTTACACTTCGGTGAACTCAGTGCAAGTTTTTTATTCTATTGGTTCTCTATAATTATCTGGTCCACTTCTTTGAACTTCTGGTGGAATAACTTGTTTAACTTTTTCTAAAATTTTTTCTTTTTTTATTTTTGTTGGTGCAGGCGTAATTGTTTCTGTCGAAGAATTTTCTATTGGCTCATTAACCATAATGTCAGAACCAGAAATATTCAAATTACTATTTTCAGGAATTTTTTCCATTTGCGGTTTTATTATAGTTTCTTTTGACGCGATAGGGACAAGCTTTTTTAAAATTTCGTCATAAATTATTTTTGCATTTGAAGCAGGAATATTCATTCCAGTTTCTATAAAAGAACACACAATTTTTTCAGTAGCATTTTCTATTACAATTTTATCTACAGCATTAAAAAGAATGTCTTCTTGCAGTGGCAAGTTATTAGAGAATTTATTCATAAACTCTTCATCCGTTTCTTCTTTTCCGGTATTTTTTAAAATATCAAAAACTATGGGAGACACATCCTCGTTAAAATAAACTTTCATAGTATTTGCCATATATTTTATTTTAGTAAAATTTTAATTATATATTTAAGGCGTTTTATTTCTAGATTTTGCGACAGCTTCCTTAATTGCCTTTTGTCTTTCTGCAAATTTTTTAGTTGCGTCAGCATCCCCTGCTGCCATTGCTGTGCGCAACTCTTGTCCATAGGCTTTGACGGCATCTTTAAATGCTTGAACTTTTTCATCGGTTCCGTTTCTGAGCATGCTGGCCATTTGGTTAGAGCCTGCATGTTTTGCAAATGTAGGGATTGCTTCAGTAACAATTTCGGGCACGCTTGCTACCGCCATTTTTTTAACAGCTTTTTGAATTCTTTCTTCGCCTAATTCTCCTCTTCTTGTAGCTATATCGCCGCTGGAAATGTTTTTAGAGTAGGCTGCGACTCTTTTCTTAACTTCTGCACTAGACATTCCAGTTGCGGAAAGAGCCTCTTGTCTTTTATCAATTAAACTTGCTTTTGCATCGTCATCTGTAACAGGTGTAGTAATTCCTAAAGAATTTTCTGTAATTCTTTGCTGTCTGATTTCTCGTTGCGCTTGGCTGATTTCATTCGGCGTGTGTGTTGCATATTGCAATTGATTTCGTGCTTGTTGTTGTGTCATGCCCGGATTCCTCTTCATTAGGTTGTCCACCTTGCCTTGCATAACTTTTGCAGTTGCTTCGGCAGTAGTTGCAGTTGCATTTGCAGAAGGAGCGCCCTTTGCCAACGCATCCATTTGGTCTTTAGTACCTCCAAATGATTGAGCATAGGCAATAGATTGACCACGCTTTGTTGGATCAATGGCACCAAGTGCATTTCTCTTGGCTAACAAATGTACGGCAGCAGCTTTTTCTGCTGCTTTTTGAGCAGTCATTGGAGTTTGTGTGGCTATTTTGGCCAATTCTTTATTGTCTGTAATGGCGTCTAATCGAGAAGTAGGTTCTTTTAATCGTTCATTTTTTCTACTTGCTAGGGTTCCTTTATTAACAAAGCCAAATCTCTCGCCAGCTGCAGTCACACCGTCGCCCATTTTTTGGCCCACCCTTTGTGCTGCTCCAGTTACTCCACCCGCTTTTGATAACGCCTTGCCGCCAGCCATTAACATAGCTCCACCACTGGCCACGCCCATAACTGCAGTTGTTGCCATTGCTGCTACGCCAGTTTTGCTGGCAGTCATCTTAAACCCTACAATTAAAAATATGATTACTAAAATACAAGATATAGATACATTATATAAAATGTAGGTTGTGCCACTACCACTTAGAAAGTCGGATTCTTTTATCATTGGCTGTTCTACTAATATTTTAGTAGATATCCAGAGTGTAAAAGATCCAAAAACGCCAATAAAACTCCATTTTATAAAATGATTCCACCAGTCAGTCCATAGTTTTTTTGATGCAGGAAAAACCCAAAAAGCAAAAGCCAATGGTGATAAAATATATAAAATTACTAAAACTGCATATCTAGCTACTAATATAATAAACAAATAAATAAATGTGTAGGCAATTGCGACATAGACGGCCCCAAGTTCTAGACACATGATTGCAAAGTTCACGGGCTCTGTTATTGCCAGGTTTTCTTTAAGGAGGTGATTAGTAACATACCAAATTGTATTTAAGATATTATAGGGCATAAATCCAATGGATCCGCCTCCTTCTATTAAGCCACCCGTCACCATATTAGATGCATCTATAATTAAACCACACGCAAGACCGGAAAAATTGATAAAAAGTGCAACCAGAATTAATTTCCATAAAAGTTGTTTTGCTGCATAACTTTGAATTCTTAAAGCAGTTGCTATCCCCACTACAACAAAACCCAATACTAAAAGCATATTTCCTAGGTTTCTTACACTTACCCATATGGGGACAAAAATATCACTAGTAGTTATGGATTTGCTTAAAAGTGCACCAATTGCCCAAGAAAGTACTATTTGAACAATAGCAGCTATTTTATATTCAACATTGACAACCAACATGCCAAAACCAGAAATTAAGACAGAAATACATCCATCAGTCAGAAATTCACATTTTTTAACAATGGTCGCAAAGGAAGCTGGGGTTGCATTAAATCCTGGAGCTTCTACAATTTTTTGATTGTTTGCCGTATTACACCACCCTGTACCAGCAGCGGTTTCTTTATCGCAGCCTACGGGTATTGCAAGAGTAAGGTTTGGGATAGCAGTAAAAATAATAGCAATTAAAAAAAAGAAAATTAAAGTCTTTTTTTGTTTGAATAGTGAGGAAAAGTTAAACATAATTTTTGATATTTATTTAAATTGTTTAATTTTCAGCCTTCTATATATTTATATAGGAAGGGTGCGAGCTATTTCTGATGCTCAATTAAATTAATATGTGATAAAAGTTTTTGATATTTATTTAAATTGTTTAATTTTACACCATTTAGAAATATTAAGGTAGTCAAATTTTGCGCAAAATTATTTTTTGAAACTGCTTGCTAGGCTTTCCCAGTCTTTAATGCTTAAAGTTTCGGCACGTTGAGTGGGCTGAATACTATTTTTTAATAACCAGTTATCAATCTCCTGTTTTTCGATTTTTAAAATTTTTGATAAATTTCCTGCCAGCTGTTTTCTTGGTTGCGAAAAACCAGCCCTAACAACTTCAAAAAATTCATCTGCTGCTATTTTTGGTTTTGTTGAAAAGGGTGTAATTTTTATTATTGCAGAATCAATTTTTGGCGCTGGCCAAAAACAACTATTTGGCACGTAGCTAATAATTTTTGCCGTAGCATAAAATTGTACAGACACGGCTAATAAATTCATTTGTGGTGGCACAGAGCAAATTCTTTGAGCCACTTCTTTTTGAATCATTAAAACAATTTCTTCTGGTTGATTTTTTTCTTCTAGAAAATTTCTGATTAAAGGTGAAGTTAAATAATAAGGAATATTGGCAACAACCTTATAACTGCCCTCCCCTTTCGGCAGTTTGAATTTATATTTTAAAATGTCGTCATTTATAATTTCAACATTTGAAAAATCTTTTATTGTTTCTTTTAAAATTTTACACATTGTTTCACTTTTTTCTATGGAAACAATTTTTTTTGCATGTTTAGCTAGTTCTTGCGTTAAAACTCCAATGCCCGGGCCTACCTCTAAAATAATGTCTGTTGGTTTAATTTCCGAAGCTTCAACAATTTTTCGCAAAATATTTTTATCTATTAAAAAATTCTGCCCCAAGCCCTTTGATGGCCTAGTTTCATATTTTGCTAAAAGCTCTTTTATGATTGTTGGAGAAGTTAAATTCATTAAAGTATTATAGCACGAGTTGGGAGGTGTTTTAAATTATTGACAATAAGCATGGCAAGTAGCATTATTAATATAGCTGTTAGAAGCAATATGGAAGACTTTTTGTCAACCATTTCTAACATTGACAATTTTCTAATCAAACAACAGCAACTTAAGAAAGGAACACCATGAACACAGCCACTGTTATGACAGCTATTGGCATTTTTATAAAAAAGGTCGGACTTAAGAAAATCGGCATCTTTGTACTTTGCTTCTTGTTTCCAGTAAGCTTGATTTCTGTTTTAACTTCTCCTAAAGAAAAAATTTCCGTGCCCCAAACTTGGTCGCAGTCGAAAAGTAAAAGTTTCGCGACCAAGCACAAGGCTAATAATAGCTCCTCTAAAACTGGAGGCTGGGGAAATGTTTCTACACAAAGTAATTCTTCTGCGAAGAAGACTAACCTAGTATCTAACAATTCTCCAGTTAAAAAAACAACACCTCGCAATGCTACAAATCCAAATCTCAATATACTACCATATAGCCAATATTCTAATGCTGGCTTAGGTGGGATGTTGATACTGCCTAGAGGTGGCAGTTATTGGAATCTAAAAGATGACCCAGGAGGTGGATATTATTACGATAATCCTGAAAATGATAATCCTGGTCCTGGCTGGGGTGGCGGTCCTGGCTGGGGTGGCGGTGAATCTAACCCTAGCTATTGGACAGATATATCAATTTCTGACGACGGAAAGTATCTGACAGCAGTTGATAAGTCTGGATACATTTGTATTTCTAAAGATTTTGGTTTAACTTGGAGTCCTTCGGGACTTATTAAGGAATGGTCAGCCGTTGCCATGCTAGGCGAAGGAGTACCCCGCCAGTTTGCAACGGTTAATGGAGAATATATTTATTCATCTGTAGATGCCGGTGTTACATGGACTCCAGTTGCTAGTGCACAGAATTGGTCTGCCATTTCAGCAACGCCTAGTTTATTGGTCGCAACAACAAGCGGTGGTTATATTTATATTTCCTCGGATCTTGGAACAAATTGGTTTCCAGTTGCTAGTGCACAGAATTGGTCTGCCGTTTCTGCATCGGAAAACTTTGTGGTAGCGACCGTTGCTGGTGGATATATTAATGTATCTTATGACCATGGCAAAACATGGCGTTCTGCCGCGGTGGATAGTGTAAGGAACTGGTCAGCAATTGATTCAGCAGGAAATTTTGCAGTAGCCTCTGCTACAGGAGGTTATTTATACATGTCAGTAGATGCATGCCAAACGTGGAATCCCTTAATAAACCAAGGGGTTCGTGACTGGTCAGGTGTTTCCGCTTCGGCATTTGGAAGATATATTACAGCATGTGTTGCTGGTGGTTATTTATATAATAGCTGTGACGGAGGAATTAATTGGAAGGCTGTTGATAGTGTTCGTAGCTGGTCGTCGGTAAAGGTTTCATCAACCGGCCAATTTCAAGCAGCAACTGTTTCTGGTGGAGCTGTGTATATGTCAACGGATTATGGCGTAACATGGACACAGAAAGTCATTAATAGTCAAATAAGCTGGAAAGATTCAAATCCAGGAAACGTAACTTCTGGAGCGAATATCGGATCATCTTCTGGTTATGGAGGAGCAGCTCCTGGATTGCCTCCTGATAATGGAGGGGTTATTATTCCAGGACCCACCACCCCACCTGCTATTGTTGTACACTAGAAAAAATTGTTATGCGCTCAAGCGGTTTTATTACTGTGCGAGCGCTCTTTTTTTGTATAAAATAGCTGAAAAATAATAGTGGATAACTGTTTGACCGATATGCTTGAAAATGGTAAAGTATAGACAAGTTGTTAAAAATAATTAACACATTATTAATAAGGATAAAAAGGGCTTGGTTTTCTTCGAAGAACTCGAATAAGAGGACTGATTTTGGGGGATTATTTAAAAATCCTTTATTTTTTTTCGGTTTAGTTTCTGTGGTTTTATTTGGTGGAATATATGCTGCTTGTGCAGATTCTGGAAATTTAGGCCGTAACCGTGTAGCTTTTTTTAATACGTTTTTTACTGCAAGCACATCTGGCGCAAGTAGTTTATTTGCTAGCCAGGCGGACGCAATACCTTTGGAAACGCCAGAGTTTAAAACAATGCAAGATAATACTTTGTGTGCCCTATCCACTCCATGCGTTGTATCTGGAAAAGTTTTAGGAGATACTTTTGGAGGCAACAATCAAAATAAAAAAGATGTAATTGATTATGCTGTGCAATCGGGAGACAGTTTAGATTCAATTGCTGCGGCTCATAATATAAATGTAAATACTATAATTTGGGCAAATGACCTATATGCTAATTCAAAAGTTAAAGCTGGAGAAAGCTTAACAATTTTACCGGTAGATGGGGTTTTGCATATTGTGCAATCTGGCGACACAATGTCAGCCATAGCTTCAAAATATAAAGCCAATGCAGAAGATATAATTTCTTATAATGATTTGGCTAACCAAGATGATATTTATGTTGGAGATATTTTAATAGTGCCTGGTGGAGTAGTGGAAACCAAACAGCCTCCAACAAAAAAACCAACAAAAAAACCAACAACCTCTACTGGTTCGTTAAATAATAACAAGATACCTTTAGCTAATAACTATTTTATTTTTCCAGCACAAGGACTAATTACTCAAGGCATTCACTATTATAATGCCGTAGACCTTGCTAATAAATGTGGAACTCCAATTTATGCAGCAGCTTCTGGAGTTGTTCAGAGAGCAGTATATAATAACGCTTGGAATTTAGGTATGGGAAATTATGTCACTATTTTGCACCCAAATGGAGTGGTTACCTATTACGGTCACTTTGAATCTGTTGCAGTAAAACCAGGAGATAAGGTTTCTGCCGGAGATAGAATAGGAGCAATGGGAAGAACCGGAAAAACAACAGGATGCCACGTTCACTTTCAAGTTGTTGGAGCAACAAACTTTTTATCAAAATATAGAGTTGGAAGCAAAATAAATTATTAAAGAAATTTAAAAGCCTCTGTTATAAACAGAGGCTTTTTTGTTAATAGATAATCTTATTTCTCGTTACATTTTAAGCAGGTTTTTGCTTCCGGGCAGGCCAGCAATCTTTCTTCGTCTATTTTTTTGCCACAGCCTTCACAAATACCGTATGTTCCGTTTTCCATTTTCTCTAAAGCATTATTAACGCTTTTTAACCTTGTTTCTAAGTTTCGTTCTAGGGCTACTTTGTTTTCATATTCTCCAACTCCATCGGCATCTTCATCTTTATCGGTGTCTTCCCTATCGGGATATTTGGCATCCCAATTATCTTTTACATTGGGATCTTTTTTTGCAAAACTTTCTAATTCTTTTTCTAAAGATTCTTTTTCTTCTATTAATTTTGTTTTTAGTTTTTCAATTAAATCTTGTTCCATTATTATTTTTTTATTTATTTATATTTGAAGTGTCGTGCATAAGTCCAACATCTTTTGACCCTTGTTCTACCTTCTGCATGAATTTTTTTCTTGCCTCCTCTTCGGACTGGAATGACTTGGCCAATGTTCTTCTGACTGGTACAGGAACGCCAATATCTAGAGGAGTTTTATGAGCTGTAGTAGATGACCCCGTCCACTGTTGTCTTTGAACTTTTTCTTTTTCTGATTCTCTTAATTTAGCTAGCGCTTCTCTTTTAGCTATTTGCTCTGCTTCGTTCCCTTTTCTTTTATCTTCCTCTCTCGTCATTACACCAGTATAGATTTCTCTTAATGATTTGTCTACACCCAAGACCTTGTCTTTAAGAAGGTTTTTCTCTAACACCAAGGTTTCTGAAGATCTATCTATTTGAGCAGTCTTGCCATCTGTATCTTGAATTTCTTTTTCTACTGCCCAGCGTTTTTTCTCTACGTCTTTAATTTTTTCTTCTAAATCCCACCTTGATTGTTCTAAGCTTTTTCTTTGAGCATCTATTGTTGTTGTTTTTTCTTTTTCAACAATAAATTTTTGTTCATCTTCAAGTTTTTTCTCGTCGGCTAAAACTGAATTTAATTTTTCTTGTTGGTCTCGCTTTTGTATTAATAGTTTATTTTTATCTAGTTTTAATGCGGGATCTTTTTCTTGATCTATTAAGTCAATTTGTTTTTCAAAATCAAGCCTCTGCGATTCAAGCAAAAATATTTGTTGTCGTTCTTGTTCTGTAGCATAATTTTTTAAATCTTTTTCAGCAATTTTTTCTTGTCCTTCATTTTTTGTTAATATCTCTTCCCTGCCAATTTTTTCTGCAACAGTTTTTGCAGTTGCTAAATCATTAGCTTTCTTTCTTTCATCTAATTGCTCTTCTAGTGTTCGCAACTTAATAATTTTATCTCTTTCTTTTAGAGCATCAGTTTCACGGAGGGCCATTAGGTCTTTTTTCATTGTCCTAATTTCCGCTCGCTTTAAAAACTCTTTAGCTTGGACTTCTTCGTCTACTGTTACCATATAAGTAAATATTATGTTTATCTTATATTTATTTTAAACTTTATTTGATAATTTTGAAAGTGGACAGGGGTGTGCAAACAAAAAAACAGTCCCATTGGGACTGTTTTTAAAATAGGTGCTCTTTTATTTTTTAGTATTTTTTGTTGGGGTAAACCCTGCATCTATAGCTGAAAGGTTTATTCTTCCTAATTCATCAACAGCCATAACTTTAACTGGTATGATATCTCCCTCTTTTGCAACTTCAGAAACACTTTGTATTCTTTCTTTTACAAACTTAGAAATATGTACCATTCCATCTGTGCCAGGTAATATTTCTACAAAGGCTCCAAAATCCATAATTTTTACAACTTTTCCTTGGAAGACTTCGCCAACCTCTACTTCCCTAACAATCCCCTTAATCCATGTGGCGGCTTTTTCAACTCCTTCTGCATCGGTACCAGTAATAAATACTAATCCTGTGTCATCGACATCAACCGTAACTTTGCATTCATCAATAATTTTATTTATTACACTACCCTTTGGCCCAATAACCTCCCCAATTTTTGCAGGGTTAATTTTAAGTGTAAATATTTTTGGAGCATATTTAGATAATTCTTTTCGAGGTTCAGGAATTTGTGCTTTTATAATGTCGAGTATTTTAAACCTTGCATCTTTTGCACGAATTAAAGCCTCTTCCATTATATTTTTATTTATACCATCTATTTTAATATCCATTTGAATTGCAGTAATTCCATTTTTTGTTCCTGCAACCTTAAAGTCCATATCGCCATAATGATCTTCTGGCCCTTGAATATCTGTTAAGACTTTATATTTTCCTGTTTTTTCGTCTTTGGCTAAACCAACAGAAATTCCTGCAACAGGTTCTTTAATTGGTACTCCAGCATCCATTAACGCAATACATGCTGCGCAAGTTGAAGCCATGGAAGTTGAGCCATTTGAAGAAACACATTCAGAAACAATTCTAATTGTATATGGAAATGTTTCTATGTCTGGTAAGACAGGCAATAATGCTTTTTCTGCTAAAGAGCCATGTCCGATTTCTCTTCTTTTCGGTCCCCTCATTGGCGCTGTTTCTCCTGAAGAAAATGGAGGAAAATTATAGTGGTGCATAAACCTTTTCTTTCCAGAAAGTTCCATGCCCTCTAATATTTGTGAGTCACCAGGTCCTCCTAAAGTTAAAACAGAAAGCACTCTTGTTAATCCTCTAAAAAATACTGCGCTACCATGAGCTCTTGGCAAAACTGCAACTTCGCAAGATAATGGTCTTATTTCTAAAGAGTTTCTGCCATCTGGCCTGTAATCTTTTTCTATAATGTTTCTAATAATTATTCTTTCAATTTCTTTTTCAAAAAAAGATAAAACTTGTTTCTCCTTCCCCTCCCCCGGATATTTTTCTGCTAAATATTTTACTAATTCTTTTTTTAAATCTTCTGCTGCTCCAAGATTTTTTTCTCCTTTGGGTGCTTTTGTTATTTCGTCATCTAATTTATTTCCAAGCCATTCTTTTATTTCATTTGCAATATCTAATTCAACTGCTGACAAAAATTCATCTTTTGTTTTTCCTATTTTTTTAACAGCCAAAACTTGTGCATCAATAATATTTTTTAATTCTTTTTTTGCAATTTCATAGGCTTCTAAAACATCTTTTTCTAAAACTTCTTTTGCACCCATTTCAATCATGTTAACTAAAATATCCCCTTCGGCTCCGCTCAGGGCAGGTCCCACAATGGCTGATAAAAGCAAATCCATATCGCTTTCTTTCTTTTCTTCATAGGTTGGGTTAAATACAAATTTTCCTGAAACTCTGCTAACCCTAATAGCTCCCAATGGGCCATTCCATGGAATTTGTGAAGTAGCCAATGCAAATGACGCACCAATCATTCCTAAAATATCTGGGTCATTTTCTCCGTCCCAAGACAAGCAAGTAGCAATAACTTGAACTTCTTTCATAAAGTCTGTTGGGAATAGTGGTCTGATTGCCCTATCTATTATTCTGGCATTTAAAACAGCTTCGTCTGTTGCCTTGCCTTCCCTTTTCATAAATCGGGAACCTAAAATTTTTCCTGCTGCATAAAATCTTTCTTCGTATTCAACTGTCAAAGGAAAATAATCTAAGCCCTCTCTTGTGTGAGGAGATAAAACTGCTGTTACTAAAACTTTTGTTTCTCCTTGTGAAATCAAACAACTGCCCGATGCTTGTTCGGTCCAATTTGTAGTTTCAATTATTATGGGCTTTCCTTCGCCCACTTGTATCTCAAAGGTATCTTTTACTGCCATTTATTTGGCTACGAAATACGAATGAGTACGAATATGCAAAAAAGTTGGATTTTCCAGCGCTTTTGTATAGCCGTACATTTCTTAAATTTCGTAGCAATTATTTACTTTTTAAATTTGCTTTTTTATTTGTTTTTGTTTTGGTACTGGATTATTTGATAATAAAAATTTTGGCAAACCCTCGTCTAAATCAATAAATTCATCTGCAACTTCTTTTAATTTTGAAGAAGTAGTTTTTCCAAATGCCACCACTTCTACTCTCTTGCCCATATTTTTTAAATATTCTACTAGTGCAATAAAGTCGCCATCACCAGATACCAAAACAACTACATCTACCCCAGGTGCTGTTCTAATTGCATCAATAACAATTCCAACATCCCAGTCAGCCTTTTTTGCTCCTCCATACCATTCTTGCAAGTCTCTGACTCTTGTTTCAATTCCAATTTTACCCAATGCATCAAAAAATGGCGTTTCTTCGCCAGTTTTTGTGCGCACAACATAGCCAAAAGCTCTAATAAACTTTCTGCCAGCAATGGATTGTTTTAAAACTTCCTGATAGTTAACTCTTGAGTGATATAAGTTTTTTGCTGAGTGGTATAGATTTTGTACATCTATTAACACCTCTACTCTCTGTTCTTTTGGTTTTGGTTGCATCTACTTCTATTTCTTAAGACCTATTTTTTTGATAATAACTGCGTATCTCTTCTCAGATGTCTTTTTAAGATAAGCAAGTAATTTTTTTCTCCTAATAACCATTGTTATTAAACCTTTTTTCGAGTGAACATCTTGAGCATGCTTTTTTAAGTGTAAAACAAGCTTGTCTATGGATTTTGAAAGTAAGCCAATTTGAACCTCTGAAGATCCAGTGTCTTTTTCGTTTATTCCAACTTCTTTTACTATTTTTGTTTTCTCCTTTGTGTTTAGTGCCATTTTTGCTTTTGAAATGCTTCCGGCATCTCAATTAATTTATATATTCTATTTATACTCTATTTTTCCTATTTTGTAAATAGTAAGCATAGAGGCTTGTGCCCCTGCCGAGACTCGAACTCGGAACCAATTCCTTAAGAGGGAACTGCTCTACCAATTGAGCTACGGGGGCGTGAGGTAAATGCCAATTTTAATTATGGTATTTTATATCCAACAAGAACTTTTACAAACTCTATTATAGCCTTTGCCCCAAAGACTAGTGCTAAACCTATGATTGCGGCCCATAAAACCTTCTTCCCCGCACCAGCCATAGCGGGGTTGCCAGCGGAAATTAACAAAAGAACTCCTCCTATTATAAGTGCTATTACTGCCAATGGGGTTGCGATATTGTTTACGATGAAGGTGTAGATGTCATCAATTAAAGTCAAAACATCACTTAGCGTGCACTGATCCCCTGCAGTATTACCACATTTTACTAGCTGGTCTGCTGCGTGGACCATAATAGGAACAAAAATTATCGATACTAAACAAAGCAATATTACTGCTAAAAATTTTTTATTCATAAAATTTTTGGTGTGCCCTCGCCAGGACTCGAACCCGGAATTCTTGGTTCGAAGCCAAGTGTGATATCCAGTTTCACCACAAGGGCATATTAGTTGCTGAATTTATGTTATTCTACCCCAAAAATGGTAAAAAGGCAATTTTATTTTTAAAAGCAAAAAATATATTATATTTTTAAAAATTTACTAATTTCAATTATATTGCTATGAATTTTTTCATTATGAGTAGTATTTTTTGAATGTGGGCTTTTTATTAAAAATATTTTTGCCCGCTCCCCTATCATTTTTTTTATTGCTAAAGATTCGTCAGCCTTGTCGTTTATAATTAGAATTTCTTGATTTAGATTTTTTAGTTTTTTTATAAAATTATTTTCAGATTTATTTTTTGTTTCATAAATAATTTTATCAAAATATTTTTTTAGGCCAAAACTTTCAACTTTTCTTTTTTGTGATGATGGGGCGCCGAGAGTTATCAATACTAATGTGTGCTTTTGTTTTTTTAGACGGGCAAGCAAATTTTTAACTTCTGGAAATAAATAAATGTCAGTTTTTCTTAAAAGTTTTTTATATAAATTATCAATCTGTTTTTTTTCATAAGTTGTTTTTATATTACCTAACTTTTTCAATAAACTAATGTGTGCTTCTGGGCTGTAGTGGATAAATTTTTCTCGAAAAAATAAATCAACATGAGAATTATATTCTTTTGAAGAAATTCCAAAAATATCGCACAAGCCTTTTTTAAATTCTTCGGTGTTTATTAATGTTCGGTCTAAATCAAAAAGAAGAATCATAATTATATTTTGTATATTATACGAGCTAATTTATCTGAATCGTGCCTGACTAAAGACCTTTCGTGAGCTAGCTTATCGTGGGGGTCAATTACGGGAGTTTTGTGGCTCAGTAATTTTTTTCCCAAGAAAGTAACGCCTGTTATGGCTTTATAATCTCCAGGAAGCAGTATTTTTTCTCCATGTAGTTTATATTTTTTTAATAATTTTTCATCTGGGACTTCTGTATTAAAAATTACGTATTTTATAACTCCTTTGCCTAAATATTTTTCAATATGGGAAATATAGTCTTTCAAATCAAAGCCATCGGTTTGCCCGGGTTTTGTCATTAAGTTAACAACACATATTACTTTTGCCTTTGAATTAGCAATAGCCTGTGGTAGTCCCTTTACTAAAAAATTAGGAATTAAGCTTGAATAAAGGTCTCCAGGGTTAATAATTATTTTATCTGCTTTTTTTAAGGCAGGAATAATTTTTGGATTTAATTCAGCAGCTGGTTTTAAATATAGTTTTTTTAAATTACACAAGTCACCCTTGTTGCAGTAAATATTTTTTTCTCCAAACACTTCGCGGCCATCTTCTAAAACAGCCACTAGTCGCGTGCTTTTTAAGGTGACTGGCAATACATACCCCTTTATTCTTAAAATTCTGCTAGCTTCAACAACAGCTGTATCAAAACCACCAGTAATTTTTTCTAAAGTAGACAAAAATATATTTCCAAAATTGTGCCCGCTTAATCCGCCATGCCCATATCTGTAATTAAAAAGATTTCTTAGTGTTTTGGTAGAATAAGACAAAGCTACTAAACATTGTCTTACATCTCCTGGGGGCAAAACACCAAGCTCATCTCTTAATACTCCGGTTGATCCCCCATCGTCGGACATAGTAACTATAGCTGACAAATCAACTGGATATTTTTTTAATCCTGTTAAAACCATAAAACTTCCTGAGCCTCCACCAATTGTTACAATATTTTGCCTTTTTTCTTTTGCCATGTTTATTTGTTTAAGTACATTTTAAATTCTATACCAAAATTTTCAAAACCTGCTTTCTCATACATTTTATGAACAAGATCTCTTTCATGCCTGCTGGTAGCTACTAGTTTGTAGCAGCCAATATTTTTTGCTTCTGCAATAACCATATTTAAAAGCTTTGTGCCAATGCCCTGGCCCCTAAGGCTTTCATCAACAAATAAATCCTCTAAAAATCCGAATGGTTTATTATGTAGGTCGTTTTTCATTATATATAAAAAAGCGCGGGCAATTTCCTGCCCATTTTGCTCAATAAAAAATTTTACTCCCGAGGCTGTGACCTCTTTTTTATTAATATCTAAAGACATATATATTTATAATTTAGTATTGTATTATTCAAATATTTTACATAAAAAATTGAAAAAAAGCAATATTTAAGCTAATATATTTATATACCTATATATAGAGATGGCTATACCAAAAGAAGTAAAAAATGTAATACAAAACCTACAAAAAGCGGGTTTTGAGGCATATATTGTGGGCGGATGCGTGCGCGATTTTTTGCTTGCCCAGAGCGGAGCCGAAGGGTTGGAGCCTAAAGATTGGGATGCCACAACTAATGCTAAACCAGAAGAAATACAGAAAGTTTTCCCAGACAGCTTTTATGAAAATAACTTTTTGACAGTTACTGCACGCACAGGAAGTAAAGACGCAAAATTAGCAGAAATAGAAATTACTACATACAGGCTTGAAGCAGAGTACTCTGACAAGCGTCACCCAGATCAAATAAAATATGCGGAAAAATTGGAAGATGATTTGGCGCGTCGTGATTTTACTATAAATGCCATGGCTATGGATGAAAAGAAGCATGTCATAGACTTATTTGACGGGCAAAAAGACTTAAAAAACAAATTAATTAGAACAGTCGGCAACCCTGAAGAAAGGTTTAATGAAGATGCCCTAAGAATGTTGAGAGCTGTAAGGTTTGCGACAACCCTAAATTTTAAAATTGAAGAGGAAACAGCAACTGCCATTGAAAACAATAGTGTTTGGTTGGCTGCGGTTTCTAAAGAAAGAATTAGGGATGAATTTGTGAAAATAATTATGGCCGACAATGCAGCCGAGGGTATTGAATTATTAAGGAAGTTGGGATTGTTAAAATATATTATTCCAGAACTTTTAGAAAATTATGGCGTGGCGCAAAACAAGCACCATATTTATGATTGCTATATGCATGCGATAAAAGCCTTAGAATTTACGGCAAAGAAAAAATTAAATATGCATGTTAGAATCGCTTCCCTACTCCATGATATTGGTAAGCCAAGATCAAAAAATGGTGAAGGTGAATTAGCAACTTTTTATAATCATGAAATGATTGGGGCAAAAATGACTTTCCAAATTTTAAATGATTTAAAATTTTCTAAAAAGGAAATTGAGAAAATTACAAAGCTCGTGCGCTACCACCTTTTCTATTATAATGTAGATGAAGTTGGAGAAGCTTCTATTAGAAGGTTGGTAAAAAATGTTGGGCCAGAAAATATGGAAGAACTTTTGTGGGTAAGGCAAGCTGATAGAATTGGCTCTGGTGTGCCAAAAGCAGAACCATATAAATTGAGACATTTAAAATATTTGGTTGAGAAGGTTTCTCGTGACCCTATCTCTGTAAAAATGCTAAAAATTAATGGAAACGATTTAATGTCTGTTTTGGCCGTAAAACCTGGGCCCAAAATTGGACAAATTCTAGACATACTTTTGGGCCATGTTTTAGATAACCCAAAAAATAATACAAAGGCGTATTTAGAAGCAGAAGCAAAAAAGCTAGTTGAATTGCCAGATAAAGAATTGCAAAAATTAGCAGAAAAATCTAAAGAAGAAAAGTCAGAAGTTCAAAGTCAGGAAGATAAAATTGTTAAAAGTAAATATTGGGTAAAATAAAAGTGCGGGGCATCGTATAGTGGTAGTATACAGACTTCGGGAGTCTGTGGCTTGAGTTCGATTCTCAGTGCCCCGAAAGAAGGGCCTGTAGTAAAGTGGCATTACGCTACATTCGCATTGTAGAGGCGGCGGTCCGATTCCGCCCAGGTCCACATTTAATAAATCTAATTTAAAAAATTGTATGCATGGAGAAATTTTAGAATCTTTAGAAGGGGTTGATGAAAAATTACAAGGAGAGACATTAGATAAAAAAATTCAAGTTTCTTTAGAAGAAAAAAATGCATTTCAAAGAGAGGTTTTTAAAATACTTATTGATTCAGGCAAACTTGATAAAAAAAATGCAGATGAAATGTATAGATATGGTGAAATAATAAGTGGCGTTATCGATGAGCCTCAAAACCTTTGGATAAGAGAATTAATTCTACAAAAAAACTTTAAGGACGCTGCTAGAGCCATGGCGGACGCTATAATAATAGAATCAGATAAATCGGGGGAAATTTAAAAATTAATATAATCAGCATATGAATAAAAAATATTTAGCTATATTTTTCTTGGTAGGTTCTGCTTTATTGTTTGGCAAGCCCGCATATGCACTACGAGATTCTCAAAATATTGAGGACTGGTATATACAAAATTTTGAAACAAATATTGTAGTAAATAAAGACTCTTCTTTGCTTATTACAGAAAACATAACTGCTGATTGCGGTGTCCTGCCTAATAAGCATGGAATTTTTAGAGTTTTGCCAACAAGAGTAGCTACCGATGAAGGCATTATCAAAAATCCAATAGAATTAGTAAGTATTACAGATTTTAATGGATCTCCATATAAATATGAAACCATAAAGGAAAACAATGCAATTACATGGAAAATTGGTGACGCGGATATATTTGTGCAGGGAGTTAATAACTACAGAATTGTATATAAAGTAAAAAATGCCATAAGATTTGGAAACCCCAATTTTGACGAACTTTATTGGAATTTATCGGGAAATTTATGGGACATTGATATAGATAACTTTTCTGCGCATATGATATTTCCACAAGAAATAAATAATCAAAATGCAACCGTAGATTATTATACAGGACCTATTGGGTCAAAAGAAAAAAACCTAGCAACATTTTTTTGGAGTGGAAACATATTAAGTTTTCAGTCAGTTAATATTTTACAGCCTCCCCTTCTCCATCCAAAGGATGGTATTACCTCTTCCATAATTTTACCAAAAAATATTTTTTCTCCTTATGTACCAACATTTATGGAAAAATATGAAGATTATTTTTCATATTTATTTTTTTTAATTCCAATTATGGTTTTTAATTTTGCTTTTAATAAATGGAAAAAATTTGGGAAAGATCCAAAAATGAGAACACCTATAACTCCAGAATTTGGAATACCTGAAAACTTAACCCCCATTCAGATGGGTATGATTTTACGTCATGGTCAGTGGGACCAAAAATTTATAACAGCTACTATTATAGATTTAGCAGTTAGAAAAATTATTACCATCGAAGAAATAAAGGGAGAAGGATTTTTAGCAGAAAAGGACATTGTTTTGAGAAAAAATTTGAATAACTATGATTTAAGCAAGTTAACTCAACCCGAGAAGCTATTATTAAATGCTTTTTTTGCTAATAATGATATAAACCTTTTTCAAAAAGTAAAACAAGGTTTATTAGGAAAGTCACCAAAAAATGGAAATTTAAACGAAGTCTTAAAAACAGTAGAGATGTCTATAAATGAATCCTCTACCAATGATGTCGATAGCGTAAAGCTATCTACAATAAAAAGAAGCCTGCCACTTAAATTACTTGCCGTAACAAGTTCTGCCACAGAAGAATCGGTAAATAAAAACTGGATTGCAAAGGATGGTAGCAAATATATGGCGATTTTTATAGCTGTTGGGGTTGTGTCAATCTGGCTAACTATTTTTGCAGCAGTATTTTATTTAGCATTTTTTATTAGCATACTTTTTTCGGCAATAATTCTAATAATTTTTGGCGTCTTAATGACCAAGCGCACGCAGGCGGGAGCAGACTTGCTTTTCAAAATAAAAGGCTTCGAGCTATATATGAAAACTGCAGAAAATTACCGTCAGAAGTTTTATGAGAAAGAAAATATTTTTGATAAGTTTTTACCTTATGCCATTGTTTTTGGGATTGCTGAATTATGGGCCAAAAAAATGGAAATAGTTTATGGTAAGGATTATTTTACAAGTTATCATCCGTCTTGGATGGTTGGAGCAACATCAGCCAGTTTTAATTTAAACAGTTTTACTAGTCAATTAAATAGTATAACCACTAGCATATCATCAAGCACAGGAAGTTCATCAGGATCTGGAGGTGGTGGAAGTTCTGGAGGAGGCGGAGGTGGTGGCGGAGGTGGTGGTTGGTAAATTAAAAAATAAAATATTATGGCAATAGAGAAAAAACAACAAAAAGGTATTAATTACCCAAAAGTCGGACTAAAGGAAGTCATTGTTGCCTTTTGGGGCGGAATTAAATCAAAAAAATGGAATTTATTTGCCTTAGTGATTTCTATTATTTTGGCAAACATAGTGGGAACAATAATTCCTCTTTTCTATAAAGATTTTTTTGATGTAATTTCAACGGGTAATAGTAAAGAGATAATCACTCCTCAACTTTTTGCAATAATATTTTGGGTTTTATTTTTTAACGGAATTTATTGGATTCTATATCGCCTAGCCACTTTAGCTAACAATTATTATGAGCCAAAGGTAATGGCAAACTTGAAACAGCAATCATATGACCATTTAATGGGCCATTCGTATTCGTTTTTTGTAAATAATTATGCTGGCTCATTAGTGCAAAAAGTTAATAGACTTGCGCGAGCGTTCGAAAGAATAACAGATAATTTAGTTTGGAATTTATTACCATTATTAGTTAGAGTCGTTTCTATCTTAATTGTTGTTTCCTTTATAAATAAATGGATTACGCTAGTTATTTTTATTTGGACAATTTTATTTTTGTCTTTTAATATTATTTTTTCTAGATGGAAATTAAAATATGACATTAAGGCTGCAGCAATAGACTCTGTTGCTACTGGTTATTTGTCTGATACAATTTCTAACCAAAATACAATTCAACTTTTTAATGGTTATGAGTTTGAATCTAAAGGTTATAAAAAAGTAACAAACGAGCAAGTAAAAGTAACAGTGTTTGCTTGGAATTTAGATGCAGTAATTGAAGGCGGGCAATCATTTTTAAGTTTTGCTATAGAGTTTGTACTATTTTATTTTGCCATTAAATATTGGGATCAAGGATTAATTACTGTTGGTGTGTTTGTATTATTGCAAACATATGTATTAAGCATAATTCACCAGTTGTGGGGCTTTACTAGGTTAGTAAGGGATTTGTATCAAGGTTATGCTGACTCAAAAGAAATGGTTGAAATTATGTTACTCCCCCACGACATAAAAGATGTTCCTGGTGCAAAAGACATTATTTCAGATAAAGGTGAAATAGAATTTAAAGATGTTACTTTTAGTTTTAATCAAGGAAGAAAAGTTTTAGAAAATATTAATTTAAAAATTAACTCTGGTGAAAAAATTGCTTTAATTGGGCCATCGGGTGCAGGAAAAACAACATTTGTAAGATTGCTTTTAAGATTGTATTCAACTACATCGGGAGATATTTTTGTTGATGGACAGCCAATATCGCAAACAACACAAGAAAGTTTAAGAAAACATATTTCAATGGTTCCTCAAGACCCAATACTATTTCATAGAACTTTAGCAGAAAATATTGCCTATGGTAATAGGGGTGCAACAAAAGAACAAATTCAAGAAGCTGCTCGCCTAGCTCACTGCGATGAATTTATAAAAGAATTGCCTAATGGATTAGAAACATATGTTGGAGAACGTGGAGTAAAATTATCTGGAGGAGAAAGGCAAAGAGTAGCTATTGCTCGAGCAATCTTAAAAAATGCCCCAATTTTGGTTTTAGATGAAGCCACTTCCAGCTTAGACTCAAACTCAGAGCATTTAATTCAAGATGCTTTAAATACTTTAATGAAAGATAAAACTACTATTATTATCGCCCACCGCTTGTCGACCATTCAAAAAATGGACAGGATAGTTGTTATTGATGACGGAAAAATAATTGAACAAGGAAGTCATGAACAATTATTAAAAAATAAAAAAAGTTTATATAAAAAACTTTGGGAGTTGCAAGCAGGAGGATTCTTAAAGTCGGAAACAGACGAAGAGCCAGAAGAAATTATTGATGAAGACGATGAAGACGATTCTGGAATAAAAGGTAATGGTAATACAAAAGTTAAATTAGTTAATTTTTAGAATAGTGGTAAAATTGAATAACAAAATTAAATAAATAAAATTATGGAAGAAAAAAAGAGAGTTGGCGCAGGATTAGGGGTATTATTAGAAAAAAATGGAATGATTCTTTTGGGAATGAGGCACCCGGACCCAGATAAAGCAGATTCTGCTTTTAGGAGCGCTGGTGAATGGTGCTTGCCTGGCGGGAAGCTTGATTTTGGTGAAACGCTTGAGGAATGTGCAATACGTGAAGTGCTTGAAGAAACAGGCATTGTTATAAAAAATCCCGAGGTAATATCTATACATAATTGCAAAAATGAGCATGCACATTTTTTAACTGCAGGCGTTGTTGCACGAGAATGGGACGGAGAAGCAAAAGTTATGGAGCCTGATGAAATTATTAAGTGGGAATGGTTTAATTTAAACGACTTGCCTCATCCAAGATATTTTCCAAGTTTTCTTGTTATAGAAAATTATTTGCAGGGCAAATTCTATATAAAGGATCAAAAATAACATAATTTATGATTAAATAAGTATATTTATGAAAATAAGAACAAGCGCATCGATTATCATTATTTCTATTGCGATATTCTCGGCTTTGTCATTTTTTTATCCTACTTGTAGGGGATCATTTTGCTATTTAGAAACATTATTCCCAGCTATATGTATCTCGCTTCCGTTGCTGATAGCGGGTATTTTATTATTATTTAGCACCGGAGGCGCAATTATAGTTTCTATTTGGGAGATATACGCTGTTTTAATATACTTTGGTATACTTAAAAAAATTGCAGAATATTTTGAGATCCCCGGTTTAATCGGTGGTTATTTCGATCCCAGATATCCATATCTTTTTTTTGGGTTAGTAGGGGTGGGCATTCTATACGGCCTAATTGAAGGAACGATTAAATTAATAAGATTTTATAAAATTAAAAAAATTAAATAATATGGAAGAAAATATTCAAAATCAAATGCCAAACCCTTCGGCAAATTCAGGGCAAAAAAGAAATACGCCGAGAGATTTATTTTTACATCTTTTAGCAATAGTAACGCTCTACTGGTCATCAATAAGTTTTGTGACATTGGTATGGCAGTTTATAAATAATTGGTTTCCCGATGCTTTAAAAGGCTACAGTTACATGGGCGACTTCTCTAACTCATTAATTAGATTTTCTGTTTCCGCTATTTTGGTTGTCTTTCCGGTCTTTATAATTGTTTCTTGGTATTTAAATAAAATTTATAGAAAAGAGTCGGCAGTGAGAGAATCAAAGATAAGAAAGTGGTTAATTTATTTAACTCTTTTTATTGCTTCATTAGTCATAATTGGAGATTTAATTTTTACTGTAAATATGTTTTTGGGCGGTGAAGTAACAATAAGATTTATTTTAAAAGCATTATCAATAATTTTTGTTGCAGGATTAATTTTTGGATATTATTTAGATGACGTTAGACGAGAAACACCAACAAAGTTAGCAAAATATTTTGCTTGGCCATCGGGCATTTTAGTTTTAGCTGTTGTTGTATGTTCTTTTGTTGTAGTGGGCTCCCCCACCTCGGCAAGATTGTTGCAGCTAGACCAACAAAAAATAAATGATTTGCAAAACATTCAAGGACAAATTGTAAATTATTATCAACGAAAAGGAACTTTGCCAAATAAACTTTCAGACCTAAATGATTCAATAAGCAATTATGGAATACCAAATGACCAGCAAACAAAAAAGCCATATGAATATGCTGTAGCAGATACAACTCAATCTATAGCTTTTAGTTTGTGTGCTACATTCAACAGACCTATTCAATATACTTTTCCGACAAATGCAGCGGATATGGGAATCAGCGAAATTTGGGACCACCCAGCAGGCAAGTATTGTTTTAAAAGAACAATAGATAAAGATCTCTATCCCCTATATAATAAAGAAAATACGGCGCTTCCTCTTCTTCCGGTGCAGTAATTATACTGTGGATAAGTTGTTTAAAAGTATGTAATAACTATGTAAATAAACATGGTAAAAGTAGTTGAGGTTTTGAGCGAAAAATATCCAAATGTTTTGAAAGAGGCACTTAAAAAAATTGGCGCAAGTTTGGGTCCTAAGAAATTATACTATAAAGGAAATTGGTCTGAGGATATTTTTAAGAACTGTTTGGCAGTTGTGGGCTCAAGACATTTAACTTACTACGGCAGAAAAGCCACCGAACAATTAGTAACAGGTGTTGCTTCTGCAGGAATAACTATTGTTTCTGGTTTCATGTATGGCGGTGATGAAGCAGCACATTCAGCAGCAGTTAAATGCGGAGGAAAAACAATTGCTGTTATGCCATGTGGTATTGATTTAATTCACCCACCAAGTCAGAAAAAACTTTATCAAGAAATTTTAGACGCTGGCGGACTTATTATTTCTGAATATGAGAATTCAACTCCGCCACAAACTTTTACTTATGTGCAAAGAGACAGAATTGTAGCCGGACTTTCGAAAGCAGTTTTAGTAACAGAAGCTGCTTTAGAATCCGGCTCTTTAATTACAGCAAGCTACGCCACAAAATTTGGCAAAAAAATATTTGCTGTGCCAGGTCCCATTACTAGTGAGGTTTCAAAAGGGACAATTAAATTAATTAAAGAAGGTGCAGAGCCAGCAACTGAAGCAAAAGATATTTTAGAATTTTTTAAAGTTTTGCCATCTTCAAATAAAAAATCGCCCTCCCCCACTGTCACACTTTTTGAAGATGAGTCTTCAAATTTAGAAAATAAAATTATTGAACAATTAAAACGTGAACCATTAAAAGCAGATGAAATGGCAAGGTTTTTTTCAGTTCCAATTGCTAGGCTTGGTACGACTTTATCATTAATGCAATTAAAAGGATTTATAAATTGTGACAATGGAAAATATTATATAAACTAGCGCCCTGCAACAAACTTTTCTTTGCTCGGCAAGCGAATTTTTACTCGCGGGACATCCTCTCTACGGGGAGCCAACGTCCCGTTCTAAAACTTACTTGCCTCGCTGCGAGTTTATTGCCTCGCGTGATAACACTATATTTACCGACTAAGCGGTAGCGCTTAAGCGGTTGGTATAAGAAATAATATGCTTATTAAAGTGCCATCAATTGTAAATTTAGGTTTAGAAACAATTAAAGTAGATATTGAAATTAATTTAGCAAACAAGGGCCTGCCAGGGTTTGAAATTGTAGGCTTGGCTGGCAAGGCGGTTGATGAAAGCAAAGAAAGAGTTCGCACCGCAATACAAAGTAGTGATGTTGATTTTCCTACTAAAAAAATTACAGTAAACATGGCGCCAGCCGATGTACCCAAAGAGGGGTCAATGTATGACTTGCCAATTGCCTTAGGAATTTTAAGCAGTGTGCTAGAATTTTCAATTCCAGCGAAATCATTATTTTTAGGAGAACTATCTTTTGATGGAAGTTTGCGCCACACTAAGGGCGCTTTTTTAATGGCACTTTTTGCAAAGGAATCCGGGTACACAAATTTATATGTTCCAAAAGATTCAGCCAATGAAGCAGCTGCAATTAAGGGAGTAAAAGTTTTTCCAGTTGAAGATATTGGTCAGTTGTGCAGACATTTTATGGGTATTCAAAAAGATGTGCCAGAAATTTTTCCAATTATTTATAAGCCAAGTAAAAATGAAAATAAGATAAAAGTGGAATTTGATATGAAGGAAGTTTTAGGACAAGAGCAAGCAAAAAGAGCAGCAGAAATTGCTGCAGCAGGTGGGCATAACATTATAATGATTGGTTCACCGGGGTCTGGAAAAACAATGCTAGCACGCGCATTGCCCGGAATTTTACCACCATTGAATGAGGCAGAAAGTTTGGAAGTTACAAAAATATTTTCAGCATCGGGCGGGATTCCACCAGGTGGAAGTTTAATTACAACCAGGCAATTTCGTTCTCCACATCACACGGCCAGTTTGGCTGGGTTGGTTGGTGGAGGAAGTAAACCACAGCCAGGAGAAATAAGTTTAGCTCACCGAGGAGTTTTATTTTTAGATGAGTTTAATGAATTTCCACGAGCAATTATGGAGGCGCTTCGTCAACCGCTTGAAGATGGATGTTTAACAATTTCACGGAGCAGGCAACGCATCACCTACCCGGCAGATTTTATGTTGGTGGCTAGTGCTAACCCCTGCCCTTGCGGGTATGCCCTACACCCAAAAAGGAGTTGTAACTGTAGCCCCAACCAAATTCAAAAATATCAAAAAAGAATTTCTGGACCAATTTTAGATAGAATTGATTTGCACATTTCTGTTATGCCGGTTGATGCAACTGAATTTGAAGACAACCAAAAAAATTCTGAATTTTTAGAGTCGTCCGACAAAATAAGAAAAAGAGTTATGTTGGCGCGTGAAAAACAAGAAGCTCGATTCGCTGATGAAACAATATGCTCAAACAGCCAAATGAAAAATAGCCATATAAAAAAATATTGTAAATTGGTAAAAGATGTGGAGGCAATTTTACGGCAGGCTAGTTTAAAGTTTAATTTGTCTGCCCGCAGCTACATGAAAATGATAAAGGTTGCTCGAACAATTGCAGACCTCGATAATGCAGAAGAAATTGCTGTTTCTCATATGGCCGAAGCCTTGCAGTATTCACCCAAAAACTTTGAAACCGCTTAGTCAATAATGCTCAAGCACTTAAGCTAATGAAAATTTGATTTTCATTAGCTTTTTTGTTATGCTTTTCCATTGAGAAGTAGTCAGCACATTAACAAGGAAGGATTTTAATTATGATAGAAATGATATTTTTTGACTGGAATGGAACCTTATTGGCAGACACTATGGCAATATATAGGGCGGCGGTTGAAGTCATTAAGGCCGAAGGAGGACAGCCCCC
>Ga0247841_10001925_pt1 | contig 43601 bp, 32 predicted proteins | sample LaCruzMarch2015__2_FD_192410 | JGI IMG/M metagenome (GOLD analysis project Ga0247841, IMG submission 192410) | Freshwater microbial communities from meromictic Lake La Cruz, Castile-La Mancha, Spain - LaCruzMarch2015_18m | ecosystem: Environmental > Aquatic > Freshwater > Lake | place: Spain...
CCAATCCCTTCAACTCGACGACTACTATCGCTTACGCCCTTCCTCGTCCCGGGCGGTTTGCTCTTGATGTGGTGGACTTGAATGGACAGATCGTGACGCGGCTCTCGGACGGGTGGAAACAAGCAGGAAGTTATCGAGAGGTATGGAATACTAACGGGCTCGTTTCGGGCGTCTATTTGGCTCGTCTTGCATCAGAACGCGAGTCCGTTTCAAGCTTGATGATTCTTATGAAATGACTCTTCTGGTGTCGTTTCCGGTTTCTAAGGTAGGTTCTCAAATCAAATTTTAGTGGATATGATCGCCTCACATTCAGAGGCAGGCTTCTCGGATCGGAGGGTAAAGTGTCCAGACGCTTAGTTACCTTGAATTTATTTGAACGCTCGACGGGTTTGATTATCGTTGTCGCAGTAGTCTTATCACTATTCTTTACCAGTTCGGCGCTCGCCGGTAACAAGGATATTGAGATAAACACCGTCTCGCGAGCTGGATTGAAGGTGGTTACTGAAAACGCTACTCGAGCGTCACTCTCTTTTCAACTGCCTCCTCTGACGCATGAGGAAGTTTGGAACGAAGGCGAGCGATTCGACCAGCTTTCCTTCGCCGACGATCCGTCAGCCGGTCCGGAAGGCTGGCCGGAACTTCCGTCGATGGTGCGCTTTGTCCTCATTCCTCCCGAGTCAGGCGTGGAACTCGCCATTTCAAACATCCGCAGTCACTTCCTCGCGAACATTAATCCCTTCCCACGTCAGCCGCTCGAACTTGAAGGCGCAGCCCAAGCTGATCAGTTAGGATCGATCCCCGGAAAGGGAGTTCCTCTGATCCGAGACAGTCGCGCCGACGAAGTTGAAGGCTTTTGGCCTCCCGAAGTCGCAAGCTTGGGGCGTCCCGCCGTCATGCGCGGTTACCGGATCGTACCGATTGTGATCAATCCGGTCAGGTTCAATGCGAAGACACACGAGCTGCAGGTGATCGATGACTTCGAAATCGAACTCAACTACGCGACAGACGCGAACCGGGTCAATGTGGTCCACAATCCTGAGCGGTATCAGACCTCCCGCGCGATTCGCAACCTGCTCAATCAGACCGTCGTCAATCCGTTGCGAGACGAGCCATCTCGCGATCCGGGGATAACAGGCGGCTCGGTGGTCTATGTGATCGGAGCCGCCCAAGCGTGGAATCAGGTCAATGACGCAATCCAGCCGCTGGTCGAATGGCGCCGTCAGATGGGCTATCCCACCGAAGTGTTGCGAGTTCAGGATATAACCAGAGCTGGCGCAATCAAACAGGCGCTTCAAGAGGCTTACGACGAATGGGAGTTTCCCCCTGAGTACATCGTCTTGGTTGGTGATGGCGACCGCCAGTACGCGCTCGGTTTCTTTGACCGTCGAGGCAACGCGGGCAATCCCTACGAATCAGATCACGAGTTCAGCACCCTCGACGGCGATGACCTCTGGCCAGATGCAGCAGTCGGTCGGTTAGCGTTTGGCACAATTGGTATGTTGGAAGGGATCGTCGACAAAATCCTTCGATACGAACAAGATCCGTTCATCGGACAGGGTAACCAAATCGGGTGGCAAAAGCGGGCGGCGTTTACAGCGACAGCTCGAGCGAGCGGAACCTCTTCTGTTGATGTGCTGCGCTGGTCGAAGAAACTCGTTCTTGATCATGGGTACACTCAGGTTGGCGAATCTTACTGGACTAACCAAGGTCAGGACATTAATCCGACGCAGTTCTTCAATGAACAGTTCCGTTCCGGCGTTTCGATTGTCGGTTATCGTGGTTGGTGCAATTTGAGCGGTTTCACCAATCCATCAGTGAACCAATTGAACAACGGTCGAATGCTTCCATTTGTGATATTGGCTACCTGTAACACTAACGACTTCTCGGAAGTTGTGTGGGGCGATGACTATAACTACTGCGACCGGTTCATCCACTACACTGGCGGCGGCGCTATCGGAGCCGTCGGCTCAGGAGGAGTAACCCACTCAGCCTACAATAATGTAGTTCTCTCTGGAATCATGCAGAATTTATTCGCTTATGGCGTCCATAATCAAGGCTGGGCGACAATGCTCGGAAAGGCTCAACTGATCAACAACTATCAGGGCCGCGGCGATATCAATCATGATCGATCCGGCGACGAAGCATGGCGAACTTCCATATTCATTTACAATCTGATGGGCGACCCGACGACGGATCTTTTTACGGACATTCCCCGCGCGTTGACTGTTACGGCTCCTGAGACCATGCGACGTGGCGAAACCCATATTGAGGCGACAGTTCTTCACGATGATGACGACTCTCCCGCACTTGACGCCAATGTCTGTCTATACAGGAGAGACCTCTTCCAACTATCAGCAACGCCGGACGCGGAAGGTCGAGTCTCGTTTGATCTCGATCCTGACTGGACACAGGATGGTTCGGTGATGTTAACCGTCACCGGACACAATCTCTTCCCGGTGTTAGACACCTTGGACGTGACCGTAGTTGAACAGTTCATAGGATCCTCGGGCTATGCTTTCGACGACGACAATGACGGCGCGTCGCGTGGGAATGGAGATGGAGTAGCGGACCAGCTCGAGACTCTTGAACTTGCAGTTGATATTTCTAATCTGAGTCAAGATTGTCCCGAAGGCGAATTGAACCTCCGTCTGACAGCCGGATCGCCCGAAATTACGGTTGTACAGGGAGCTGCGCGGTTCGACTCTGCTCCCGAGGCTGGTCAGGCTGTGACGGCGAATTTTGTGGTTAGGATCGAGGGAGGATTTCCTTCTGGCAAGGACGCAGTTTTGCTTGTCAATGCTTCGGTCGGGCAGGAGAGTTGGGTTAGTTCCGTCTCGATTCCAGTCGTGGGGCCTGATTATGAATTTGACTCAATGTTATGGGAGGGAGGCCCGCTTAGTCGGGGCGCTGAAGCTGATATGTTTGTTCGGATCAAGAACGTAGGCGGAGCTGACGGGCCTCCCTTAAATGCGACGTTGATCAGTCGCACCAGCTCGGTGGGAGCCTTCTTCCCTAATGGCAGTTTTCGCGAACTTCAGATCGGTGAGGTGGGCGAGTCGGAAGGGGTGTTTGGCGTTTCCTCTCACCCGTTCCATCTGGGGGGGCAACCGGCGGAGATGGCGCTTGCTCTGGAGTCTGACGCCGGCTTCCGTGACACGGTCAACTTTACAATCACCACAACGCCAGCCTTGACAGTGGAGCCATTCGGACCGGATGACTACGGGTATGTCTGCTTTGAGGACATTGACACCGGCTGGTATGCGACGCCGGTTTACAACTGGATCGAACTTGATCCTCGTGTGGATGGAGCTATTGATGGCGCCACGGATCTTCAAATGACCGACCGGAACATCGATGACGATACTGCGGAGGTCGTGGAACTCCCGTTTGTTTTCCAATACTATGGGCACGATTTTGAAGAGATAACGGTCAGCACCAACGGCTGGATGGCGACAGGCGATTGCCGCGAGTTGGCGCTATGCAACAATCACGAGATCCCGGGTGGGATGACGGCTCCCGGTATGATCGCGCCTTTCTGGGATGAATTGGTCACTGTCAACAATACTTCGGGGATCTTTACTTGGTTCGATGAAGACAGCGGTCGGTTCTACGTCGAGTGGTCACAAATGCGCCGGCTTGGGCAAGGACCTTCACCAGAAGCATGGGAAACATTCCAGGTTATTCTCCACGATCCGGTTTTCTGGCCAAGTTTTACTGGCGACGGCGATATCATTTTCCAGTACAAAGACGTCACCGAGTCGCGTTCTTGCCAACAAATATACGATACACCTTACGCTACGGTCGGGATCGCTTCCCCCGACATCACCACTGGCTTGCAGTACTCCTACTGGCATCGCCCAACGCCCGGAGCCGATACGCTCGCCGATGGTAGAGTAATCAAGTTCACTACTCTGCTTGATTTCCGTCAAGGCGCTTTGACGGGCGGAGTCTTCGACGCACTCACGGGCAATCCGATCCGAGGCGCAACCATCAACACCAGGTACGGTTTCCGCGCTCTTACTGACGACGATGGTATGTTCAGGATCGATAATATGCTGGTCGATAGCGCCTACACGGTTACTGCGTCCAAACGGTTCTACAACGATTCCACCCTCACAGATATTGCCATCATTGAGGGTGAAACCACCGACCTCCGGTTTGGATTGCTTCATCCCGAATTTTCCCCTGCGACTGACAGCATTGGTCTGAGTCTACTTCCAGATACGACCGCAGCGCGGGAGTTAAGTCTGCGCAACACCGGCAACGGGCCGCTTACCTTCAAGAGTCGTTTCGTGTTTGCAGGCGATGCAGCAGGAACGCCGGGTGAACTTGGCGACGCCGAATCCGGGCGCGATGAGCCGGATGAAGCCTTCCGTCTCCTGCGAAATTGGGCGCTCTCCGATTCGCTCGGGAATCCACAGATCCAATCGGTTGTCTTCACCGGCGATCAGTGGATTGTCGCCGCTGGACGCACTAATAACAACGATTCACTCAACTACTTCTACAAGCTGGATCGAGAAGGGCGTCTGGTCAGTCAGATGCGTCAGCCCCTTAACAGCCGTCTCGGGCTCCGCGATATGGAATGGTACGACGGATCGATCTGGGCGACCAATCTGGATACATGTATATACCAGATCAATCCGGAGACTGGAGAGATATTGGATTTCTGGAAGACGCCTCGAAATCTAACGTCCTCGCGCTGCATCACGTTCAATCCAGATAATGGGCATATCTTCCTTTCCAGCACCACGACGAACATCTTCGAGTATGAGTTTGACGGTGATACGCTGCGTCAGATATCATCGTTCCCCAATATTGATCCGAGAGACGGCGCCGGTATTCGCAAGTCAGGATTTGCGTGGTTTAGAGATGATCCGAATGGCTACCCGCTCTATATCATCGCCTACAATGAGGTTCCGGTAGATGTTGAACAGGCGGACATTTCGATTTTCAAAATGAATCCTGCCAATGGCGATATCCGATTTGTCACCAGACTGCTCAATGTCTTCTCTCCAGCCGGAGGAGGACGCGGTGGAATGACCATCACAACGAAGTGGAACAGTCAGGTGTGGGTGATGGCGGCGATTATTGAGCAGGCTCGTTCCGATCAATTGGCGATCTTTGAACTGGCACCCAACACAAGCTGGATTTCTTACGACCCAAAGGCGGATACGTTGCAGGCGGGTGAATCGATCCCGATCGAACTGACGATCAATTCAACCGATCTCGACTCGGGAGCCACTTACATCGCGACCATTGAGTTCAGTCACAATGCTGCGCCGGGAGTGTTTCGATTGCCGATTGGATTACGAGTCGGGCAGTTCAACGATGCGATCATTCTCGATGATGACCCGAATCGAGTGAACGCTTTTGACCTGCGGCAGAATTACCCCAATCCGTTCAACCGGCAGACACGGATAGTTTACAGTCTCGAGAATCCATCGAAAGTTAAACTGACAGTCTGGGACGTAACAGGACGTGAAGTTGCGGAGTTGGTCAATCGACCGATGAAGCAAGGGCGACATGTGGTCAATTGGGACGCGGCAGGTTTGCCCGCAGGAATCTACCTGACGAGACTGGAGGCTGGCGGGAAGACGGCGGTGAGAAAGACGGTTTTGATTAAGTAACTTCAATACTGGAACAAGGATATGGACACAGAACAGCTCTGGATTCTTCGAGTGATAGGTGAAGCTGAACCCAAGCATTACGTTGAATGGGCTTGCGAACAGCTTTGCGCGGGAGTGGATTCCCCCAGTCTGCGGATTCTTGCGGGGCTAAATCCAAAAACAGATACTAAAGAGATGGAGACGTTCTTTCTCAGAACCTGTTCCGAGCTGAAGCTCGATCAATTGATCGAAGAAGCAAGTCCAATGGTTATGGCTCAGTCGATCTGGAATGCCTTTGAAAGCGGCGCTCTGACTGCTAAGGAGGCGATTTCCCGGTTAGCTAAAGTACTAATTGTAGGTGACTTTAGCGAGTTAAATGTTTTCTCAAGTATGCATGACGAGCTTTCAGAGGCAGAGAGAAACGGCTATTACTATCCTCCTGAGTATCTTGAAGATCTTGATAGTGCTTTCCGGCTTGAGTGGACGCTGTTTCTTCGAGCGCAGAAATTGAAGTTGCCGACCGATTTTCTCGGTTTCCATCAATGCGCTTCGTGCGGTCATTTTGACGAAGCGCTCATCCTTGATTCAGCCATCGAGTTATTGGGGATGGAGTTCTGTCGTGGGGTTTATAAATATTGCATGGCGTGCGGTTCCGGAGTGCTGAATAAGATGATCATTCCCAAGGTTCGCGACGCCTATTTCACTAAACTTGAGAAAGAGCAGTTAAGGGATGAACAATTTGCTCGAGACATTTAAGGGACCGCTCCCCGGCATGATCTTCGTGAAGATCCCCGGCGGGTCGTTTAGAATGGGTTGGGAAGATGGCTGTGTTGAAAGGCCTGTACATCGCGTGGATATTGGGCCATTCTGGATGATGGTCACACAGGTAACCCAGCGAATGTGGAAAGAGATTATGGAGAGTAATCCCTCTGAATTCAAAGGAGATGATTTACCTGTGGAGACAATCAGCTGGGATGAGGCTCAGGAATTCATCAGGCGACTCAACCAACGTGATCCGGGCAAAGGTTATCGTTTGCCATCGGAGGCTGAATGGGAATATGCATGCCAAGCAGGGGCGACCACGGCGTGGTCCATTGGCGATGATGAATCAAACCTGATTAACGTAGCATGGTACTCTAGAAACAGCGAACAAAGCACTCATTCGGTTGGCGTGAAAGCTCCAAATGCTTGGGGTCTTCATGACATGCATGGTAATGTCCACGAGTGGTGCGAGGATTGGTTACACGACGATTATAACGGCGCACCTTCAGATGGGAGTGCTTGGACCAACCCCCCGGGTAAATACCGCGTCCAGCGAGGTGGCTGCTATGACTGTGATGGTTGGTCGTGCGTATCTACCTACCGCGATTACGGTCGACAAGATTCGGGTATGTGCTTTTATGGTTTTCGCGTTGCCGCGTCTTTCGGTGGATAATTCTGACCGCACTCACTTCGCATCTCTGGTCTTTGCCCACCGCATGGGGATCGTCACCAAAGAACAGTTAAGGGCAAGCGCCGATCGGCGGATTATGGATCTTGAAAAGCCGGAATACTGGCTGATCGAAGTTTCCATGGAAGGGTATTGCAAAGATCTCGAACGTCTCATAGAGGAAGTTGACGATGCAGTGTTCACCGAGACGCTTAGATTTGCCTATCAAGCGTGGATTGGTCACAGGATTTCCGACGAACAATTTGCCAGTTGCTGTAGAACACTCGCTACCCAGTCTATATATCAATGGCAGAGTGAATTGATGAGCTTCATCGATTACGAGTTTGAGTTTTATGATGATGAACTCTTTCGAACCAAAGAAGAGATTGCTTTGAGAGTGAAGAATGCAGTTGAGATCGTATTAGACGCAGCGCATAACGATCAATCACCAGATAGTTCATTAAGCGCCCCCACTTTTCGAGTGAGGCTCTTATTCGAGTGGGGCGGCGGCTCTCTTTGGGCTGGGAACGATGCAACGAGAGCCAAATACGGCGTTGGGCCAATTGAGGATGCGCTGCCAATTTCTCCGCAAACGCATGATAAACTTGACGAGCTATCGGCATGGCACGACAACGCGCTTGATTGGAATTATCCGCCTGACCCGTCGCCTTGGTCTAAGGAGGAGCGCGAGAGATTCGATGCTGCCGCGCTCAAACTCTTGGATTCAATCCGGAAAGAGCTCGGAACTCAATATGAGGTCGTATATGAACCACTTTAGTCCCCTTGCGATCCTATGCGAAAATGGGGGAATCGTTGGATAATGAATCTATAGTCACGGCGCCGTATATATTCCCCGATCAGGATGACCGCGCTCGTTTTGCTTCGGTGCTCCTTGCTATACAGAGCGTCTTAAATGATTGCGTATAGACGCTGTAATGTCGGATTTGGTTGCGACCATAGTTCAAGCTGTTCCGTCACAGTTCCAATAAGGTCTTCCAGCCTTACAAAGTAGTGATTATGGGTGCATAGGCGTCGGGTCATCTTCCAGACGCGCTCGATCGGATTCAGTTCAGGGCTGTATGGAGGTAAATAATCCAGTTTTAGCCAGCGTCTGTAAGAAGGCTTAACATGCACTGCGTGATGCCATGATGCATTGTCCAGAACTAAAACCATCCTGCGGTTCCGGCTTCGATATGCATACAGCCGAGTCAGAAACTCACAGAAACTCTGGCTGTTGAATTTCTCGGCCGACTCTATCACCAATTGTCCGTCCGACGGTCGGACCGCTCCGATAATACCCATCTTCTTGCGCGTCGGTGCATGAAGCAGAACTGGGTCGGTCGTCTCAGGAGGAATCCACATTCGACAGCTTGAACCATGCTGCTGGAAATGACATTCGTCCGCAAACCAAAGATCAATTTTGTGATCGGCGGCCAGAACTTGAAGTTTTTTTATATGCCTTTTGGGCTTCGGGGTCACTTTTAGCAATCACGGGACGTGGTTTGCGCAGGCGAAACCCCAACTGCTTGAAGAGCCTTTGGCATTGACGAATGCCCAGCTTAATACCATAAACCACTTCAAGATGATGGCTGAGGAGTTTGCCGTCCCAGAGGTTTTGCGAATACCCCAGACTGCGTGGCTCTTGGCGAAGGTCTTTACCGACCTGGGTTAAAGTATTCTCGTCAAGCGCTGGAGGGCGACCTTGGCGGTGTTGCTCTTGTAGGCCGGCAAAGCCATGTGTTTCAAAGCGTCTCACCCAATACTGGACAGTGCGCGGGGCCTGTCCCAGGATGTCTGCGACTTGATAGCATGACATCCCCTTGCAAATTAAAAGTACGCCATGCAATCGGTGATCGTAACGTGCATCTTCGTTGCGTTGGATTTCGTCAAGGATACCGAGCCGCATGGTCTCTGCGTCGCGGACCGTTAGTTTGCGCATATTGCCTCCTGTTTGGAGACAATATACGAAAACAAGAACACTATTCGCAAGTATTTATGACGCTATGTATAATCATGAAACACTGTCGTGATTAATTTTCTCGTAGGAGTGCATTGTTGGAATGTTAACGGGGGGCAGTCGGAAGCGATTCTGATACTTTTTAGGTGTTGTTTGGGATAAAGCCGGATTCGAGGTTCAGCAGACATTAATTCTCATGAGGTAAAAAAAATGAATCGAGTGAACAAGACTCGGTATGTCCGCGTTTGCTTCATTGCCAGTTTTTTCTCTGTTTCTCTGTCAATCAGCATGGCGAGAGCGGACAGTTCAAGCGTCAAGTTCGCCGGTTCCCTGTTCGGCTACTGGGACGGCGCCAACAGCGTTGCCGTCGCTGGTAACTTGGCTTACTTGGCAACATATAATGGTGGCTTTGCCGTGGTCGATTTGACAGACAGGTATAATCCCCGGCAGCTTGGCTTCTGTGGCATCCATAGAGGCGACCACGAAATCGTTATTACTGGCGATTATGCCTATGTTTCAGACTACTATGAATCGGAAGATAAAGCATGTAATGCCGATATCTGCATTATCGATATTCGTGATCCTCGCAATCCGTGTAAAGTGGGTTACATTCCTCACGGTTGTCAGGGGTTTGCCTTGGCCGGACAACGACTCTACGCACTTGAATATAGCGAGCTCCGTATCTGGGACATCGGAGATCCAACCGCGCCTGTGTATCTAGGTCGTGTTGATTTGGGCTATTACGGCAGCTCAATAATTGCTGATCGAAACTATGTCTATCTTACGGCCTACAGCCAACAATATCTTCATAATCTTCAGATTCTCGATGTTACTGACTTCGCTTCACCGATTGAGGTCGGTCTGTTCCAAAGTGAAGGTTTTTTCGGAAGCATAAGTCTTGCAGCGGGTTATCTGATAGCTATCGATCTCGACGGACGAGAAGACGGATGGGCGAAGATGCGTGTTCTGGATGTTTCTGATCCGTCATCTCCGCGAGAGATCGGGAATTGTTCAGTACCTTCAACCAGTTCCCAGTTCGTGACAACTGACAGTATCGCTTGCTGCATCTCCGATTATTATGGATCACCATTTTGTTCCTTCTATGACATCACTTCCCCTGAAGCGCCAACCTTTGTAAGCCGGTTGCAACTGCCTGTATATAGTCATGTTGGACTTGGCTGGGATTTTGGATGTTTCGCCGATCCTGACAGTGGGTTGAGGGTGATTGATCTCGCATCGCTGGCAAATCCAACACAAACCGCGATCTTGAACAATCCGGGAAACCTCTATGGAGTTGCTGCTTCCGATGCGTATGCTTATATAGCAGCAGGCGCTTTAGGAGTTCACCGCGTGAATATCGTTGATTCCTCTCATCCAAGGTATGCCGGCTCGATTGAGGCAGGCGACGCGCGAGACGTCCTTGTGTCAGGGAAATATCTCTTCGTGGCTGACAATGATCAAGCAGGTTCTCTCCATATTTTCGATTGTTTCAGTTCTGGTCTTCCGGTTCAGGTTGGTCTTTACCAGATCGGCTGGCCTATCACTCGCATAGCTCAGTCAGGGAATTTGTTATTATTAATGTCAGATTGGGTGCTCCTTTTTATCCTTGATGTCAGCAATCCTGCCAGCCCCCTTAACGTTGGTTCATGCGAGGCAGGATATGGAGGAAATCATCTCTCTTCCTCATTAATGGCGGCGAGCGAAGACGTCGCCTGCATCGTTACTAATAGTTGGAGTTCAGGCATTGGAGATGAACCTGATGATTACTATCACCGATACAGCATCTTCGACATCTCTGACCCATCAAGTCCGACTTTGTTGACAGCAAAGGAAGAAGGAGGCTATACTGCAGATTTGGCAATCTCGGGAGATTATCTATATCTGTTATTGGGTTCTAATTTGGCTGTTTACGACATTTCAGATGGATCGCATCCGTCTCTTTTAGCAACTATTTATTCGGGTAGGTATGGGACCGGAATCACGATTTGGAATAATTTCGCGATTATAATCGGCGAGAACCGCGGGCTTTCAATTTATGATGTATCAGATCCGGCCAATCCGAAGGAAGTCGGCAATTGCCCCACGCTTGGTTATCCCAATGATGTAAACTTTTCCGGCGCTTATGCTTACGTTACATCGGATTGGCAATTTGAAACTTACGACTGTTCTGAAGCAATCGGATTACAATCTCCGGTAGTTCCTCTGCCGCAAGCCTTTGCTCTCTGTTCTCCTTACCCCAATCCATTCAACTCAACGATCTGTATTCCCATTGAACTGCCTCAAGCGTCACATCTCTCGTTGCGCATTTTCGAGATGTCCGGCAGAAGAGTAACTACCCTCGCCTATGCGGTAACGCAGGTTGGGCGGAGAACCCTGGTATGGGATGCCAAGTATTCGGCATCAGGACTCTACTTTGTGAAGATGGAAACAGCAAACTTCAGTGCTACCAAAACATTGATGCTTATTAAGTAACAGTAAGAAAATACAAACAATCCCTCTTCCTCGTCTGTCCTTCATCATGCTTGAAAACGCCCTCGTGAGAAATGAGTTCGCATGGCGATTTCCAAGTCTGCCCGTCTGACTCTCACACCTAATTAGGGTGTCAAGAGCAGTGCGACCACTCTCTGCGAAGTGGCGGCTCTAAGCTTGTTCCAGCTTAGCCCAAGGGACCAACTTGGCAATATTCAGTCAGCGGTTTTCCTGATTGATCTTTCCGCCGAAAAAAAAAGTTCGGCGAAGAGTGATATGGTTTGACGATCTTTAGCACAATACAAGGGTTGATCGAGCTGAAACAGACTGCAAGTTTTTTAGCATGGATAAACGTAAAAACGTGCAGTTTTTGAGTCAAGAGCCAGACAAGTATATGAGCTATCGTACAGTAATATCAAGAGATGTTTCGTAAAGAATCGTTTTTCAGCAGACCCTACTTAATCGCCCCTTCCTTCCCAGCCAGCCTTCTCATCAGGCCGAGTTGTCCGATGTGATAGGTCTCGTGGAAGTAGAGGAAGAGGACGCGCCGTTCGAGCGTGTCAGGACGGGCGAAATCCCCGAGCGGCGGCGCTTCGGCGGTAAGCTTCGCTTCGTCCAGCGCCGCAATTCCCTCCATCAGCAGCCCTTGCGTCTCGCCCCACATCTTCAGGAGTTCGTCGAGCGGGATATACTGGTCAAAATCGGCTCCGCTCGAACCGCGCTGATAGAGCGCTATCTTGTCAGTCGGAAACGCCCACTCCTTGCCGATGTAAGTGAGCAGGAACTGCCTCGACCGCAGCAGATGCCCGAGCGTCCAGGCGATGCAGTTGCCGCCGGAAGTCGGGCGGATGAGGCTCTCTTCAGTAGTGACGCCTTCGGTATTGACTTCCATGACGTTGCCGTTGATGGCAAACAGCCAACTTAGGTTATCGATGTTCATTTATTCGCCTTGTTGAATTTTCGCGTAGATTGACTGATAAATGTTGGGAAAGCGATACGCATATCCAATGGGACCATGCCTTATTAACCCCCTCTCACTCCCCTCTTGGATACCGAAAATCAACCGCTTCGTCAACCCAAATCTGGTAGCCTTGACCGGGACGCCAGGTGGCCATGTTCAAAAAGCGCAACGGCGGCGCGAGGAATTTTCCCCCGTTCCCTTTGGCGATCTTCAGATGGTCAAGGATCGGCTCAACGACTGCGAAATCGGGCGCCGTTGCGTCGATTTCTTCCCCCGGCAGGTAGGCGACCATATTCCAACCCCGGTTCAGCGGAATCGCCCGCTCCGGATCGATCTCTACGCCGGTCAGAGTCAATTCCGCCGCCTCGTCCATCAATACCCGTAATCCGCCGGTCAAAGGCCATTCCACAATCTGGTTGTAGTTTTGAGCCGGGGAGTAGAACCTCCCGCGCTCATTTACAACTCTCACCACTCGGTGATCGCCGCCTTGCCTCGCCAACTGGGCGAACATCAACGGCAAGTCTGGACCGAAACCCCGATTGTGGAAGTACTCGGGAGTCGGAACGAAATTAAGCGAGATCAGATTCCATCCTTGCACAAGCTGGATCGAGTGCTCGGAGACGCGATTTTCCAGATATACGGCGATCTCAATGACGTCAAATCCATACGAATCGTAACGGGCTTCCTCATTTTCGCTGTGGATAATGAAAGCCGGATATTCCCGGTCTTCGGCGGCGCTCCAATATTTCAGGAAATACCCACCCCACTCGCCGATTCCTTCGAAATCCCCGTGCGACTCCCAGAGCGCCATCCCGCAGCGACCGCCTTCCACCGTGCCGCAGCCTCCATAAGTCGAGTCTTGGTCGAGTGCGAAGGCTCCGATCTGATCGCCGTCAGCGGGCGTAATTCCCTCGATGTGATCGACTAATAGAGGCATCTTGTGCTTGGCGCCGGGCGGCTTGAGGAAATGTTCGCCGACGAGGGGACGCCAGAACTCGCCGTCTCCTTCTTCTGGATAGCGAAAGGTCAACGCTTGATCAACCGAAACCAGATACCCCTGTCCGGATCTCCACGGCGGCATATTCGAAAAGTTGTACTCGGGCGCCATAAAGAATCCGTCGCCATCCACTGCATACTGGACATGTTCAATAATCGGAGCCAAGACCTCAAATCCGGGCGCGCTCGCGTCAAGACTGTAATTCGGCATATACGCCAAGATGCTTCCACGCACAGGTAACTCGATCTCCGTATCGGCGGGGAGTCGTTCCCCCTCCCAGACCAGTTCAGCCTCATTTCCCATCACCAGCATCATCCCTTTGGTCACGTCCCAGTAGGCGATGTTGTTGAACCGAAGACGCGGAGAGTAGAAATGTCCCCAGCTATCTTCAAGCAGCAGCAGTGGATTATTCACATCTTGTTCGCCGCCGAGCGGCTCCATCATCCGGCGGACATCCGGACCTCGATCTTCCCCTTCGCGGAAGAACTCCCCGGGCATTCGCAGATTGCAGGAGATGAGATTATGACCGGGCTGGAGTTGAATGCGAAGTTCGTCCTGTGCGAGGAGGAATTCGGGAAGTAGGGCGATCGCGAGAATTGGGATAATCAGTCTCATTGTTATCTCATTCGCTTATGATACTCTTCAAGATAATACTCCCTGCGGTTTCTACCAAATCTGTAACCATGGAAGCCGCGCCCTCCCTAAAGCCTAAACAGTCTGTCCGATATTTGCAGTAAGTCGTCATTGCGAGCCTTTCGCCCTAACTTTGATTTCGCAATTGTGATGACGTGCTGGCGAAAGGCGAAGCAATCTCAAGCAATATCCTTTATTTATGAACCGAGATTGCCGCACCCATCACCGCAGCAGTCAATGCAATTAGACTCGAAATTGGCGGTGATGGGTTCGCAATGACATTCTCGAACAGACCTAACGTCCAAAGCCTAACGCCTACTTCACCAACGTAATTCTTCTCGATAGCTCCTCGCCCCCGCCTTGCAGCTTGATAAAGTAGTTCCCCGCCGCGACTCCCGAGGCGTCCCACTGCACCCGGTACTCGCCAGGAGGATAGGCGTCCCTGCCTGTCCACAACTCTTCCACCAACCTTCCATCCACCGCATACACGCCCACTCGCGTAGGTGCCAGCTTGCTGAGCCCGAATGTAATCGTCGTGGAGAAGTTGAAGGGATTAGGGAAGGGAGTGTTGAGCTGTAACGTGTAAGGCGCAAGGGGTAAAGGCTCTGAGACGCCGAGGGCACGGGATATGTTGAAAGTTGCGAAGTAGCTTCCATGATCGAGAATGCAGTAATTTGGATCTGAGTACAGTAAGTTGGAGTATCTTGCAGGATAATTCCCAACCAGGCGTGGGCTCTGAAGGTCGGATATCTCCCAAATCATCATAGCGCAGGATCGAATTGTTCTATAATCGTAGAGAAGTAGATGATCTTGAATTGGAGTCAACTTACCCACCAGTCCAAGCAAGCCTAATCGTGACTGAGAAACCTCTTGAATATTCTGAAGGTCACTGATATCGAGAACAGTGACGCTGCTATCGCCGAGGAACAGTAAGTTATCTTTAATTGCCAGTGATACAAAACGATGACCTTGGTAGAGTCTGCCAACCTCTTCTATATGAGCCGGATCGGCAATATTAAGGATGACGACGCCATCGCTCGGGATCAAACTGAACAAGAGCCTGCGTTCGTTCTGAAGCGCGAGTGCACCAAATTGCCCTTCCAGAAATGACGCAATTCTTGTATTGTTTGGATCTGCGATGTTGATAGCGGCGATTCCTCGCGTTCCACTGTAGGTGTAATAAAAGAGCATTGAATCTGAGTAACAACAGTAGTTCGGTTCTCTATACCATCGAACCAGAAGAGAGGAAAGCTTGTCTTCAATTACTCCATCATGTACGCTATAGATATTGAAATACGAGTTTTCGTCATGAGAGTCGCGCTCCCATGTAAAAATCTGAGAATCGGTACCACCCAATAGTAAACAGATCTTTGCAACGTATGACATGCTTCTGATCTCTGGGTTGGCTGGTTCTGAAAAATTATAAACAAAGTTTATGCTTGAATCCGAAGGGTAGTATCCCGTTTCTCTTTTATTTACAATAATGTTGTCACCTACTTTTACTATTGGGAAAGCGCCCCGTCCAACATAGACATCATCTGTCCATTTGAAGGCTTTGGTATATCTTTGATCGTGGAGTCCAAGGTTCTCGCTGTCTAATATTATCATTCCAAGATATGCGATCACAGCAGACCGTCCTGTACTTGCATAAACGCCTTGAGCCCAACCCGCCTCGTGCGACGGAAAATCCGCCAGATATCTTGGATGATCCAAATCATCGAGTGAATAATGCGTGATTCGCTCCTCATACATCTCTCCAAACATATACGGATTTGTGCACACCAGACTCTGCCCCCAAATGGTTAGCTGCTCAGTTTTCCAAGCCACGACACGCGAGACAAGTGATAATCGATCCTCTTCAAACCTAAATACATATATACCAGAATCTCCTGCCGAAAAATAAGCCCTATCTCTGTAGGTTACCACGCAACGTGAATTTATGGAAAGTGAATCGACTAACAGAGGCTCGCGCGGATTGGCAAGGCTGAATAAGGCAGTTTGAGCGCCTGCTGCGAGCAAGCAGGATCCATATACATCGAGGGATGAGAAGGCGCGAGAATATCTGACTTGCGAAACTCGCTCTGGACTGGCAGGATTTTGTATGTCATAGGTTTCTAAAGTGCTGTCTGAGTGTGCAATATAGAGAAAACCACTATTTTGTATCATTGCTACACCGTTTGGAGAGTGAACACTCGCTACTAGTCGTGGATTCCAGAGATTCCCAAAATCAATGAATCCAATTTCATCGCGCCCCATTACGATCCCAAGACTCTGATAAACCACCATTTGCTTTGGATGTGTGATTGAGAGCAGACAATAGCCGATTTCCTTGGGAAAGGAGGGGTCGCGAAGATCATAGACGGAGATCTCACCCGGATAGACCGCATAAAACGTATCGCTCACATTTGCTCCGCATGCGATAAATTCGTGATGAAAGACCGCTCTCATTGCTACACGCGAGATATTCAGACTGTCCTGCCCCACCGCCGTTCTCGCCAGCAGCAGCGCCGCTAACAGCCCGATCAACTTCAGAGTCTTCATTTGCGTTTCCTTTCACGGTTTTCTTTGCATTTCTTGGTGTTTCTGTGCATTTCTTTCATAGGTGGACAAACGTCACATCGTGCCGGTCAAGCTTACTTCATTCCATGATAAATTGCGGGCCGGTAACGCGGACGTGGAACAGGCTTGCCAGCAATCTCGGCAGCCTCAAGCCAAGCCTGCTTTGCGATCTCAACTTCTGCCAGAGCCTTCTCTGGAGCTTCGCCGAATGCCGAGCAGAATCTTAAGTCGGGAATATCCGCCACATAGCAGGCGTCTTCCTGGCTGTAAAATATGTTAATGTGGTAGTCTTTCAATTGTTTTCATCTAAATTGAGATCGTACAATTCGATCAGTTCGAGAAATTGACGAATCTGGTAGGCTTTCGCCTCGCCTTTAAACGGCTGAATATTGAGCGGTTCATCAACTTCCGGGTGACGGTAAATGTAGTGGCTTCCTCGAATATGGACGAGATGGAACCCGAAAGCCTCCACCAGATCAATATACTCGGCGAATCGTACATTCTGCAAAATCGCCTAAGCAATAGCTTGCGTTTACTTGACTACTCCGCTCCCTATTCTTCCCATAGCAATCTCCACTCTCCCCAACACCGCCTCGTCGTCGAAGATTGCGTCGAGCTTGTCTCCTAACGCTTTGACGATTCCCTCATCTGCGCGCGCCCGTTCGAGGATGGTCGGACCGCCTTCCCGCGATGCGAGCGCGTGAGCTTGCACCCGCTTGTAGATGTCGTCGTCGTCGATGCCGGCCAGCCTCAGCGCAGTCAGGAGCTGCCCCGATCCCATCAGCCCGCGGTCGCGCTTGACGTTTTCACGCATCTTCTGCACATCGACCCGCCACTCGCGCGCCATCCACGCACATTTGTCGAGCATATAGAATGCCAGCGCCGTCGCGTCGGACAGGATCACCCGCTCGACCGACGAATGGCTGATGTCCCGCTCGTGCCAAAGGGCTTGGTTTTCCAGCGCCGCTCCGGCGTAGCTCCGCATCAGACGCGCCAAGCCGCAGATGTTCTCGGCAGTGACGGGGTTCTTCTTGTGGGGCATTGCTGAAGATCCGCGCTGCCCCTCTTTGAACGGTTCGTAGAGTTCCTCGACCTCGCTGTGAGCAAGCAGGCGAACTTCCAGCGCCAACCGCTCGCAAAGTCCCGCCGTGATGGCGAGCGTCCCGACATAGGCCGCGTGACGGTCGCGAGGGATCACTTGCGTAGCGATGGTTTCGGCGCGCAGACCGAGCCGGGAGAGCACACGCTCTTCCTGTTCCGGCGTAATCGAAGGGTAGGTTCCCACGGCGCCGGAAAGCTTGCCGACGCGCACCTCTTCGATAGCTCCTTCGAGGCGAGTCTTCGCGCGGTCGCACTCGGCCACGTATCCGGCGAGCACCAATCCGAAAGTGATAGGCTCGGCGTGGACGCCATGTGTCCTCCCCGGCATCAGAGTGAGCTTGTGCTTGACCGCTTGATCGTAGAGCGCAGAACGGAGGTCGGCCAGCTTCGCCAGTATCAGATTGCCTGCTTCGACCAGCGCCAGCGAGAGCGCGGTGTCAACCACATCGTAGCTGGTGAGGCCGAGGTGGAGGAAGCGTTTATCTTCGCCGAGACTGTCGCCGACCGATTGGGTGAAGGCGATAACGTCGTGGCGCGAGACGGCTTCGTAGCGGTCGATGGCGGCTCCGTCGAAGCGACTGTTTTTACGCATGCGTACGGCGGCGTCTTTAGGGACGAGACCGTCTTCGGCGAGCACGTCGGTGACGGCCAGCTCAACGGCCAGCCAGCGGCTCCAGCGGGCGTCTTCCGACCAGAGCGCGGCCAGGGCGGGGGGGGTGTAGCGTGGAATCATGGGAAGTGTAAATTGTAAATTGTAAATTGTAAAATTGGGATCGGATCGGTACGACAGACTTTAGTCTGTCACCCTTAAGATAGGGAAGGCGATCCCAATAGGCAAGGAGGAAGGGGTGCGATGTGCGACGTGCGATATGGGGTGGGACGAAAGTAAGACGCCTAAAAGCGATCAAGGGCGGCTGGCAGCCGCCCTTGATAAATGTCCATCCCACCTGGCAAGTTGAAGAGCAAGCAGGGGCGTTTGTCCAGTGAAACCGACACGGAGGTCGGCACCACCGGACAACCCCCCTTAAATCTCCTCTTCAATAGAAGGGGGGAAAGTCAACTTCCCCGCTTCGTCAGTTTGATCGTTACTTCAGTCATTTTACCGTTGCGGAAGACGTTGAACTTCAGTTTGCCTCCTACCCGGAGGTCGCTGTTGCGCATGTAAGTCTGCATATCTCGCGAACCTCCGACCATCACTCCATTCACGCCGAGGATCACGTCCGGCGACTCGAGACCGGCTTTTTCAGCGGGCGAGCCGGGTTCGACGTCGGTCACTACGACGCCGCGGACTTCCGGCAGACGGAGGCTTCTGGCGATCACCCGGTTCACGTCCTGCACTTGCAGTCCTACCCAGAAGTCGCGATCAACCGTCCCGCGACCTTTGATGTCCTCAATCAGCAGTTTCAGCTTGTTCGACGGTATCGCAAAGCCAAGCCCGATCGACCCGCCGCCGCCCTCAGTGAAGATCATCGTGTTCATTCCAATCAGCGCGCCAGTCGCGTTAACCAGCGGGCCTCCTGAGTTGCCCCGGTTGATGGCGGCGTCGGTCTGGATCATGTCCGAATAGAGGCGACCTTCCTGATTGCGGTCGAAGTCCCGATCCACCGCCGATACAACCCCAACTGTCACGGACGGCTGCGAGTGGATCGAGAATAGCCCGAACGGATTGCCGATTGCGATAGCCCACTCGCCGATGATGATGTCGTCCGAGTCGCCGAAGGGGATGAACGGCAGGTTGGCACCGTCGATCTTCAGCAGCGCGACGTCGGAATCGTAGTCGAAGCCGATCACCTTGGCGTCGTATTTCTCGCCGTCGGTGCTGGTGACAACGACTTGCGACGCGTCGTGGACGACGTGTTCGTTGGTCAGGATGTAGCCGTCAGGCGAAATGATGAAGCCGCTGCCGAGATTTTCGACCTTTTTCTGGTAGATCTGGTCGGGAAAGAAGTTGCGCAGAAACGGGTCGTCGGCGAACGGGTGGCGAGCGATGTACTGCCGCACGGCGATGACGCTGATGCCGACCACGGCGGGGGAAACGTCCTTGACGGCGCGAGTGATCGAGTTCTGGCGCGAGTTGGAGACATCGTCGTTGGCGTCGATCAACCCTTGCGGAGTGGTCTCGGCGGTCTGGACGATGCTCGCAGGGAGCACGGCTGGCGGCGGCTCGGACGAGCCGATCAAGCCGACGCTCTGCGCTCCGTAGGCGAGCGCGACGCCGATAATGGCGCCGGTGATGTAGTATAGTAAAGTGCGCATGGTTTAGTTACGAGTTTGCGAGTTACGAGTTGAGAGGTTAGAGTTATCAGTACGATAGACATTCCTGTCTGTCACTATCTAACAGTACGATAGACATTCTTGTCTGTCAACTCACCTAAAGCCCAAAGCCTAAAGCCTGAGCCTTCTATTGAAATGAGGAAACGCCGGATTGGTTCCCGAAGGTTGGCAACGCGAGGATTTATCCCGCTCTGGAGTTCAGAGTTCGCGCTTCAGCGTGTTCCTCCATCCTTTAACCAATCCTCTTACCCTACAACCAACCCGCCGCGGTTGGTTGCTTGTCATGTAGTTGGTTGTCTGTCATTCTGAAACCATCGCCGTTCCGCGCTAATACTTAAAAGCTGCTCTCCCCGGTGATGGTTGAAGAATCTCTGTTTGTCCGAGTTCACAGCTTCAGCGTGTTTCTGTAAAGAATGGCTCATCCCGTTCGCGTAGAGGCCAATCCGCCCGCAGTTCAGCAGAAGTTTCTCATTCGGATCAGAGGCGGATTGGCCTCTACGTGTGCCGTCGGCGCCTTCTGAATCAATACCACCGAACTCCGTGCCGGTTGGTAGCGCGAGGATTTATCCCGTCTGGAGTTTAGAGTTCAAACTTCAGTTTGTCTGGGATTAGAGTTCAAACTTCAGTTTGGTTTGAAGAGGATCAGCTCCCGGCAGACAAACTGAAGTTTGTACTCTAAACGCACTCCTACCTCACCACCACCAACTTCCGCGATGAACAAAACTCCGGCGAGTCGAGGCGCAGCAGATAGAGACCGGAGGGGACAGTTGAGGCGTCCCATGTGACCTCATGGCGACCTGCGTCGGTTCGACCTTCGGCGAGCAGAGCGACTTCCTTGCCGGAAAGATCGAAAATCACAACGCGGAGGTTCGTCGGTCGCGGAAGGGCGAAGCGGACGAGCGTGGTTGAGTTGAAGGGATTGGGGTAGGGAGCGGATTTCCCGCTTTCGCGTAAATGGGATGTTGCCCGACGAACCGATGTCCCGTCGTATCGATACCTTCCCCCACACAAGTGGTTTGAAAAGAATAGAATGAAATCCACTTCTCCAGTGAACAAACTTAGCGATTTTTATAATATGATGACAGTTCAAGCCGCCGAAAGTGCAGCCGAAGGAAAATTTTACAACTCTCTTGATCAATGGCTTGAATCAACTCCCAGATGATCTCAACCGGTTCAATTTCGATAGATATTTCCGCCGCTCTCGCCAGAGTTCCAAACTAAACGGAAGCGCTCCTGCAGAACACTTTCTACAATTCCGAGAGTTGCCATGTTGTAAAGACATTTATAAGACAATACAAATTAACAATCAACTATTATAAATCCAAATTACCATTGACTGGCGCCAAATTTGCATAAACTCATTCTGAAACTGTTTTCGCACCACTTCGTGCAGATTATGCAACCACCATGATTTGCTATCTAAAATCTGCACCGATTCCTCCTCCACCGCTACATATCCGTCGTAATTACTCGGCTGAGACTCGTCTCTGGAGACGAGCGGTCTTGAGCAATATACAGCAAATAGCCAGAAATGAGGCACATCATGCACAGCAAGCATTTCCTTTCGGTGGAGTTGATCTTAACTCTGTCGCTCCTCGTCGGTTCGGCGTTTGCGCAGCCTGACCTGAACTGGTCGCACAGTTACGGCGGTGCGATCAACGACGTCGGTCGTGGAGTCACCTTCAACTTGGAAGGTGATATCGCTATCTGCGGTGACGTCAGCGCCAGGGGCGGTCTAAATCCTTGGATAATGAAGCTGAGGTCCGAGGGCGATTCGATCTGGCACACACAATTCGGATCCGAAGAGTACGAAGATATGCCCTGGGCAATCGTCGCCTGTCCAAATGGAGGTTACACCGTCGCTGGACGTTCCCAACAGCTCAATCCACCGACCTACATCTTCACCATCAGCAAGTTCACCGAAAACGGGGAGGTCACTTGGGAGCGAGCCTACGGTGAACCGCGTGAGAATGGAACCCCCTATTCGATTATGGCCGATGAGGAAGAGAACTACTACCTCGCAGGACATCGCCGTGTTCCGGTCGATGATATTAACTACGCTGATGATGCTGCCCTTATGAAGGTTTCGTCTGATGGTGACTTGATCTGGTCGAGGCATTATGGAGCGAATATCGGCGAGCATGGCAACAATGCAATGCGCACCAGCGACGGTGGATTCGCGATCGTAGGCGACGCATGGATCGAGGGATCCGATATGCTCACCCCCATCGCATTCATGACGAAAGTTGACCAGGATGGAAACCTTCAATGGATGAGAACCTATGGGGATACTGCTGTGGGAGTGCAGGGCCGTGCAATCATTGAACTTCGCAACGGTTGCTACGTGCTGGGCTGTGATTCCTACAACAACAACTGGGCGAACCTCACCTTGATCTGGTTGACGTCACAGGGGGATTCGATCACATCTCGCACCTACTTTAATGACTTTCTTAACTATACTGTGCGCATGATGACGCTGGAAAATGGGGATATTCTCGTCTGCGGTGTAAAAGCGAATCCGTATGAGCCGTCCGATTTCTGGATCATACGCCTAAATCCAGATGGAGATATTCGGTGGGAGGTAAGCTACGGTGGAAGAGGCGGCGAGGAGATGTACGGCGCCTGTCTCTCGCCAGACGGTGGAGTTATCGCAGTCGGTGCGACAGATTCCTACGGCAACGGGACGAGGGAGTATTCGGATGTCTGGGTGATTCGCACAGCGCCTCTGCCCATCGATCTGTCAACGCCAATCCTGCCGGCATTGCCTCGAGACTACCAGATGGTCGATCTCTTCCCAAATCCCTTCAATAATACAGCCGTCACCAGGATCACCTTGCCGGGAGTCAAACCTGGATCGGCAACACTCTACGATGTGAATGGAAGGATGGTCTGGTGGAGTTCTTTGAGGGGGACACCTGCCGCAACACAGGAGTTTCGCTTGGATGGAGCAAATCTACCAGTTGGCCGGTATCAGCTGGTGGTGAAACAGGGAGACTACTCGGCGAGGAAAGCGGTGGTGGTAATAAAGTAGAATTGAAGGTGAAATGTTCTCTCTTCAGCCATTCCCGTAGAATGCAAAACAGGTGCATATCGAACTAAAGCTGTTTATGTTAGGCATAGTGTGTTGAACGCAGTGAAGATCTCCGTCTTGACGGTCTTTTACCGGACTATCCCCTACACCGCGTTCAGGATGCAATTGCAGCGACTGAAGTCGCAGGTACTATGGCGAATGGCATTGGTTCCCCTTCACAGATGTACACAACCCGCTGTATTCTCCCCCTGCAAGCAGTGGACAAAAGAATGAGGTTGACGCCCATTCTACCAACGTATGTTATAAAGTAACAACGCCCTCCTCTTTCTGCAAGAGGAGGGCGTTACGTTATCGGCGAGAATGTGGGTTGCGGGCCTTGCTTTTCGTCCCAATATGTTGTATATTATCAACACTCTTTTCTGCTCTCAGCTCTCAACTTGGCTGACGCATTCTGACGAATCCTGACGAATCGAAAAACCGCAAACCCTTGACAGACGGGCGCACTGACGAATCTGATGAATTGACGCATTTTAACGCTCCCCTCTTCGTGTCTTCGTGGTTAGATTGGGATGTTATTAGCGCAACCCCCCTTTAATCCCCCCCTTCACATAGAAGGGGGGGAAAAGAATCGCGTTGCACGTCGGATCAGATCTTTATCCCGCTCTTCTTGGCGTCGGCGAGGAACTTCTCGAGCCCCGCGTCGGTCAGAGGGTGAGCTAACAGCTTCATAATCACGTCGTAGGGAATGGTGCAGACGTCGGCGCCGATGAGAGCCGCTTCAAGGACGTGGATCGGGTGACGCACCGACGCGACCAGCACTTGCGTGCCAAACTCGTAGTTGTCGTAGATCTGCACGATGTCGCGGATAAGCTGCATTCCGTCGGTCGAGATGTCGTCTAACCGACCGACAAACGGGCTGCAGAACGACGCTCCCGCCTTGGCGACCATCAGCGCTTGCAACGGCGAAAAGACCAGCGTCATGTTGACGTGGATGCCGTGACGGGCGAGTTCAACGCAAGCCTTGACGCCATCGACCGTGGTCGGCAGCTTGACGACGATATTGGGATGGATCTTAGCGAGCTTCTTGCCTTCCTTGACCATCGTCTTGTGGTCGGTAGCGACGACTTCCGCTGAGACCGGGCCGTCAACGGCTTCGCAGATCTCTTTAAACAGTTCGGCGAGCGGTTTGCCAGCGGCTTCCTTGGCGATCAGCGACGGATTGGTGGTTACACCGTCAAGGACGCCCATCGACGCGGCGTCTTTGATGTGGGCGAGGTTGGCGGTGTCGATAAAGAATTTCATTGTCTATCCGATATAATGATGATGTTGATGTTGAAGCAATATAAGCGATTTGAGGGGGGGGCTCAAGCTCTGTCATCCTCGCATAGGAGACTGTCAGAGAAATGAAACTTGGTTCTCACCCCTACTGTCAACCCGCCGTGATTGACAGTATAAGACATTGAATATGCGCGATATCTGCCAACCGCGGCGGGTTGGCAGTAGGGGTGTGTCGCGTGAATTACTATTCTCGGGTAGGTTCTTTCGCTGGATGACAGAGCCCTACCTTCTTCCCTTCATTACCTTCATAGCCAGCTTCGCGGCGAAACTACGCGGCGCGAAGCGAGTCGCAAGTGCGAGAAATTTGTTAATTCCGCCTGTAACAACGATCTGCTTACCTTTTATCATCGCCTGATAGCCTTGCTGAGCAACGTCTTTGGCCGTCATCGCCCCGCGAAAATCAGTATCAAGATGCTTGGCTCCAGCGACGCGCGCGAAGCCAGTTCTGGTGACGCCGGGGCAGAGGCAGGTGACGCTCACGCCGGTTCCTGTTAGCTCAGTCGAGAGCGCCACGCTGAAGGAGAGCACAAACGCTTTGGTCGCCGCATACACTCCGCTGGAAGGAACAGCTTGGAACGAGGCTGTCGAAGCGACGTTCATCACCCAGCCGCGCCCGCGTTCCTTCATTCCCGGTACAATCAACCGGGTCAGACGCAACAGGCTCGAAATGTTCACCTCGATCATCCGTTCGAGTGGCTCGATGTCTTGTTCGACAATCCACCCGTAGTAACCGAATCCGGCGTTATTGATCAGGGCGTCGATCTTCACGTTGTGATCGGCAAGCTTCGCAACAATTTCTCCCGCCGCTTCCGGCTTGGAAAGATCAGCGGTAATCACCGCGGCCTTGACTCCATACTTGGCGATGAGGTCGCCAGCAAGCTGGGAAAGAATCTCGCCGCGTCGCGCAACGAGGATCAGATTCCAACCGTCCGCCGCCATGATTTTGGCTAACTCAAAACCGATGCCTTCTGAAGCGCCGGTAATGAGGGCAGTGGAGGAATTTGGAATTTGGAATTTAGAATTTGGAATATTAGGCTCCGGGAAACGAAAGAGGACGGGCGATATTCCCGTCCTCTTTCGTTGAATTTCCTAATGCACTCCCTTGCTGCGGAAGAAGTCTTTGAACTTCATATCGGTGACGGAGATGTGGGTTACGAACCAATCTTTCAGGAAGTTCAGTGTCTGTTCCGGAACCTGATCCTTGCCTGCAATGGACTTGTCTTTCAAGGCTTGCAGCTTGATTGTAAAAGCAAGATGCTCAGTCTTATGCGCTTCGATGTCGGGGTAATCGAACTCTTTCATTTTCGCCTCTTCGGCGGTAAAGTGCATCATCCAGTAGCCGCTCAGCCTTTGCAGCGTCGGCCCTAATGCTTCCTTACCCTTGCCGACCTCGATAGCGGCATGAAGCTCGTTCAGCATCGAAAGCAGTTGTTTGTGTTGCAGATCGAAGAAAGATACGCCAACGCTGAAGGACTCATTCCATTCAATTAGCGCCATAATGGCCTCGATTTCGGGGAAATGGTGATGTTGCGTTCGTCTGTTATTAACTAGGGTAGTTAAGTGTATTCATGGGTTGTCATTCCCGCGAAGGCGGGAATCTAGACAACTCCCATAATGACAACAGCTTGACTTGATTCCCACCTTCGTGGGAATGACAACCTAACTGCAATTATAATCTGCCCCGGTAATAAGCGATAGGTTGACCGCTTGTGTTAATGTAGTCCCTTGCTCTGGAAGAATGACTTGTATTTCATATCAGTTCCGATGATATGGTCGATCAACCAGGACTCGAGGAATTTCATTAACTGGATTGAGCATCCGTTTGCGGCTGGGTTGAACCTCCGTCTGAAGTCTTTCAGACTCGCCGTCAGATCGAGATGCTCACGCTTATGTTCCTCATAGCCGTTGAAGCCCTGCGCAAGCATTTTCTGCTCTTCGTCTCGAAAGTGGACATCGACGTATTCTTCGAGACTCTTCAGAATTGGCGCAAGCGTCCGATTGCTTTTTTTCTTTCTTACCGCTTCGAATACTTCATTCAGCATTCTAACCAGTTCTTTGTGCTGCTGATCGAAGAGTTCAATGCCGACGCTGAAGGATTCCTTCCACTCAATCAAGATCATATCATTTCCTGTTAGAGTATGGGATCCGTTCTTCTAAAACTCCAACCTCACATGCATCCGCCGTATTCGGCTTCGGCAGTCTCAGCGAAGACGATTGGCTTGGCGCCAGAGGTCGTCGTAATTGCCTCGACCGGGCAGACCTGCATGCAGAGGCTGCAACCGGTGCAGGAGTCGAGGGCGATGGTAACTTTATTCAAGCCTTTTTCGGTCTTTTCGTCGATCAAACTGATAGCCGGACAGCCGATGCGGACGCACGCTGCGCAACCGTTGCAGGCGTCGAGCAGGACTTTAAAAGTTTCGTAACTACGCTTCGACGGATAGAGCATGCAGGGACGGTTGGTGACGACAACGGCAGTCTCATTGGTTGCAGTACTCAGATCGACAGCCTTCTTGATCGTCTCGATTACGTCGTCGTAGTCGTAAGCGTCAGGAGTGAAGATGTGCTTGACGCCGAGCGCTTCGCAGAGCTTCACATAGTCCACCCGGAATGTATCTTCGCCCTGAAGCGTGACTCCGCTGCCGGGGCTTTCCTGACCGCCGGTCATCGCGGTGATGCGGTTGTCGAGGATCAAGAGTGTGATCGGAGCGCGATTATAGGCGGCGTCGAGCAAGCCGGTCATCCCACTGTGGAGGAAGGTCGAATCGCCGATCACGCCAACAACGGGACGCTGGGAACCCTCGACTTGACCGACGCCCTGCGCCATGCCGACCGAGGCTCCCATGCAGATGCAGGCGTGGAGCGCTTCAAGCGGCTTCAATGCGCCGAGCGTATAGCAGCCGATGTCCCCAAAGACGTCAGCCTTCATCTTTTTAAGCGCATTGAAGACCGGTCGGTGAGGACAGCCACTACAGAGTACTGGCGGGCGAGGCAAGACTTCGATCTTGACAGGTGTGAACTTGGGGAAGTGACCATTCAGGACGCCTGCGTCGCGGAAACCGGTCGCGACGACGTCGGGATCGAGTTCGCCTTCGATCGGGAAGAACTTCTTGCCTTCACACTTGATGCCTGCAATTTTGAGCTGCTCTTCGTAGTAGGGTTCAAGCTCTTCGACGACAAACAATCGCTTGTATTTCGAGGCAAACTCGCGGATTGCTTTGATCGGCATCGGATTGGTCATTCCGACTTTGAAAATCGGGGCATTTGGAAGCACTTCCCGAACATGGACATAGGAGATTCCGCCGGTGACGATTCCGAAGTCTCCACCTTCGCCCTCTTCGACGAAATTGAGCGGGCAGGTTTCGGAGTATTTCGCCAACTCGATCAACCGCGCTTCGATGGCTGTATGGCGGAGCTTGGCGTATTGCGGTACCATGACGAAACGGGCGGCGTTGCGCACAAAGCCGCTCACCTGTGGAACCGGCCACGGATTGATGTTGACTACGCCCTTGGCGTGGGAGATGCGGGTCGTGACGCGGAGCATCAGGGGCGTCTGGAACTGCTCGGATATTTCGATTCCGAGTTTCATCATCGCGTGCGCTTCTTGGGAATCCGACGGTTCAAGCATCGGAATTTTGGCGAAGCGGGCGATGATGCGGTTGTCCTGTTCGTTCTGGGAGGAGTGCATCGCGGGATCGTCCGCCGAGACGAGCACAAATCCACCGACTGCGCCGGTGTAGGCGAAAGTCATCAGCGGGTCCATGGCGACATTGACGCCGACGTGCTTCATGCAGACGAGTGTGCGCGCTCCGGCAAGGGACGAGCCGACGCCGGTTTCGAACGCGGTCTTTTCATTTACCGCCCACTGAGCCTTAATTCCGGGGAGTCGGCCAAAGGTCTCGAGAATTTCAGTGGATGGTGTGCCGGGGTAGGCTGCTGCGAAATAGACGCCGGCTTCACGCGCGCCGAGGGCGATCGCTTCATTGCCGGTGAGCAGCACCCGGACAGGCTTTGTAATTTCGGGAAGTTTGCGGAATTTGGGCATTGTGATATTATACCGTGTTTCAATGGGACAGCCTCGAAGGTTCGGGATTAATCTGTCACCAAGATTTGTAATTGCTTAATATTGGAATTGATATTTACCGACGGAAAGCTGTTGACGCAACCCCCCCTTAGTCCCCCCCTTCAATAGAAGGTGGGGAAATGGGACGGCTCTTTCAATCTCCCCCCCTTCAATAGAAGGTGGGGGGATAGAGTTCAATTCCCCCACCCCGGTCTCAACTCTTCCATTTCCTTCTTCAGCCCCTCCGCGCATTCAGGGCAGACGCCGTGAGTGATTTTTGCGTTTTGCTGTTGTTTCAGATAATGCTCGACGCTTACCCAGTAATCCTCATCATCGCGCACCTTCTTGCACCAAGCGCAGATCGGGATGAGGCGGCGCAGCGCGAAAATTTCCGAGACGTCTTCTACTACCAGGAGCGCTTGATGGGCGCCTTCGTAGGTGATCGGAGCGACCGTTACAAAACAGTCTATTTCAACGTTATTTTCCGCGCTGACTAACGTCATTCGATGGTATTTTCGATAGATTCGCTCTGACAGTACAGCGGCTGTAACGGAATTACGGATAACACAGCTTGTACATGCTGTACCGTGCCCGCATCCTTCGGGCGTCTCGTACGAATGGATGCAATGGAGCGCCTCGCCGCCGCGCTTGAAAACCGCTGTATCGGATCGCAGTGCAAACGTCAACGCTGAAGCGCGGTTGTAATTAAGTACTCGAACGTCGGCGTCAACTACAAACACCGCCGCCGGAATAACATCAAGGTAGCCCATGGCGAAGTTGTTGGAATTGTAATCCTGACTGTCCAATTTAGTCTCCCTGATAGTTTCGACTGAGTGAAAATCTGCGCTTGGGGCAAGATCTGTATTATTGCCCGCCAGCCAGATAATGGATTCCGTTTACCAGCCAGTAGCTCACCGCGCCAACCAGAGCCGACGCCGGTATGGTCAAGATCCAGGCGATCACGATGTTACCAGCCAACCCCCACCTGACTGCGGAAGCTCGCTTGGTCGCTCCGACGCCCATAATCGCGCCGCTGATTGTATGAGTTGTGCTGACAGCAATTCCACTGAAGGCGGTAACGAGGAGAGTGATAGCTCCGGCGCTTTCAGCGGCGAATCCCATGGCGGGAGTCAGCTTGGTGATTTTCTGTCCCATGGTTTTCACGATCCGCCAGCCGCCGAAAAGCGTACCCATCGCGATGGCAAAGTGCGAGGATAGTATCACCCACATCGGCACTTCGAAGCTCTTTAGAACTCCAGCAGTAACCAACAGTGTAGTGATGATTCCCATAGTTTTTTGAGCGTCATTCGTACCATGTCCAAGACTGTAGGCTGCGGCAGAAATGAGCTGGAGTTTGCGAAACCATAGGTTGACTGTTGTCGCTGATCGTTTATGGAAAATCCAGATCATAAGAAACATTAGAATAAAGCCCATCAACATTCCCATCACCGGCGCGACCACAATAAATATGAGCGTTTTTGTCCACCCGGAACCGATTATACAACTTAGACCTGTATTCGCGACCGCCGCACCGGCGTAACCCCCAATTAAGGCATGCGAAGAACTTGAGGGGATGCCGTAATACCACGTGATCAGGTTCCAGACAATGGCTCCAAGCAGTCCCGACATAATCACATATTCATTAACTGCCGTCAGTTCGATCAATCCCTTGCCGATAGTCTTGGCGATATGGACGTCGAACATAAAGGCTGCGATCAGATTGAAAGCTGCCGCCCACATAACCGCTATTCTCGGCGTCAGCACTCGAGTCGAAACGATGGTTGCGATGGAATTTGCGGAATCGTGGAAACCGTTCAGGAAGTCGAAGACCAGCGCGATGAAAATAATGAAGATGACGAGTGTCAACATCCTCGGATCTCCAGTCTAAGAGTGCTTCAGGATGATCGTATCCAATACATCAGCGACGTCTTCACACTTGTCGGTAGCCGTTTCGAGCGCCACGAGAATCTCTTTAAACTTGATCACTTCGATCGGATTGGTCATCTCTTCAAAGAGCGATCCAACCCCACGAGCAAAGATCACGTCTGCTTCATTTTCATAAGCATTGACTCGCTCGATCACGTCTTTCAATCGTCTTGGATTCTTGAATCCTTTGAGCAGCCCAATTCCAGTTTCGATCTCTTTGGCGGAAAGATAGAGGCATTCCATCAGTTCGAGCACCGACGGCGGACAGACGCCGATCTTATAGAGCGAGAAGCGGCGGGCGCTGCCGTCTATGTTATCGAGAATATCATCGAGTGCTGAGGTGAGCACATGTATATCTTCCGGGTCGAAAGGAGTAACGAAAGTCGAATTCAGCTCATTGAAGACGTTATGAGTGACCGTATCGCCCGCATGCTCGAGATCGTTGATCTGCTTGATGAACGGCTCGCGGTCGGCAGCCGAGAGCGAAGGAAGGCGTCTAAGCAGATCGGCCGCGTCGGTGATATTGCGAGCCGCTTCATTGAAGAAGTTATAAAAGTGCTCGTCGTGCGGCAGCAGCGTTTGGATAAGGTGGTCAAGTCTCATTGATTAGGTCCTATTTTCCTTGGATACAGGATACGGAGTAGCCGGTGTGTGCATTCAGTAGGATAGGCGTCCCCGCCTGTCCATGACAACGTCTTGAATAATCTGTAAGGTGGACAGGCGGGGACGCCTATCCTACTGAATGCACACGATGGACAGGCAGGGACGCCTATCCTACTGAACTGGAAGGATTTTCGATTCGCCTACTCGTATTCCTTCGCGGTCTCTACCCGGTCGATTACACGAAAAGCTCCGGCGGAGAGCGCTTCCAGCTCGCCTTCGCCCGGATAGATGATAATCTCGCCGAGGTATTCTATATAGGGTCGAAGGATGCTGATGACTTCGTTCGAGTGCGCCAAGCCGCCGGTTACAATCACTGCGTCGATCCAGCCTTCGAGCACTGCAGCCATAGCGCCGATCTCTTTGGCGTCCTGATAGATCATTCCGTGCAACGCTTGTTCGGCCTGCTTATCTCCCGCTTCGATCCGCTTCAGTACTTCCCGGACGTCCGAAGTGCCGCAGTAAGCCATCAAGCCCGATCCACGCGCGAGTTCAGTGAGCAGAGCCTTCTTCGTGACGCCTTCAGTAAAACACCGCTCGATCAAAGCCCCGATTGGAAGCGCTCCAGCGCGCTCGGGTGAATACGGCCCCATCCCGTGGAGGGCGTTGTTTGCGTCGATAATGCGTCCGTCCTTCACTGCAGCAATCGACGTTCCTCCGCCCAGATGCGCCACGACAAAGCGGGTTTCGCTGACTGCTTTGCCGAGTTCCGCTGCTGCGCGTTGTACGGAGTACTTAATATTGAGCGCATGCGATCGACTCTCCCGTTCGCACCACAGAACGCCGCTCAGCCTCGCAACATCATTGAACTCGTCCACCGTCACCGGATCAACGACGAAAGCTTCGACTTCGAAGCGTCGAGCGTAATGGGCGGCGAGCATCGCGCCGAGGTTTGATGCGTGGTTGGAAGTGGTTGGAAGCTGCAAATAGTCGAGCATCGCCTGATTGACGCGATACGTTCCCCCTTCGATCGGCTTTAGCAGACCGCCGCGCCCGACAACGCCGACGATCTGAACTTCAGCCAATAGCGGTTCGAGAGTAGCGTCGATCAGCTCGCGCCGATAAGCGAATTGTTCCACAGCTCGGGGATTTAGCTTATCTGCATCGTGGCGGACGACATGTTCCGATATGCAGCCTTCGCGACTCCACAAGGCGAATTTCGTCGAGGTGGAACCGGGGTTGATGACGATAAGGACTTCCGGGCGCGATTTCATACGGAGTACCGGGTATAATAAGGGGGACGAAACAGGTGGATAAACGTCCCTGCCTGACCACTGCCAACCCGCCGCGGTTGGCAGAAAGGTTGTGATAAATAGCTGAATCTACCAACCACGGCGGGTTGGTAGTGGGAAAGGCGTTCCGATCTTCCTCAGCATTTTAATATAAGATGGTTTTCACGATCTCAGAAGCAGCCTCGCGGCTCGTCTCGCAGCGAACTGAAAGATTATGATTCCGGACGCCATTCCAACCGCCCAAAGATACCAGGGGAAGGCAGGGAGTGGCTGCTTTTGAATCACTTCGGAAGCGCTCCAGAGGAAGCTCCAGATGATCAATGCTCCCGCCGAGATTTCCACCATCCACTCGGCGCGGGTAAGGGATATTTCGGTGCCGCGATCCTTTAGCCGCCAATAGACCGCCGCCGCCCAGATCAGCGCAACAGACACCAAAACCGGCGCCCAGACCGGCCCAACCCACGGGAGCGGAATCAGGAAGAGTAAATCGTCTGTCGCAAGTGAGGCAGGCCAGTTCTCGAACAACTTCAGCCAGAGGTAGTAAGTGATGTCCCAGACTCCAAAGCCGTACATGAACCCGGCGAAGCGGTCGAGCAGGTTTCTCCCGGCGAGCCATCCTACCGCGAAGAGCATCACTACACTGGCGATTTCGCGTCCGAATTCAATCGCGAGCAGCATCGTCGGAATGTCCTTCAGCGGAAAGGCGAATCCTTCGGGGTAGATCAGGCGTCTCAGGTATTCGACTACCGCCGCCTCGAAGTACCCCATCGTCAACCCGAAAAGGCCGATCCAGAGGAGCTTCTGAGGGGCGGCGAGAGATTTAGTGATGTGTTTAGTGTTCAAAACTTTAGCTTGTTTGGAGCTTAGATTTCAAACTTCAGTTTGCGGTATTCTTTGCATTGATCAGGACAAACTGAAGTTTGAACTCTAAACCCGCGCGACTACCTCATCAACACTACTTTCTGCGAGACGGCGCGGTTATCTGCTTGAAGTCGCACAATATAGACCCCCGCCGCCAAGCCGCTCGCGTCCCAAATCACCTTGTGTTCCCCCGCGTAGGATAAGCGTCCCGCTTGTCGCTCACTTGTAGGATAGGCGTCTCCGCCTGTCCAAAGCTCCTTCACCAACCTCCCATCCAAGCCAAACACGCGGAGTGATGCTGATGCTGATGCTGATGGGAGAGAGAAGGAGATGGTGGTCGAAGAGTTAAAGGGGTTGGGGAAAGCAGAGAGCAGGAGATGCGAATCCGGCGGATCAACTTCATCCTCCACCGCTTCCGGAGCTGTGTCATAGCGGATTACCCGGATATCCGTGAGTGTCGAATCGAGCGCATTGCGTGATTCCATACAGAATACCGCCTTCCACGAGCCCTGCGCTGGCCAAACTCTCGCTGTTCCGCGAGGATAGACGTCGGCGTAACTGGTATCCCACATCACCCGACCTTCTGGGGATACTTTTGATATCCAGCAATTTCTGCCGTCATCGCCCACGACAATTAGGCTCTCCGACGGGTACTCGTATATCGCGTCGCTCGGGTGATACTCGAGGTCAAACGGCTCGGACTGCTCGTCGAAGTCGCCGCCATCTGCCAGATAGATAATCTTGTATTGATCATCTGTAGTACTGACGAAGAGCCCGGTTCTGGCGCTGTAGTATTCCAACAACTTCAGAACGCTATCGCCTTCGGCGCCGTAGTAGTTTTGCCACTCGACATCCCCCGCCTCGCAGCCGATTTTGGAGACGACGATCTGGTTGACGCCCTGAGTATCGACATTAGCGGCGACGACGAAGCCGTCGTTCTCGTGGCTCCAGCCAATGTCGCAAGCTTTAATGGCAGATTCACTCTCGATCTGACGATACCATTCGAGCTGGGGAGGCGAGAACCGGAACACGAACGGGCGCCTTTCCTCGAGATCGTACCCGAGTATGGCGCCATCCTGGTATCCCCACCAGGGATCGATCAGCTCGAAAAACTGGGAATTGTGAGGCAACGCATAACTCGCGGTTTCGCCGCCCAAACGCATTACATTCAGTCGATTGGGAGTTTGCGGATCGATGCCGGAAAGGTGAAATGACCCGAAACCATTGATTTTCTCTGCCCAAGCCGGCGCTTGAGTAGTGTGCAGAGAGTCGCCGGATCGCCCTGTGACGGTGAGAACCGACTTTGCAGAATCTCCGTCGATTAGCGATTCTCGATACAGAACATAAATGCCGCTTCCATTGCCATTAGTGGCAATGCCCAACGGTGAAGCTCCTGGCGCTCCGATGAAAGTGCGATTCCAGAGTTCGAGTGGCTCGGTGTTGCCCTCCTGCACTACCTGCACGCTTATTGCAACTAATAGTGGAAGCGTTCTTCTCAGGATGCTTGAAACGTGCATATGAGTCTCCTAACTGAGATATTCGGTTCGGGGCTCCGTTGCCGCTCAGGTTGAGCATGGCGAAGTCCAACGAGCCTCATTATTTGATGAGAGTGGTCTTGATGCTGTGGCTTTCGCCGTCAGCCTCTAATCGGATGAAATAGACGCCATCCGGGATTGTCTGCCCATTCCACACCTTCCGATAACTTCCCGCCTCCCTGTAGCCCTCCCCCAGCCGCACTGCCTCCCTGCCCGTGACATCGACAACCGAGAGAACGTACCACCCAGGACGAGGGAGGGTATAGCTGATTGTAGCCATTGAGTTGAAAGGGTTGGGGTGAAGTTGTAAGTTGAAAGTTGAAAGTTGAAAAGGGGGTTCCTTGACGGGATTGTCAAACGCCTCGACAAAGACCGCGACCTCGTCAATCAACCAGCCGTCTTCGCCGATGGCGTCATCGGAAACAGTGCGGAATCGGACGCTGAGGTCGCCGCGTTCGAGACTGTCGAGGGAGATGTAGAGGGTATCCCACTCGGGGATCTCTGGACCGTCGCCCGCGGCGGGGCGACGGTAGCGCCGCAGTTGGCTGTACTTCTTCGAGTGTACGTCGTCCGGGTTCGTCCACCATTCGATCTGCTGGTAGTCGTCTTGAGGCTCGCAGTAGGGCATATGAACGATGCGCATGGTAGCTCTGGCTGAATCGAGAACCGCTATACTATCAAGTTCGAGCCAGAGGTCAGCGTTGTTCGGGTAGTCGCCGACAACGGACTCCGTTAAGCAGGAGCGACCGTCGAAGGTTGTGATGCCCCAATCGTTACCGTCATGTTCCCAGCCACGATTTGATGAAAAGTCTTCAGAAAAACCTACTTCTGATATTGGAAGATAGTATTCATTCAAAACCGTACTTTGGCTTGGCCTGACTTCGAGCAGAAATGCCAAAGTCAATCTATCAGGCGAGGTTATAGTTGCTTGATAGTCATCAAGCGGGAGGTAGAAGGAATCAAGTTGGGTTGAAAGATCGAAACAAAAAACTCTTCTTCCCCATCGATCTTTCAATTCCATTTTGGCAGGAATCAAAGAGTTCGTCTCTTGAGCATAAACGCCAAATTTCGTCCAAACGAAATCGATAGGCTCCAAAGCAACTTCGAGCACACTGCGTTCTCGATCTTGAATTTCAACCATTCCCCAATATGGATTATAGCCAAGCTTCTGAACAATAATCTCTTGGCGATGTGAGGGGAATAACCAGTCAAATCGTCCAGTAAGAGGGTGCGTGAAACGAGAAGCCATGATCGAAAATGGTTCATCATCAGGCTTTATTTCGGCTTCCAACGGCTCCCCAGTTCTCGCATCCGTTGCCATCACCGTCAGCGTCCCGAACCCGTCCAGCCCCTCTAAGCCCAGCGCCAGGTCCATCAGATACCAGACCGCCGGAAGGTTATCGGCTACGACCATCCTCATAGTGTCGGCGGCAGGGTGGATGTCGGCGGCGACTTCGGCCATGTATTGGATGCAGCCGGTCTCGACGTAGAACCAATCCTGCAACTGCCCTTTGCGCTGCATCGACTGGACGGGGCGGTAATGGCTCTCGCGGTCGCGCATACAGGGGAGCATTCCGGCGACGCGCTCGCCAAGCGCGTTGATGGCAAGATAGTCGGGCGGGCGCTTGATGATCCCGTTCTCACGCCAAAACCACGGCGCGATGAAGAGTTCCGTCGAGTTGCCGGTGCGCGAAGAGTGATAAACTATCGAGTAGAGGAACGGGCGGCTGATAGCGAGATCGCGGAGAGCTTGGGATTCGGGCTCGGAGAAGGGAGCGGCGCCACGATAAGCGTTGTAGCGGAGGTTCTCTTCGGGGCGGTAGAGCGTATCGCCGCGATCCCAGTGTGTCCCGAAGTTGCGGTTGATATCCACGCCGGAAGTATCCCACCCCTCGCCGTCCTGAATGCGGAGCACTCCATCGCCGACGTTATCGCGGCAGTTCTTGCGGAAGGTGAGGTCGCGACCTGACGTCACCACGTCGAGCCCTTCGGGATTGGCGGTCGGGATGATGTAGATCTCCAGCCCTTCGAGTCGCTGGCGCATGGCGTTCTCGGCGTTGTTGTCGAGCATCTGCTTCATAATCTCAAGCACGAGTTCGATCCCGACGACCTCCTCAGCGTGGACTTGGCCGACGAACAGGAGCGCCGCCTCAGGCTCGATGTTGCGCGGGTTATCCGAGATCTTGGCGCACCAGATCGGCAGCCCGTATTCGGCGCTGTGGCCGATGGAGTCGAGCGTCATCCAGTCGGGGTAGGCGTCGGCGTAGCGCTGTAGCTCGGACAGGATCTCGGCGTTGTCGTGGTAGGCAGAGTCGAGCGGTTGAGCGGACGCGGAAGTGAAGAATGAAAAGTGAAAAGTGAAAAGTGCGAGGATGCAAGGTAAGGTTCTCATTTCATCAATACCACTTTTTGGGTTGCCGTATGGGAAGAAGACTCAAGGCGAATCAGATAAACCCCCGCCGACAGGCTGCTCGCGTCCCACACCACCTTGTGTTCCCCCGCGTAGGATAAGCGTCCCGCTTGTCGCTCGCTGGTAGGATGGGCGTCCCCGCCTGTCCAAAGCTCCCTTACCAGTCTCCCGTCCAAGCCATATACGCGGAGTGATGATGATGATGATGACGGAAGGGAAAAGGAGATGGTCGTGGAACTGTTGAAGGGGTTGGGGAAAAGTTGAAGATTGAAAGTTGAAAGTTGAAAGGAGGAATCATTGACGCTGCTGTAGTGAACGTAACGGAACACCTCTTCACTCGGGATGGAATCAATCCCGTCAAGCGTCCAAACCGACCAGAGCAACTCCCAGCCGGAATCGAGCAATTCAAGAATTTGGTCCCCATCAATTAAACATGAAGTATCCGATCCCGCATCAACGCAGATAGAGTCGAATCGCGCATCTTCAAAACCATATTGAGTTGCGACTAATTTCAGGTGATAACGTAAATTATCGTCGTCAGGATCGGAGGCGGACGCCCATCTGAACCTGAGCCGCGAGTCTTCCCAGTACTGACGTTCATGATCCCCGGTTAGGTCTGGCGGCGTCAGAAGATGGGTTAATGCGGGGGGGCGGTTGACGTTAATGACGGTTATGACGACGGTGCAGGTGTCGGTCAGCTCGCCGTCGGAGGCTATGAAACGGGGGAAGTATTCTCCGGCGGAAGTGAAGTTGGGCGACCATCGGAAATTACCTTGCCCGCCGCTTTGGTCATTAAATACCGATCCCTCTGGCAAATCAAGTGCAGTAAGAGTGAGGGAGTCGCCGTCCTGATCGGAGGCCTGCAATGAGAACTGGATTATTTCGTTTTCCGACACTGCGACAGAATCCGGAAAATCCCGAAAGGTGGGTGGATTAGCGTTGAAATTACTGACAGTTATCACAACAATCATAGTATCGGTCAGCTCGCCATCGGAACAGACAAACTCAGGACGATATTCGCCTGCTGAGTTGACATCGGGACTCCAGTCGAATGTTCCAGCGCCTTCTCCGTGGTCTTGGAAGATTGCTTCTTCTGGCAGATTATGGGGGAGCATTGTTAAAGTGAGTTCATCGCCGTTCAAGTCAACCGCGGTGAGATTCAAAACAAGACGTTCAGTTTCGTAGACAGTGACATGCTCGGAAGGATTGCGCCAATGTGGTGACTCGTTAATTCCCATGATGTTGGCGCAATTGTAGAGCACGAGACGATTATTGTAAGCGATGTAAAGAGCCGATCCGTAAAGCGCGGCGTCAATCATGATGTCCGGACTCTGATAGAATCCCGCAAGTTCTGGATTTGCGGGATCAGTCACATCAATCAGATCGAGACGGTAGAGATTCCGATTGTCGACAAACTCACGGATGATGATTGGAACAAAGGAACCACTCGGGATGCCGAGATAACCTGTTTGCCAAGAGGAGTCAAGACTACTTACTTCTTGAGGTCGGGCGGGGTTGGATATATCATAGACACCAAGTCGCCAACTATTATCGTTTTCAGACATGTGGTTCATCAAGAACAGCAAATTGCCGCTGACTTGCGCCTCATCCCATGCGTCGCCAACCATTGAGAGGTAACGGATCTCGGTAGAATCAACGATCTGATTGATCTCCCACGCGGTGTTCTGGAGCCGTATGAACATAAGATTATTATTGCAGAAGAAGTCACCCCAAGAGTGATCAAGTCGAATTGTATCTCTCGCTTGAGGTTCGGTTAAGTTGTTAATGTTATAGACATGAATACTCCTACGACCTTGGTCGGGCGCATAGAGGAAGTTCTCAAATATCCCGAGTCGCGACACCCAATTAGCGCCAAAACGGCCGATATTTGGGGTTCTGTCGGGTCTACGGATATCGTAGATCTGGATTTGATTCGCTTCGTCGAAGGAATAGTAGAGGATAGTGTCTCGAATTGTGATGGAGCGCTGGCTGCGCATGATGCTTAACGGGATATTTCCTACGCTTACGATAGAGTGCGGATTCTCGATATCGATCAGTCTGCCGGTTGGTCTAACCGACAAATCGGGCGAGTCCCAAGAGCCTCCGCCTGGACCTTCAAACGCCATAAGTCTATTCTCTTGAACAATTAGATCGTTTAGAGAAGGCGTCGGGAAATGCCAGGCAAGGGGTCGCATCTGCCGCTCATTATCTGCCTCAAGGAGCAAGCACCCGCAGTTTGGACGATCTGAAAATGCTGAATAGAACAAAGCAAAGACGGTGTCCTGCTGAAACAGGCACCTTCCGATGCCTTCGATGAGGGGGGAGTATGATAGTGGCGCGATATTACCGAGGTCACTCACATCGAGCGTCGATATTTGGAAAGAGTCCCTGACATAGAGCTTTTCACCGTCAAATTTCAGGCCGAAAGGATACCAAGGTCCTTCCTCAGAATATCTGGCTACTTCGCGGATATTCTCGAGATCAGACATTTCATAGAAAGTGATTATTTGATCACGGTTTTCGTATAAGGATACAGCAAGGATATCGTCCTGGATGTCGAAAGCTCTGATATACTCAAAATCTAAACGGTGCTCCCTTTGATGGTTTTCGAGGTTGTAAACGTCCAATTTCCCAACTTGGTCGGCCAGTTGTGCGAATAGTCGACCGTCATAAATTTTGAAATCAACTGGTAGATCATCCGGGTCTTGAAGATTGATGCGAAAGCTCAATTCTGGATTTTCAGGATCAGAGAGGTCGAGGGCGGCGATATCGAATCGATCGGGGAACGCGAGTGAGGGGGTGTCACTGAAATAAAGCAGGTTGCCTTCCAGTAGCGTTCCACTGTATAGTTGAGGATGCAGGTTCAACGCATTCAAATTTGTACGACTGACAATTTGAGACGGATCATCCAGATCTACAATCACAAGCTCATAGAGCGAAGAATCCTCCCAACCGATCAAGCTTAGCCCGGATTCCTCACAAATGAGCGCAATTTGCTCCTCCATAAGAAAGAGGCGAATCGGACGGCAATGGTTATAATTGTTCAAAGCGATCAGTTCTGTTTGATCTCGCTCGACGCGCTTCAGCCCGGTTGTTGTGGCAAGATAGATTACACCGTCGCGGGCGGCAAGATCGATACAGGAACCCCACGTCTCGAAGGCTGATTCTACCAGACTGATCCCCAAACTATCCTGCCCCCACCCCTTCCCGGATCCGACCAACAGCAATCCGACCAGCATTACCGCCTTAAACGTCTTCATCGCAAACCTCTGTCTCTTGTGAAACTTGCTTCATACAATCTAAGCCCTTCAGTAACCTGTGTCAAGGATTTTCGGGCGCGGAGTGAGAAGTAATTTGGCTGAATTGTTACTGGGCATTGCATCTAACGCACTCTCGCGTAGGGGCCAGCTTGCTGAGCCCGGCATTACAGCATCAGGAGACGAAGAAGGGCTCAGAAAGCTGGCCCCTACGCGGAACGAAATGAACCGAACATAGCGAGCGCCCTCCACGGAACGAAATGAACAAAGCTCCTCATCGCGCGCCTTCATGAGTGCTTTGAATTATTACGAATCCGTCCATTCATCATTCCATCGAAAGATGGAATCCAGAGTAGTCAAGCACAAACGCGATGCCAAACTGGATTCCAACTTGCGTTGGAATGATGAAGTTCGGAACTTCCGCGAATAAATCAAAGAACTCGTTCTTATCTATTCCCAATCCATTCTTCAATGTCGTGTCGCATATATATTTCATATTTGTCCGAATATCGGACGCTATCTCTTGACTCGTGTTCAGTTATGTCGTATATTTACACCGTAACAAAGATAACGAGGTCGGCTATGCTGAACAATGCGGATATTGTCGGAGGAGATCTAGCGGGGGAAGTGGTCGATGTGGACGGTATGGTTGAACGGATCGCGGCGCTAAAGGGAGAACGGGGGGTGACGGTGATCGGGCAGATGGAATTCGGGTTCGGGGAGACTCGACGGGTACGGAGCCCCGTCGTACCGGGAGTGGAAGACCTCCAACCGCGGCGGGTTGGAGGTGGAATAGAACGACAGGGCGGCGACGGAAGAGAACGAGACGATTGCGCCGATGGAAGCCAAAAGCGCGTCAGACCGTCGTGGGGAGGAAAGATCAATCCGCTTTCGACGCGTCTTGTCGGAGAAGCGGACGAACGGTTCAGATGTGGGCAATAAGTAACGAGTTGAGAGTTGAGAGGGATCGGTGGGGTGGATTTCCAATCCGCCAGTGAGCTTCTAAGGCGAAGATGGACGGCGGATTGGAAATTCGCCCCACCTAACCAATCCACACCACTGCTTCGGCTCTCAACTCTCAACTCTCAACTTCCTGAGCGGGGGGATAGACGGGTCAACATTAATGAAAGGCCCTGATTGCCCCCCGCGAAGGAAAAGAGGAAAGAAGAAAGAAGAAATGTGGCTTCCCGCCTTCGCGGGAATGAGGAAAATAGAAAGAAGGAAAAATGGCCAGTCAATTTCAGATCGACAATAACGGCATCGGCGGCACGCCGTTCCTCACGTTCACCGTGGATACAGCCGCTAATAAAGACTTCACGCAGACCGATCTCGACAACAGCCTCTGCGCCTGTGTCATCTCCGACAACAACGAAGTCGGGATGGGCGCTGCGGGAGACAAGCTTTTCGGCAAAGTAGTCTGGGTGTCGCAGGAACTGCAAACCAGCACGACCGTCCCGGCGCTCTGCGCGGTGCAGGCTCGCGGCGTAGCGCGCTTCAAGTACGCCGCAACCACGCCGGTCATCAACCAGATGGTCGAAGTGGACGGCGGCGGCAAGGTCCGTCAGGCAACCGCCGACGCAGACATAGCCGCCGGAGGGCACTTGATGAGGGGGCAGGTGATCGCGGTGAACACGACTGATACCACGTGTGACGTGTGGCTCGGGTGAAGTTGAGAGTTGAGAGTTGAGAGAGGGATGTGCAGGCAATGTCACATTGTGGATTGGCCTCTCAACTCTCAACTCGAAACTCTCAACTAAAAAATTGGATTCCCACTTGTATGGGAATGGAAAACTGACAAAGGAATACAAATGCAAATCAATCTTGACAATGCTCGGAAACTGAAGGAACTGGTCGTCCAGCACTCGCGGGCGGGGAATCTGGCGCTCTATGCCGAGGCGCAGGAACAGGGACTGAGCTTCAGCGAACTGTTGGAACAGCTCGATCCGACGGAAGAGGGCGTAAAACTCGACGCGTTCGAACGGCAGTTGATGCTGAACGGGATACTGGCCGAAGGCCCGCGCTCGATCTCGATGGAACAGTTCTTCGTCGGGGGCGGGCTGATCCTGATGCCGGAATACATCCTGCGCGAAATCAAGCGCGGTTACAAGATGGTGCAAGACCCTTCCGAACTGGTCGCATCGTCCGTGCCGGAAAACGGCCCGACCGTTCGCCCGATCTACATCAAAACCGCCGCCGCCAAGCAGCATCTTGGTCGTCGAGGTTCAGGCGGCGGCTCAGCCTATCCGCGCGTTGAACTGCTCCATCGCGAAAAAGAAGCGGTCATCATTGACCGGGGGCGCGAGTTCGACTTCTCATACCGGATCGTCCGCAATCAGAAGCTCGCCGAGTTCCGCGTCTTTCTCTGGTGGATCGGCGCTCAGATGGCTTACGACGAGATCGATGAGATCTACAACGTTCTGCTCTTGGGCGACGGTACTTCCCCGGCGGCGACCGACGTCTTCAACGGCGTCTTGGGCACTTTCGCCTACACCGACCTCGTGCACCTTGCGATGTCATTCGATATGCCCGCGCATCTGACGCACATTCTGGCGGCGAAGGCGGACGTTGAGAAGATCATCAACCTGACGCAGTTCCAGGACCCGTTGGTCTGGCGTGAAGCACAGTCGTTCCAACGGTCGGGAGACTACAAGTCGCTCTACCCGGTGAACGCCAAACTGGTGGTCGCTCCGCATGCGACTTCAACCAAAGTTATGGCGCTCGACGCCCGGTTCGCGGTGAGGGAGTCGGTGGCGCAGCCGCTGATGATCGAGGCTGAGAAGGTGATCAACCAGAAACTCGAAACCGCGGTCGTGTCGAAGGAATCGGTTTATACCGTGATGGTAGATGGAGCGGCGCTGCTCTCTGATTACTAAGGCAACCCCCCCTTGATCCCCCCTTCACGTAGAAGGGGGGGAAAGAGAATTTCCTGAAGGGGGCTAAACGAGTCAACCAAATAAACGGGCTCTGACGCCCCCTGAGGGAAGAGGGATTCACAGCGGATTAAGCTGATGAAGAGGATTTCCGAACGGGAGTCTTCCATAAGATAGGCGCAACCCCCCCTTAGTCCCCCCCTTCAGATAGAAGGGGGGGATGAGAAATGCCCTCGAAGGGATTGGAGTTTGAAACTAAACTCCAAACACTCAACCAATCGCGGTGGGTTGATTGTAGGAAAGTGACGCCGAAAAGTTATGAACTCTGAGCTGAGAACACTACTGTCCCATTGATAACTACAGTAATGACAATTGGTTGATGTCGAGTTCATTTGTCAGATTGTAATCATGATTCGTAAGTAATTGTTTTAGTGG
>Ga0247841_10001926_pt1 | contig 43599 bp, 40 predicted proteins | sample LaCruzMarch2015__2_FD_192410 | JGI IMG/M metagenome (GOLD analysis project Ga0247841, IMG submission 192410) | Freshwater microbial communities from meromictic Lake La Cruz, Castile-La Mancha, Spain - LaCruzMarch2015_18m | ecosystem: Environmental > Aquatic > Freshwater > Lake | place: Spain...
ACCGTGATATCATTCAGTTGGGCATTGGCGGTCTGCCCTCCGCCGTGGCCACGCACATGACCTCCGCCGGTCTGAAAGATCTTGGCATCCATACGGAGATGCTGAACTTCGGCCTCATCAACCTCATCGAGTCCGGGATGGTAACGAACAAATATAAAACCCTACCCGGTGACAAAGGCAAGAGCGTCTATACCTTCGGTTTCCCCGTGGATGTGGATTGGTACTACAAAACCATTCACCGGAACCAGAACCTGGCCGTCTACGACATCGGCTATACGAACAACATGGCAAACCTGGTCCGTATGGACAACATGGTCGCCATCAATAACTTCGTCGCCATCGACCTTCTTGGCCAGATGTCTTGCGGCTTCTATGAAAAACGCCCGATTTCCGGCACCGGCGGTTTCTTCCAGTTTACCATGGGCTGCTCCCAGTCCAAGGGCGGACGTGCCGTCGTATGCGCCACGACGAGAAGCAAGCACGGCACTTCCCGTATCGTTCCCTTCCTGCCCGAAGGTTGTTCTGTTGATATTCCGGCCCAGATGACTTCCTATATCTGCACCGAGTACGGCATCGTCAACCTCCGCGGCCTTAACGGTTATGAAAGAGCGGCGGCCCTGATCTCCGTAGCCCATCCCGATGATCGGGAATGGCTCACGAAAGAGGCCCATGAAAACGGTCTCATGGCGCCGAAATTCCCCGTTTCCATGCTTCCCAAAGAAGGCGGCGCCCGACGGTATCCTTCCGTCGCAGATAGAAAGAACTACAAGATCCCGGCCATGAGCGATAACATCGGCTTCGACTGGGATCCCTTCATGTCCGGCAAGTAAGCAACAATTCACAAAAAGCCCCGGGGGCAACCCCGGGATTTTTTTATCCAGGAAAAGAGCCAAATGTCAAAGAAACAGAGGACAGCAAACAAAAGGGCCTTGTTGGAAGGCGATAAGAAAATCGAGGATCTTACAAAAAGACATACCTTCAACAGGGGTAATCTGATGCTCTTGATTTCTATCGTATGGCTGATCGGTCTTTTTATCATCGTAGCCAAGTATGGAAAGCTCTGGTGACGTTTTTTTCTTGACAATGGGGTTTGGGATCTGTTAGCATCACCGCGAAGGGTTGTTCAGTATCGAACTTAATCCTCCGTGTTTGCAGAATCATAGGAGGACGGAAAGAACAAGAACCGTTCATAACTAAGAGATCCATTATTTTTTAAACATTTTATAAGGTCATACAAGAAAAATCGTAGACAAAAAAAATAAACAGGGAAGGGAGGGATGAAAAGGAAGAAGTGCCAAAGGCGACATCGCCCAGACGTTTTTTGACATTTCAACACAAGTTAATAACATTAAATTAAAAAGGAGGATTTATTTATGGCGCAAGAACATAGTTTTGCAACCCCGGGTCCCGCTGGCTTGGGAGCTCTCGCAGTTGCATGTTTCGGGTTTGGTGCAGTATTTCTTGGTAAGGTAGATTTGTCCGGTTTCCCCCTCCTCGCTGCTTGGCTCATTGGCGGCTGCCTTGTCCAGTACACCACGGCGGTTATGGAATTGAAAGACCATAACCTCACCGGTGGGAACGTCTTCATGTTCTTCTCAGCATTCTTCATGCTTGCAGCCGCGCTCAGCGTCTTCGCCAAGTGGTACACGATTAATTTCATGTTTATTCCCAAGGCCGCCAAAGAGGCGATGGATGCAGCCATGGCCGCGGCGGGAGTGGCAGATGTGAAGATGCTTACCCCTGAACAGCTCGGTGCAGCGAAGGCCGGCATCGGCAAGGCCGTCGGCGCCATGGTCGCCAAAATGGTCTATATCGAAGGCTGGATGTGGATGGCGGGGGCTGCCTTCCTGACCGTAATGACAATTAATTACGCCAAGAGCGGTATGTTCGTACTCGTCGTCGTCCTCGATATCGTCCTCTGGATGATCGTGGGTTGCGATACGGGTTGGTTCGGCGATCCCAAGACCTGGAAGCCCATTATCGGCTACCTCTTGGTCTTCTCTGGCTGGTATGGCATTTACATGGCCGGGGCCGTTGCCACCAATACGGTTTACGGTAAGAAGATTTTCTGGACTCCCCCACCGCTCGTCAAATAAGATTTCTTTAACACTGAGTTATTCTAAGGGCAGGTTCGCAAGAACCTGCCCTTTTTTATTGCTGCTGTTCAACAAAATTCTTGACAACATTAATGTCCTCAGGCATGTAGAATGTTGATTCATTTATTGAACGGCAATTCAATAAATGAATCAACGGTTCATTATGGAAAAAGCAAAACGGAAAGAAAAAGAATTCATTGCCCGCCGTCAGGAAATTCTGGATGAGGCGGAAAGAATATTTGCGGCCAAGGGTTTTCATGCCGCCACGATGGCGGAGATTGCCCATGGGTCGGGGTTTGCCATCGGGACGCTGTATCAGTTCTTTCAGGGCAAGGAAGATCTGTATGTCTCCATGGTCACCGAGAAATTGCAGCTTATGTATCAGGAGATCCGTGACGCTGTCCAGGCCAGGGAGGACACTTTACAAAAAGTTGAAGCCCTGGTGAGGGCGTATTTTCTCTTTGTCGAAAACAATGCCGACTTTTGCACCTTCTTTGTAAGGTCGGACGGAGCGACCTTGCCGGATGTAAGCAATGCCCTGCAGGAACAGATGATCAAGGCTTATTTAGGTCAGATTCAATTCATCGAGGGAATTATCAACAAGGGAATGGAGGAGGGGATATTCCAGCCGGAAAAGGCAAGGGATTACGCGTTTGCCCTTTCCGGGATCATCAGGGGCATTATCTTTGACTGGCTGGTGGGAGCACACCAGGGCTCTCTGACCGGTAAAACAGGGTTGGTCACGGATATCTTCCTGAGAGGGATTCTGCAAGCCAAGACCTAAGAAACACTCATGAGGGGTTAGCCGTCACAAAGGGGAATGAATTATTGACCGCTTGATTTCCGGAAAGTGATCAACAGCGGGTTGAGGGATTAGAAAGTTATCGATATTGAAGAGGTTGAAGAAGTGAAAAAGAAAAGTAAATGGTTGGTCATGCTGGTATGGGGTGTTTTGATCGTATTGACTTGCAACGGCCATGCTGTGGCTGTGGAGTACACCTGGGAGGATCTTTGCCGGATTGCTCTGGAGAGATCAGAGAAGATCAAGATCATGGAAGATAATGTTTCCATTGCCCGGACCGGAAAAGACAAGAAAATGTCCGCCCTTATTCCGAAACTGACTGCTTTCGGCAGCTACACCGACTGGACGGAGAGCAAATATTCCCCCGCTAATATCTTCACTCCCAGCATCGTCGTGCCGGGCACCGTGATTCAACCGAACAGCGGCACTGCTTGGGGGGTACGCCTGGACCAGTCCATCACCCTGAATGGAAAGGAAATTACCGATTTCTCAATATCTAAAGATAACATCGAGCGACAGCAGAATGAAACCAACGCCCAGAAGGAAGAGTATCTGATGACGGTATCTGCCGCTTTTTATGAGATGTTGCGGGCCCAGAAGGTCCTGGAGATTGCCAATGCCACCGTGGAACGGCTCACTGCCTACCGGAAGGCGGCGGAAAAAAGACTCAAGGTCGGGGAGGTTACCAAAACCGTTCTTTTGAGGGCCGATGGTGAACTGTCCGGCGCCTTGTCGGACCAGATCAAGGCCAAAAATGTTCTGGATCTGTCCCGGGCGGTCCTGAGCAGAATCGTCGGGATTTCCGAGGATTTTACCCTCAAGGAAAAGTTTCTGGAAGATGCTCCCCTGCCGCCTCTGGATAGCTATGTAGCTGCCGGCCTGGCCCAGCGGGCGGAGATGAAAGGCGTTGAAATTGAAAAGCAGATGACCAAGGATCAGATCCGGGTAGCCAAAGGGGGCTACTGGCCCATCCTTTCCATTTCCGGCGTCTATGGCGGGATGGATCAGGACCCCGTCCCGAGCACTATCAACAGGGAGAGCGCGTATGGCCAGGTGGCGCTCAATTATCCCTTCTTTGAGGGCGGTTTGCGTCGGGCGGAGGTAAAAGAGGCTATGATCAGGGACAGGCAGGCGGGGTTGAAGATGGAGGATCTGAAAAAGACCATTCGCATTGAGGTGGAAACAACCTATCTGGAGTTGAAGAATCAACGGGGAATCATCAAGTCCCTGGAGGACCAGTTACTGTTTGCCAGGGAAAATTACAAGGCCGTAACCCGGCAGTTCGAAATGGGCCTTGCCAACAGTATCGACGTCATGGACGCCAACACCCTCCTGGTCTCAACGGAGCGGCAGTTGACAACAGCGATCTATTCCCATCAGGTGTTCCAGTTCCGGATGAAGCGGGCAACGGGAGTGCTCCTCACGGAAATCGCCGGGAACGGGCCGGCAGTAAAAGCGCCGTAGCTATGATAAATTGGAGGAGAGGAAAGGAGAGATTCATGGTTGGTCACAGATGGTCAAGGTATTCCGGACGCTATTCCGGCCTGATGTTCGTTTTCATGCTCAGCTTCCTGCTCGTATATACGGGTTGCGGAAAGAAGGAAGAGAAAGGGGTTCAGGAGAGGGTTTTCAATGTCCGTGCTGTGACCGTGGAAAAGCAGGCCCTGCGCCCCTTCGTGGAGACCGTAGGAACCTTGAAGGCCAATGAAGAAGTCGTTGTCAGCTCTGAGATTGACGGTATCCTGAAGCGGATCACCGTGACCGAGGGATCGAGGGTTTCCCGGGGCGCGCTGATTGCCGAGGTGAACGAAACGGACTATCGCCTCGAAGTAAAGCGGGCGGAGGCATCCCTCCGTCAGACGGAGGCATCTCTGGCCAACGCCAAAGTCGAATATGAGCGCAAGGACGCCCTCTATAAGGAACAACTCGTGACGCGCCAGCAATTTGACGATATTACGGCGCGCCTGGCCTTGGCTGACGGCGATGTGGAACGGGCCAGGGCCGCCCTGGCCCTGGCCAGAGAGAAGCTCTCCAAGACAAAGATTTATGCGCCCATGGGGGGTTCGGTAAAAGAAAAGCGAACCACGGCGGGGGATTATGTAAGAAACGGAACGCCCCTTGTGTCCCTGATCCAGACAGATCCCATAAAACTAAGTTTTTCCGTTATCGAACGTGATGTGGGCAAGATCAAGACCAGCCAGGATGTTCAATTCCGCGTGGATTCCTTTCCCGATCAGGAATTCCGCGGGGTCCTGAAAAACATTTATCCCAATCTCGAAGAAAAAACCCGCAGCCTCCAGGCCGAGGCCATCGTCGCTAATCACCAACAGCTTTTGAAGCCAGGTCTTTTTGCCCGGGTTATCCTTTTTACCGGTCCGGCGAGAGATGTGGTCGTTGTTCCCATTACTTCCCTCTTGTATGAAGGCACGAATGTTAAAGCCTTTATTGTCGAAAATGGTCAGGCGAAGGAAAAGCCTGTAAAGACTGGACAAAAATACGGAGAATTTATGGAGATTATGGAAGGGTTGCAGGGGGGCGAACAATTGATCACCGTCGGTCAGAACAATCTTTCCCAGGGGGTCAAGGTCAATGTGGCTCGCTGACACCTCCATTAAACGACCTGTATTTGCGACGATGTTCATCATGGCCCTGGTGATTCTCGGGCTGGTAAGCTATCCGGAGATCGGCGTTGACCTCTTCCCGAAGATCGAGTTTCCCATCGTCAATATCAACACCCGCCTCAACGGGGCGTCTCCGGAGATCATGGACATCGACGTCACCGACAAGATCGAGGAGTCCGTCAATACCATTAACGGCGTCAAAACCATTTCCTCCACCAGTGCCGAAGGCATCTCCACGGTGACCGTCGAATTTGTTCTGGAAAGGAACATTGATCTCGCCGTACAGGACGTCCGGGAAAAGATCTCCCTTATTCGCTCCAAACTGCCCACGGATGTTTTGGAACCCATCATCCAGAAGGTGGACCCTGACGCCAATCCTGTATTCTATATGACCTTGACGGGGCAGAAATCCATCCGGGATCTGTCAACATATGCCGATGAAGTTTTGAAAGACCAACTGCAACGGATCAATGGTGTCGGGGCCCTACGTTTTATCGGCCTCCAGTTACGCCAGGTAAGGATTGGGCTCGACGCCGACAAACTCCGGGCCTTTCAGGTCGCTCCCAACGATGTCATGACGGCTTTGGCCAAAGAGAACATCGAAATACCCGGGGGACGCATTGAGGCGGAGACGAAGGAATATAGTGTCAAGGTTAAGGGTGAGTTTCCCACCATCCGTGAATTTAACGACCTCATTGTGGCCTGGTACAGGGGAGCGCCGGTGCGTATACGGGACATCGGCAGGGCCGATGACGGCATGGAAGATAGGCGCACCATTGTTCGCTTCAACGGGATTCCCGCGATTACCATCGGTATCCAGAAGCAATCGGGCACCAATACGGTCGAGGTAGTAAACCGGGTGAAGAGTGAGATCGAAAAAATTCGCAAAACCCTCCCCCCGGGAATGACCATCCATACGGCCTTTGATCAGTCAACATTTATCAACCGTTCTATCAAGGAGGTTCAGAACCACCTCATCATCGGCGGCATCCTGGCGGTCGTGGCCGTCTTCCTTTTCCTGCGTAATTTCCGGACGACCCTGATCAGCGCTGTGGCCCTGCCCATCTCCGTCATTGCCACCTTTACCTTGATCAAGGCCTTTGATTTTACCTTCAACAATATGACCATGTTGGCACTTTCCCTTTCTGTTGGCATTCTTATCGATGACGCTATTATTGTCATCGAGAACATCTATAGACATATTGAGGACGGGATGGAGCCGCGGGAGGCGGCCAGTTTTGCAACCTCCGAGATTGGCATGGCCGTCATGGCGACCACCCTGGCCATTGTTGCCATTTTTCTCCCTGTCGCCTTCATGAAAGGAATCATCGGCAGGTTTTTTATGTCCTTTGCCTTTACCGTTGTCTTCTCGGTTATGGTGTCCCTCCTCGTATCATTTACTTTGACGCCTATGCTGGCATCACTGATGCTGAAGATGCATAAAAAAAATCATGAAGCCCCTGCGGGCGGCAGGATCAGGATGTTTCTCAATAGATTTGGGGATAACCTGGAAAAATATTATAAAAAAACGGAGAACTGGTACCGGGGAGTACTGGTTTTTGGTCTTCACTATCGAAAAAGCGTTCTTATCGGGGCATTGGTCATTTTCATCCTGAGCATGTACATGACGAAATTTATGGGAAAGGAATTTGTACCCCCGGAAGACCAGAGCAATTTTCTTGTCCGTCTGGAGGCGCCGATCGATTATTCCGTGGAGAAAACTGACCAACTTTTCCGGCAGGCCGAGGAAATCGTCAGAAAGACACCGGAAATACGTACTGTCATGTTTGCACTGGGATTGGGTCCCGGCGGGGCGGGGCAGGCCAACAAGGGGATCATGATTGCCGGGATGTTGAAAAAGGATGAAAGAAAACGCAGCCAGGAAGAGGTTAAGGCAGAGGTTAGACGTAAGATCAACCAGATCCCAGGGATCAAGGGGACAGCGGAGGATATTTCCCTGATCGGCGGCGGCCTCCGGAATGTTCCCATCCAGTATGTTGTCCGGGGGACGGATCTTGGCTATCTGACTGCCTATATGAAGCAGATCGTCGCGCAGTTTGTGAAACTCCCCGGAATCGTCGATGTGGATACGTCTCTGGAGGCAGGGAAACCGGAATTACGGGTAATAATTGATCGTGACAAGGCAGCGGACATGGGTGTCAGTGTCGCCAGTATCGCTGAGGCGGTCAATGTGCTGATCAGCGGTGAGGTGGATATAACCAAATACAAGGACGAGGCCAAGGGACGACGGTATGATGTCCGGGTCCGTCTTAATCCCGAAGACCGGGTCAGCCCGGCGGACATCGGTCGCATATATGTCCGGGCGAAGGATGGCCGACTGGTAGAATTGGCCAATGTTGTCAAGATCCAGGAAGGCGGAGCGCCCAGTACCATCTACCGTGTCGATCGCCAGCGGGCGATGATCATGTACGCCAGTCTGGAAAAAAAGCCCCTTGGACAAGCCATGGATGAACTGAACGCTATTGCGGCAAAGATCCTCCCCCTGGATTACACCGCCAAATACAAAGGGGCCGCCGATACGATGAAAGAGTCTTTCGGCTATCTATTGTTCGCTTTGTTTCTTGGGGTAGTGATGGCCTATATGGTCCTGGCGGCCCAGTTCGAGAGTTTCCTGCAACCGGTTATTGTTCTTCTTGCTATGCCGCTGTCTTTCATAGGAGCCTTTGGGGCTTTGGTACTGACGGGTAAGACAATAAGTATTTTCAGTATGATCGGTTTGATTCTCCTGATGGGACTGGTGAAGAAGAATGCCATATTGCTGGTAGATTATACCAACACCTTGAGAGAAAGAGGACTATCCCGCCGGGATGCAATTTTGGAGGCGGGACCGGTGCGATTGCGACCTATTTTGATGACGACTTTTGCCATGGTTTTTGGTATGCTTCCTGTGGCTATGGGCTTGGGGGAAGGGGCGGAAACAAGATCTCCCATGGGGGTGGCCGTGATCGGCGGTTTGATGACTTCACTGTTTTTGACCCTTATCGTCGTCCCTGCGGCCTACGATCTCTTTGAAGACTGGCATGAAAAGATCAGGGCATGGAGGAAACGCTCATGAAGATGTTTTTTATCGTCTATTCCCGGGCGGCGGATTATGATGTCATATCAAAGCTCAAGAGTGCCGGTGTCAAGGGATACACCAAAATGAAGGACGCAAGCGGTGAGGGGACGGATACGGAACCGAAATTGGGGACCCACTGTTGGCCCGGAGAAAACAATGTCCTGTATATCGCTGTTCAGGATGACGAGGTGCCGAGTGTTTGCGAAGTGATCCGGGAACTTCGAAAATCCCATCCCCGGGCGGGGGTGAAGGGTTTCGTTCTTCCGATGGTAGAAATTATTTAGCCGCCGATGAAAGAGTTGTTTTATGGCAAAACAGGTTGTCACGCGACGCCAGAAGGATATTTCCCGTCTCCTCCGTGAAAAGAAACAAGTCCAAAAGGAGCGGGAGCGGATCAAGAAGAGAAAAAGATGAGACGGCGCAATTGTTGCCGCAGCGGTTACAAATGTGAAGAAGGGAACGGACTCCAGTCATGGAATTAACCGGTCCGGACATGGAACAGATCCACAAGGAAGGCTTGACTCGACAGCAAGTCATGGACCAGGTTGCCCTGTTTGTCAGGGGCGTTTCCTATATTGAATTGAATAGACCCTGTACCGTCCATGATGGTATAGAAATCATCCTTCCTGAAGATGAAGAAAAGCTAATATCCCGATATGATCAGATGGCGGCAGCAGGAAGGTGCCTGAAATTCGTTCCCGCCTCCGGCGCCGCCAGCCGTATGTTCAGGGAATGGTTTTGCGCTCTCGATCTGCCCTGGAAAGATTCCGAAGCCTCGGCCGTCTTTTTTGCCGAACAACTCGGTTATTATCCTTTTTACAATGATTTGCGTCAGTCCATTTTTAACTCCGGGGAAAATATTGATTCCCTAATGGAAGAGAAGAAATACGGCGACATTCTTGCCTATATCCTTACTTCCCGGGGTCTTAAATATGGTCAGTTGCCCAAGGCGCTTCTGAAATTCCACAAGTACCCGGAGGGAAACAGGACGTCTCTTGAGGAGCATCTTGTGGAGGCGGCCCTCTACATCACTGACGCCTGCCGCATCAGCAGACTGCATGTTACCGTTTCCCCGGAGCATCGGCAACCTCTGGAAACATTTCTTGATAGGATCCAGCCAGTTTATGAGGGACTCTTCAGCGTTACTTACGAGATCGGCGTCTCCTGCCAGGAGACCGCAACCAATACCATTGCTGTGGACATGGATAACCGGCCGTTCCGTTCCGATAACGGACAACTCTGTTTCCGTCCCGGCGGCCATGGCACCTTGTTGAAGAATTTAAACGATATTGACGGCGATATCATTTTCCTTAAGAACATCGACAATGTCGCTCCTGATCGAGTTAAACAGGTAACGGTTCGCTACAAAAAAGCTTTGGCCGGATTGTTGCTGAAGCTCCAGGAAGAAACCTTCCGTTATCTTGCATACCTGACAGGTGATAGAATCGCTGAGAAAGAAATGACTGCCATAGATGATTTTTGTCGGGACAAACTCCACATTGTCTTTCCCATAGATTATCAGCAATGGCCATTGGAAAAAAAGAAAGAGATCTGGCGAGAGAAACTTGATCGACCCATCCGGGTATGTGGCGTAGTCCGCAATGAGGGCGAACCGGGGGGAGGTCCTTTCTGGGTGCAGGAGGCAGACGGCGCCCAGTCGCTTCAAATCGTGGAGGAAATGCAGGTAGATCCGCGATCAGTCAAGCAGAAGGCCCTCTGGCGGGAAGCGACTCATTTCAACCCCGTCGATCTTGTTTGCGGCGTCCGGGATTACAAGGGCAGAAAATTCGATCTGGAACGATTTGTTGATTCCGGGTCCTTCTCCATATCAGTAAAGTCCGAGAAGGGAAGGGACCTTAAAGCCCTTGAACTGCCCGGCTTGTGGAACGGCTCGATGGCGAAATGGAATACCGTTTTTGTCGAGGTACCCATCGAAACCTTTAATCCGGTAAAAACGGTTGAAGATCTTCTGCGGCCGCAGCATCTTTCCTGACGGTTATCTTTGATGGTTTCGCAAAAGTTCCCCTTAGCCTTTATCAGTTATTTCCGTGGAGGTCGGAATCCATTGTTCCCAGATATTTTCTTCAGCGACTCGATCTCTTTTTTAATCTCTCCGGCCTCCGGGCTGTTTGGGGAAACGTATTTCAACGCTGCCTGAAAATGAAATAAGGCGCTTTCTCGCTTGAGTTTCCGTTTAAAATACTGACCGAAATAATAATGTGATTCATAAGGGTGATTGGTCTTTCCGTAGATCATGGCCATGGTATAATAAACATCGTCATCCTCAATGGTATTTCGTTCGATTTCCTTGAAGATGGCGATCGCCTGCCCGGTATTGCCCACCGCCTCGCAGGAGCGGGCAAGGTACAATAACCCGATCACGTTGCCTGGATCATGCTTGAGGGCATCCTGTAGGTAGCCGATGGCCTCCTTTGCCTTTCCCGCGTGATAATAAGCTATGCCCATTTCCCGCAGGATATCCGGATCGGTGGGAGCCAAGGCATGGGCCTTGTGAAAGGACTGAAAGGCCTCTGATGTTTGCCCGAGCTTTTCACAGGTGACGGCTAGGCCGAACAGGTCGTCAACGTCATTAGGGTTCTTCTTCAGATTGTTCTGAAAGTGCTTGAGATTGCCATGATAATCAAGGGATTGTAAAATCACCAGGGTTTGAATTCTCTTCAGATGGCCAACGATACTCTGTTCTCCTCTCCTGGTATAGGTTGTCTGGATTTCAGCATCGAGATAACGGATTCTTTCATCAGTTCCCGGATGGGTGAGAAAATAGGAAGGAATCGAATTGGAGTAATACTCGTAACGACGCATTATCTTTAAAAAATCGAGCATAGACTTGGCGTCATAGCCTGTGGATACGAGATAAGCCATGCCAAGCCGGTCCGCCTCTTCTTCATGCTCCCGGCTGTATTTAAGGCTCATGGCCTGCATGCCGCCGATGGAGAAAGCCGTGACGGCGGCGCCAAGGTCACCGCCAACACCGAGAAAAGCGCCGGCAAGGATAGCTGCCAGGGTGGCAATGTTCAGTTTCTTTGACTTTTCGATAGAATCGGCGATATGGCGGGCATTGATATGGGCAATTTCATGAGCCAGAACGCCCGCCAGTTCGCTTTCGGATTCAACAAGCGTCAAGAGCCCCTGATTGATATACACATAACCGCCGGGGGTAGCAAAGGCGTTGACGGCTTGGCTTCTGATGACGGAAAAACGATAATCATAGGGAAGATGCTGGCTGTTGGCAAGGACCTTATTCCCTACCGTCGCGACATAGGACGTGACGCGTTGATCGTGAAGGATAGCATGATGCTTTTCAAGATTTTCGTAAAACTCCTTGCCCAGTTTCTTTTCATCATCAAGGGTAAAGGCTCCGTGTGCCATATTCGGTCCACATAGATATAGGGCAAGCATAATCAGCAAAGGAGTTCGCATGGAAAGGAACAGTCGCTTCGTCAATGATGGGCAGGAAAAATATTTCATTTGGATTAGATTACACATTTTTTTTATAGAATCAAGGGCACGTTATTCTCTATTGAGATCATGAAATCCCTGTGCTATGACGTGAACCGCTGGGGGATGCTGATGGAAAAGGGAGAACTGATTCATTCGCGGAATATTTCCGTCAATACTTATGAAAGTAATGATGACGGCCTTATTATCGAAGGGACGTTGACGGATGAGAGGTTTTCCCCTTTCGTCATTTATTCTACTAATGAGATGCGTGACGCTGGAATTATACACTCCCTGCTGGTAAGGATGAAACTCTCCGTACCTGCTTTGCAGATCATTGATATTGAAGTCGAAATGCCCGTCGTACCCCTGGCGGGATGTGAGGAAATACGTGGAACCTTTGCCAGACTTAAAGGCCATGAAATAAAACCCGGTTTTTCGGCGCTGGTGAAGGAACTATTTAGGAAAACTCAGGGATGCCTTCATCTTAACAATCTCATTCTGGTCATTGGTTCGGCCGCTGTGCAGGGAATGTGGACCCATTTCAGCAAGAAGAGGGAGCAGCGAAAATCACGACTGACGAAGGCAAATTCTCAAATGCTGTTCAACAGCTGCTGGATGTGGAGGGATGATGGTCCCCTTGCCCGACATGTAAGAGACAGATTGAAAGAAATATGACAATCTCGCAAAATGTCCCCAAATACCCTTTTCCTCAGGGCGAAGGTTAGGGTGTGGTTAATTTTGACTGTATTTAACCCCATCCACACCCCAAACCTCCCCTTGAAGGGAAGGGAGCAAATTTGCCACTGGCAAAACATTTTTCGATTGTGCAATTAAGATCTTTTTATTTGTTGTTTTATGTTTGCCCCGCTTGCGCCTATGGCGGCGTCATTTTTTATCTGTCATCGCTTTCTCACTTTCCCGAAGAGATGCCTTCCTTCTGGGGCCTCGATAAAATCATCCACTTCATTGAATATTATATTTTTGGTTATCTGATCTTCCGTTGTTTTGCCCATTGGGAAAGAAGAACTTTCCAGCAACGCCATGCGATCCTATGGACTATAGGTATCGGTGTCATTTACGCATTGACGGATGAATGGCATCAATCGTTTGTGCCCGGGCGTGATCCCTCCGTCTGGGATGCCTTTTTTGACACCTTAGGTGTTGCCTTGGCCGCCCTGACTTTTCATGGCATTCGTAAGCAGGTGGGAGTGATTAAATGGACGGAAAACTGGTTGGAGAGGAGGATGAGGAATTGAAAAGGGGCATCATCGTCACCATCGACGGTCCGGCCGGATCGGGGAAAAGCACCGTCAGCAAGGCCTTGGCAGGGCGTCTGTCGTATCTTTATTTAGATACCGGAGCCCTTTACCGGGCGGTCGCCTATCTGATCGGCAGCAAGGGCGTCTCTGTAAACGATGAGCAGGCGGTATATGACCTGCTCAAGAGCGCGGACATTCGTTTGCAGAAATCGGGAGATGGTTTGCAAGTTTATGTCGACGGGGAAGACGTTACCGGATATTTGCGGGCCGAAGGGATAGGGCTTATGGCCTCGAAAATTTCGGCTTTGCCCCTGGTCAGAGAAATACTTTTGCCGATTCAGCGAAAAGCGGGCGCTATGGGAGGGATTATCGCCGAAGGCCGGGACATGGGGACGGTTGTTTTTCCCGATGCTGACGTGAAATTCTTTCTCGATGCCAGCGAAAGCGAAAGGATTCAGAGACGCTTCAAGGAATTATCCATCCGCGGGGATGACATCCCTCATGAAAATATCGCTAAAGACATGAGGCAGCGTGACTTTCAGGACAGGGAAAGGAAGATCGCGCCCCTCCGGCCTCATGAAGAGGCGGTGATTATCGATACCTCCAACATGACGATCGCGGAGGTTGTCGAAGCCATGCTGGTGATCATTAATGATTCATGAGCCTCAAATTCGCTTGATCTTTTATAATCAGTGTGTTAGTGCACCATCACATAGCGGCGGTTTATTTATAAAATTAGGGGGTAAAGGGTTAATGGTAAACGGTAGTGATGTCAATGAAACATCCCAAAATCAAGAGGTGAAAAGTGATACGCCCATAGACAATTCAGAAGAGATGAAATCGGCTCCGGGCAGGGAAGAAGACATGGGATTCCGGGAGTTGTATGAGAAATCCCTGCAAACATTGCAATTGGGAGAGGTTGTGGAAGGGAAAGTTATCCAGATCAACCCGGACATGGTCATGGTGGATGTAGGATGGAAAACGGAAGGTTACATTCCCGCCAAGGAGTTACGGGACGAGCAGGGAAATATCTCCATTGCCGTGGGTGATCGCGTTGAGGTTTTTGTGGATCGCCGTGACGGCGACGGCAATCTCGTTTTATCTAAAGACAAGGCGGCGCGTCTGAAGATTTGGGACGATGTCAAATACGCCTGTGAAAATAGCACCACAATGAAGGGTATAGTCGTTGAGAGAGTCAAAGGTGGTTTGTCCGTAGATATTGGCATCCCGGCGTTCCTACCCGGGTCACAGGTTGATATCCGGCCTATCAGAGATCTCGACCAGTTTGTGGGTCAAACTATAGACTTCAATGTCATCAAATACGATCGCAAAAGAAATAACGTGGTCTTATCGAGAAGGGCAATTCTGGAAAAACACCGGGAAGAAGAGAAGCGTACCACCCTTGCAAACATACAGGAAGGGAACATCGTCGAAGGCATCATCAAGAATATTACTGATTATGGTATTTTTATCGATCTGGGTGGCATCGATGGCCTCCTGCATATTACCGATATTTCCTGGGGAAGGATCTCCCGTCCTGCCGACAGTTTCAGCAAAGGCCAGCGGATTATGGTGAAGGTCATGTCCTTCGATCGTGAGAAGGAAAGGGTTGCCCTTGGGCTCAAGCAGTTAACGGATAACCCCTGGGAGACGATCCATGAAAAGTATCCCGTCGGGTCGGTCATGGAGGGCAAGGTTGTCAATCTCACCGATTACGGCGCCTTTATCGAACTGGAACCTGGTGTGGAGGGTCTCGTCCATATCTCCGAGATGTTCTGGACAAGAGAAATCAGGCACCCCTCCAAGGTTCTGTCACCGGGTCAGCAGGTTCAGGTCATGATCCTGGAAGTGAAAACAGAAGAAAAGCGTATATCTCTCGGACTTAAGCAGACCATGTCAAATCCCTGGGAGACTCTGAGAGAGAAATATCCCGTGGGAACGCTGATTAAGGGAGTGGTGAGAAATATCACTAACTTCGGCGTTTTTGTCGGTATTGAAGACGGCATAGACGGTTTGATTCACCTCTCCGACATTTCCTGGACCCAGAAGGTGAAACATCCTTCCGACCTTTTCAAGAAGGGGCAGGAAATTGAAGCCATGGTCCTTAATGTTGATGTGGAAAATGAAAAATTCTCTCTCGGCGTCAAGCAGATCGAGAAGAACCCCTGGGAAGAATTTACAAATAAATATGGTCCTGGGGCTTCCGTATCGGGTAAGGTCACCAATATCACCGATTTCGGTATCTTTGTCGAGATCGAAGAGGGTATAGAGGGGCTGGTGCATATCTCGGAACTGAGTCAGAAACGGGTCAAAACCGCGTCGGAACTTTTTGCTGTCGGCGATACTGTTACGGCAACCATCAAAAGCATCGATTCCAAAGCCAGAAAGATTCGTCTGAGTATCAAGGACTATGAAACCGCGGCCGAAGGGCCAACGGCTCATCATCAGTACCTCAACAACCGTGAAAATATCGGCTCCAGCCTGGGAAGAGCCCTGGCCGATGTTAAAATCCTGGACTCTGAAGGATAGACCAGCTTAAAGCATGAAAAGACATCCCATCCTGTTTGCCTTCGTGCTCCTCATCCTGATGGCCATGGTCTTTTCGGCGGTTGTTTTCAGTGTCAGTGCCCTTTCTGGAAAGCGGAAGTCCCTGCTGGTTTCGGAAAGGGTGGGTGTGGTCACGGTTGAAGGGGTGATAACCGACGCCAGGGAAACGGTTCAGCAATTAGATGAACTTGGGAAAGACGATTCCATACGCGCCGTTGTCGTCAGGATCGAGACGCCCGGTGGTGCCGTCGCGCCATCGCAGGAGATTTACGGGGCCGTTCGGGAACTGAAGAAAAAGAAAAAGGTGGTCGCTTCCATTGGGTCAATCGGCGCCTCCGGAGGCTATCTCATTGCCTGTGCCGCCGATCGCATCGTTGCCAATTCGGGTTCGATTACGGGCAGTATTTCCACGGTGATGCATCTGCTAAACGCCGAAGGCCTGCTGAATAAAATCGGCTTGAAACCATCGGTCATCAAGAGCGGAAAATATAAAGACATCGGCTCCCCTTCCAGAGAAATCACCCCGGAAGAAAGAGCCCTTCTGCAAGCGGTTATCGACGATATGAATGATGATTTCATGGAAACGATAGCTGCGGACAGAAAAATGTCCCGGGAAAAAGTGAAGGCCATTGCCGACGGGAGAATTTTTTCCGGACGTCAGGCCAAACAGGCGGGTCTGGTCGATGAGCTGGGCGACATGAATTATGCCATCGGACTTGCGGGAACCATGTCGGGGATGAAGGGCAAACCAGAAGCGGTCTATTCAGGCAAGAAAAAATCATATTGGGACATTCTGTTTAAAAGCAGCCTTTCTGCTCTGGTTTCGGAATGGAAAAATCAGGAAGCAAGACCAGCGGGGGCATATTATCTTTATGAGTAGGGGATTATGACAAAAAGAGAATTAGTCGCAAAGGTACAGGCGGAGTTTCCGGATAATCGCGCTGCGGATATCGCGTTTGCCGTCTATCGGATGTTTGCCGCCATGACGGAAGCTTTGGAGAGGGGAGAGCGGATTGATATTCGCGACTTCGGCAACTTTACAGTGAGAAGCAGAAAAGCCCGGCAGGCAAGAAATCCCCGGACTACGGAAGCAGTCAAGTTACAGGAGCGACGAGTACCATTTTTTAAGGTGGGTAAGGAACTGAAGGAACGGGTGGCAGGAAAAAGGCATGTATAAAACAATTCTCCTCGAAAAGAGAGAAGGTTACGCCATCATTACCATGAATCGCCCCCGGGAGATGAACGCCCTGTCCGGGGAAATGCGTTTCGAACTTAACGATGCCCTGAATCATCTGGAAAGCGAGGAAACGATCAGAGTCCTGATCATGACCGGCGGCGACTACGTATTTTCCGCCGGAATGGATATAAAAGAAATGGCGGCCCTTTCCGATGAAGAAGTCGCGTCGTATTTCGGGTCCATTCTGCAGTATTTAAAAAAGATTTATACTTACAGAAAACCTGTTATTGCCGCGGTGGGCGGGATCGCTCTAGGGGGCGGCTTTAATATCGCGACGGTCTGTGATCTGATTATTGCCTCGGAGAGCGCCATTTTTGGGCACCCCGAACTGAAGTTCGGTCTTAATCCTCTCTTCAGTCCGCTGAGGCATCTCGTGGGATTGGCCAAGGCGAAGGAAATCAGCATGCTGGGTGAGCCCATCGGGGCAAAAGAGGCCCTGAGAATCGGCCTGGTAAACAAAGTGGCAACGCCAGAAAAGTTTATGGATGAAGCCATTGCCATGGCGGAAGGGCTGGCGGCAAGATCCGGGCGGGCGATCGAATCGGTTAAGAAGATATCCGTGATGACGGAAAAACTCGATAAAACTTCATCCCTGGACCTGGAGTTTGAGGTCATGGTGCACCTGTTTTCCAGTCCCGAGAGAAAGGTCCGCATGAACGAGTTTATGACCCGGGAGTATTTGTCAAAGATGTCCAAGGGTTAAAATATTTGGATTCAGCCGATTAAAAATCCCAGTCATTGTCGGGGGACGCAAAATCCCGCAACTGATCCCGCCTTTTCTTATGCTGTAGTTTCTTGAGGGCCTTGGCCTCGATCTGACGGATTCTTTCCCTTGTCACCCCCATCATTTCTCCTACTTCTTCCAGTGTGAACGGTCCAAAATTACAGGCCACCCAGGTGCAATTAAAAAAAGCCTCATTCTTCAGGCGCCATTCACATGCCTGATCAATGCATATCTCACTGATAAGAATTCCCTTCTTCTTGCAACGATAAGTATTGTTCAAGGGATTGTCTCTCCTTTATCGAGTAATTAAATTCACGCTAACCTATTAACGAGGTGCCCGTTTGTCAAGCAAGACCTTGGAAAATGGCTTTACTGCGGCTCAAAAATTTTCTTCGCTTCTCATAAGTATGCATATATTTATGGCTAATAACAAGACGTTAATCTCAATTTCCCAACCTGACTACCAGGGAGGATTTACCAAGCAGGTCTGTCATCAATGCATATCCGGCAATTGCCGTCGCTGTTCAGGATGGGCCGGGCTGCAATCATTACGAGACCTTCCGGTAAGAGTTCGATGCCTGCTAATGGCTTGGGTGCCGGCGGGGGGAAAGCATATTCACTAATAGTCTTTTTGCTTTCGCTAATGCCTTTTATTATCGGTGCTTTATTCTTGTTTTTAAGATCAAAGCCCTAAGAATAGACTATATTGCCGGAGCGGTCGGTAATGAGAATAAAATTGAGCTTCAGATTAATAAAGGTTGAATCGGTGAAAAAGGAAAATCAAGGAGAAAATCAAAGAACTCGCCGTTGCAGGCCGCACTCATGGAGGACGGTAGCGGCGATTTCTTCGACGGATACGGTAGTAATATTAATATATGGTATGTGCTCGGAAATAAAAAGCGATTCGGCGGCGGCGATTTCCAACTGGCACTGTTGAATCGATGAATAACGGCTCTGGGGTCGCCTTTCGGACCGGATTCTGTGCAAGCGTTCGGGTTTAATGGAGAGACCGTACAGTTTCTTCCGGAAAGGGGCAAGGACGTTGGGAAGTTCATCATAGCGTCCAAAGAGATCTTCCTCGGTCAGGGGATAATTGGCCGCATAGATACCGAACTGCATACCGAGATAAAGACATGTCGGCGTCTTTCCGGTGCGTGAAACGCCCACGACGATGATATCGGCCTTGTCGTAATTCTTTGTGGAGATTCCGTCGTCATTTCCAAGGGCATAATTCACGGCGTCAATGCGGACATCATAAATGCCGTTACTGACGAAGCTGTGGTAGCGGCCAATGGTATGGGAGGATTCCATATTGAGTTCTTTTTCCAGGCGATCGATAAAAACTTCAAAGAGGTCGAAGAATTTGCTCTGACTTTTCATAATGATACTGCGAATATCGGCATTGATGAGGGTGCTGAATATGATGGGTGGGAATCCCGTCTGCCTCGCCTCCAGATTGATCTGGTTTACGGCCCGTTCTGCCTTGGCGGCAGTATCGATAAAGGGGAGGGTGATCTGGTCAAAAAGGATATGGTTAAACTGGGTCAGAAGACTCTGCCCCAATGTTTCCGCCGTGATGGCCGTGCCGTCAGAGATGAAGAAGACTGTCCTTCTGGCTGTAAGCATAAAATCTTGATCTTTTATATATAGGGAAAGATGTGATCCACGACAATTTTAAAATTGTTTTTCACGCTATGAGCCCCTTCGATGATCTCCATATGCCCCGGCAGGAGCCATTCCACGTCCAGAACGCTCAGTGCGGTGATGCTCTTTTTCAGCAGCGACCCGTTGCCGCCGGGGAAATCCGTCCTCCCCACATTTTGGTTGAAAATGACATCGCCCGAGAAAAGTGCTTTCCGGTTTGGCCAATACAGAGCGATAGAGCCTGGTGAATGACCGGGAACATGATAAACATGAAACTCCTCATCGCCCAGGGCAATAAGGCCTTCCAAAAGAAAAAAATCGATTTTGGCATGGGGCGCTACGAGTCCGAACAGTCCATAGAGCTCGCCACCCGGTCCCTGAAGAAAATCAAATTCCTCTTTATGCAAGGCTATTTGAATGTCCTGATCGTAGAAATATTCCGATCCTTCAAAATGATCGGGATGGGAATGGGTATTGATGATGTAACGGATGTTCTTGGTTTCGATTCCATCCTGAGCCATTTTTTCAAGGAGATCGGGGACATGTTTTGTCAGACCTGGGTCGATTAGTGCCCCGATATTCCCACCGATATAAAAACTGTTGCAATTATTTTCAAAATAATCGGTCCATTCATAGGCATAAAAATCATCTGCAAGCTTCATGGGGCCTCCCTTTTGATAATGGTCGCTTTGTTACCCTAAATTAAGAGAAAACACAAATAAGGAAATGGGGATCGGAGTCTCCCTCTCCGATCCCCACTATATTTATATGTGTGTATCCATAAAGCTAATGGGCATAACTATGTTCCTCTGTTGAGAGTGACAGGAACAAACATATACTCTCCTGAAGGTGACTGGCACAATTATATTCTCACCCATTCCGGGGTGGGGGTAACGTTACGCCTGGCGACTGTATATCCGGAAATCCACCGCTACGGCCTCTTTCTCGTAGAGAAGCACCGGATTAAGATCAATCTGATCGATGTCCGGACGATCTTTGATCAACTTCGCCAGGGCTTTCATCATGGCAATCAACGCCTTTTCATCTCGCGGTTTCTGGCCTCGCACCCCGGCCAGAAGGGGATATCCCTGAATTCCGCGAATGGTTTGCCGGAATTCTTTTTCTGTCGCCGGAAGCAGGCAAAACTGGACATCCCGGTAGATTTCGGTAAATATTCCGCCCAATCCGAACATTAGGGCATGACCGTATTGGGGATCTCGAATGATGCCGATGATCACTTCCAGTCCCTCCGCTCCCGTCATGGGAGATACGGTGACGCCGTCAATCCGTGCCTTGGGGAGGGCTGATTTGACGCCGCTCATAATTCCCTCATAAGCTTGACGGATTTCCGCTGGCGTGGAGAGATTAAGGCGTACCCCGCCGATGTCAGTTTTATGCGCCACATCGGGGGAAGCGATCTTCAGGGCTACTGGCGAACCGATTTTCTTGGCCAGCGAAACCGCCTCTTTTGCCGTAACTGCCAAGAACGTATCTACGGAAGTTATGCCGTACTTTTTCATCAAAGATACAGATTCGTTGACGGAAAGGAGATTCAGGTCCGACCGCGTCGTTTCTTTGTGACGCTCCCTTTTACCGGTCTTGGGAGGATCAAATCTTACCAACTGATACAGGGCTCTAATTGCCCGCTCCGGTGTCGGGTAGACGGGAATTCCCTTTTCGTGCATTTTCCTGGCCTCCTCACGCTCCACGTCGGCCCCTCCGCAAAAGACGATCAACTCGCCGTCGCCGGTGACGATGTCAGCGGCGCCGTGGATTGGATCGCCAAAAATAACCACACTCGTATCAAAATCGCTTTTTGCTGCGGCGATGGCTTTTGAGTAAAGGCTGGGGTCGGTGATGGCATCGCCAGTCAGGTCAATGGGGTTCGTAACGCCGCAATGGGCGGGAAGAAAAGACCTCAGTTTTTTCTTTAAAGCCTGACTCGGGGCGGGATTCTCGAAGCCGAGTTTTTCGGCCTCATCAATGCCGAGAATTGCCGCTCCTCCGGAACTGGAAATATTCAGGAGCCGCTTCCCTTTCGGTTTTTTCATGTAGGCCAGTGCCTTGGCGAAATCATAAAGTTCTTCCAGGTTGTCGGCCCGGTGGACACGGTATTTATTGAAAATGGCATTGTAGATCTCATCGGTTCCAGCGAGGGATTTGGTATGGCTCTCGGCGGCAATGCGCCCCCGGGCCGTTCTCCCTGCCTTGAGGATGACAACCGGCTTTGTCGCCTTGGACAGGGATTCGAGGAAATGCTGTGGCCTCTTGACGCCCTCCATGTAAATGGCAATGACCCTGGTGTGGGGATCCTTATCGAAATAGCGGATACAATCCGATTCGTCGACATCGGCGCGGTTACCCAGACTGACGAAGACGCTTACCCCTAAATGTTCCTCGCTTGCCCAATCCATAAGAGCGGCGCCCACCGTGCCGCTCTGGGAAATAAAGGCCATCCCGCCCCTATTTGTGAGTAGCGGCCAGGAGGCGCAGAGGTGGTGGTGGGGATAATTGATCCCCTGACAATTGGGCCCGACCACCCGGATACCATAGCGACGAGCGACTGCTGCCAACTCCAACTGAAGCTTTTCCCCTGCTTCACCCGCCTCGGCAAAGCCACCCGTAACAACGACGGCAGCCTTGACCCCTTTCTGTCCGCATTTTTCGATGGCGCCGGCCACCGCTTGGGAAGGGATGACAATGACGGCCAGTTCGGCGGGAGAAGGCGTTGCTGTAATGTCCGGGTAAGCCTTTAGCCCGAGGAGTTGATCCGCTTTGGGATTGATCGGGTAAATCGGCCCCTTGAATCCGGCATGGATAAGATTATAAAGGATGTCGTAACCAAGTTTGCCGGGGGTTCCGGAAGCGCCGATCAGGGCGACACTGCGGGGTTTGAATAGCGCATCCAGATTGTTCGTTTCTTTCATAACTCTCCCTCCTCTAAGTTATTTGGCCATTTTTAAAATCAAAACGTTGCTTTTTGCAATGGATATCGGCGTTGGAATAACTGTACACCGCTGCCAGTTGAAACGCGTTGTGAATTATTGACAATAATCAACGAGATCAGTATAATCAATTATCATTTTTCTGGAAAGGAAAAAACGATGCAAAACTTCATTTTTGAGAACCCCACGAAAATTATTTTTGGTCAGGGTCAGATCAAACGCATTGGTCAGGAAGCGGCGCGACTCGGGAAAAAGGTCCTGCTGGTATATGGACAGGGGAGCATCAAGAAAAACGGCGTCTATGACCAGGTAATGTCCTCGCTCTCAGAGAATCAACTTTCGGTGGTCGAATTTCCCGGTGTACGCTCGAATCCAATCCTTTCTCACGCGGTGCGGGGGATTGAAACTGCGAAACGGGAAGGTGTCGAGGTTGTTCTCGCCGTGGGCGGGGGAAGCGTCATCGATACGGCCAAGACCATTGCCGCAGGCGTCATGGCTGATCACGATGTCTGGGATTATTTTACCTACAAGAAAACTATTCAGACAGCCCTTCCCGTCTTGACAGTCGTTACCATATCTGCCAGCGCGTCCGAAATGAACGCTGCTGCCGTGATGACCAGGGAAGAAGGTCGCCAGAAATACAGTATCCGCTCTCTCCATATCCAACCGAGAGTCTCCATTCTCGATCCGTCCGTTCTGTTCTCTCTGGACAGGGCATACAGCGCCTATAGCGCCGTTGACGCCGTTACGCACATGCTGGAGGGCTATTTCAACAATACGGAACCAAACCCTAGCCCCTTGCAAGACGGGATGGTCGAGGGTTTGATGAAGACCATCATGGGGGCTACGGAAATGATTCTTTGCCAGCCGGAAGATTATAACGCCCGCGCAAATATGATGTGGGCGGCAACCCTTGCTTTTAATGGCCTGACAACGGCGGGGATGGGGCAGGTCGCCCTTCCTGTCCATATGATCGAACACTCCCTGAGTGCCCTTTATGACATCGCTCATGGTGCCGGACTTTCCATCGTCCTTCCCGGCTGGATGAAATCGCAGCTCCAGAGCAAGGCAGGGCGCTTCGCCAAATTGGCAAGAGAGGTATTTAGTGTCACCGCAGGAAATGACGAGGAAGCGGCCCTGGCAGGTATTGACCGGCTAAAAAAATGGTTTTCCCTGGTCGGCAGCCCCGTTTCCTTCCGGGAAGCGCAAATTCCCGCCCAGGATATCGAGAAAATCGCTGAAAATGCCGCTGCCCTGGCCCAAGTCTGGGGGCTAAAAACATACAGCAAAGAAGCGATAATAGAAATTCTTGAATTGTGTGTATAACAAGAGACAATTTAGACGAACTCGCCGTCTATTACGTGCGGTCCACGCAATAGACATTCCGCTGGGCCGTCGGTGTGAGCAGGATATTCTGGATGTTGACGTGTGCCGGGGCGTTGATGATAAAGAAGATGGCCTCGGCCACATCCTCGGCGCTCAAGGGTGTAAAACCCTCATAGACCTTCTTGGCGGCTTCCCGATCGCCGTGGAAGCGGACCTCTGAGAATTCCGTATTTGCCGCCCCAGGGCAGACCATGGATACACGGATTGCTGTACCGGCCAGGTCGATGTTCATGCCTTCAGAAAGAGCCCGGACGGCGAATTTTGTAGCGTTGTATACGTTACCCTTCGGATAGACCTGATAGCCGGCAAGGCTGCCCACATTAACGACATGTCCCCGGCCAGCCTCTACCATAAGGGGAATGATGAGGCGGGAAACATTGAGAAGGCCCTTGATATTGGTGTCAATCATTCTGTCCCAGTCTTCGAAATATCCGGACTGAAGGGAATCAAAACCGGAAGCCATACCGGCATTGTTGATCAAGATATCCGGAATCATGTCCTGGTCTTTTAGTTCCCGGGAAAAGGTTGCCACTGCATTTCTATCACGGACATCAAGAGTAAACACATCTATTGCCACGCAGTATCTCTCTGATAGTTCCTGACGGATGTTGCGCAGCCTGTCGAGGCGCCGGGCGGCGAGGATCAGGCTGGCGCCTGAAGCAGCAAACTTCTCGGCGCAGGCCTTGCCGATACCGGCGCTTGCCCCGGTGATGAGAATCAGCTTGTCTTGAATACGGTTTTCCATGGTCAATCCCCCTTAACCCATTCCCACCCCGCCCCTCCTCTTGAAGGGGAGGGAACTAACTGGTAATAAAGCTCACATCGCCCACCCTGGTCATCCCCTTGAAGGGGAGGGGAAAATGAGTTATTATGAGTTTATCAATCTGCATAATATATGAAATTGCAGTCGGCCTTCCGAAGGCATGGCAGGGCGGCGTCTTTCGGGGATAGCAGCGGTGCTTCCACATGCCAGGGAATGTCGATATCCGGATCATTCCAGACTATACCCCGGTCCAGGGCCGCAGTGTATTCTTTGGTAACCTTATACGAGACGACCGCTTCTGCACTCAATACGGAGAATCCATGGGCAAAACCGGGAGGGATGTAAAGCATGAACCCGTTTTTGGTCGTAAGTTTCTCTCCCACCCAGCGGCCGAAGGTCGGAGACCCCTGACGGATGTCAACAGCGACATCGAATATTTCTCCATAACAGACCATTACGAGCTTGCCCTGAGCCATAGGTTCCTTTTGATAGTGCAGTCCCCGGATGGTTCCCCGTTTTGAAGAGGAGAAGTTGTCCTGAACAAAAAGTTCCGGGATACCGGCGGCAATGAAATCGCCCAGTTTATAGGTCTCCGCGAAGTATCCCCGTTCATCGGGGAACTGTCTTGCTTCAATAAGAATGACCTCCGGTATTTTCAGTTGGGAGAATTTAAAGGGCATGTATATTTTACCTCAACACTTCCGGGTTGATCAGATTGGGGGGCGCTTCACCCTGCAGACCGGCGAGAAGATTCCCGGCCGCCATCGCTGCCATTCTGGTCCGGGTCTCCAGGGTGGCGCTGCCCACATGGGGCAAAAGGAGAACCTGATCCAGTTTTTCGAGACCGGGCGTTATGGCCGGTTCATTTTCATAAACATCGATTCCGGCACCGGCAATGATTCCGTTTTGGAGAGCGCCGAGGAGCGCCTTTTCATCGACTACGGGTCCCCGGGAGGTGTTGATGAGGAAGGCACTCGGTTTCATAAGGGCAAACTCCTTTTTACTGATGAAATGCCTTGTTCCCGAAGAAAGAGGTATATGGAGGGAGACGAAGTCTGATTCTCCCAGCAGGGTGTTCAAGGGGACGTGACGGGCGTTAAGCTCCTCTTCCTCGACCTTATCCAGGGGATTTCTGCTGAAATAAAGGATGGGCATCTGAAAACCACCGGCCCGCCGGGCAACGGCCTTGCCAATCCTTCCCATGCCGATGATCCCGATGGTCTTTCCGGAGACATCCCGGCCCAGAAAATGAAAAGGGGCCCAGAAGGTGAAACGCCCTTCCCGGACCATCCGGTCGCCTTCGGCGATTCGTCTGGCGGCGCCAAGGATGAGAGAAAATGCCAGATCCGCCGTAGCCTCGGTCAGAACCCCAGGGGTGTTGGATACAAGGATGCCGCGCTTGGTAGCCGCGTCGAGATCGATATTGTTATAGCCTACGGCCATGTTCGCGATCATGATCAGCTTGGGGGCATGATCGAGAAGCTCTCCGTCGATGTCATCGGTGATCATGGACAACAACCCGACCTTGTCATGGATGGCATGAAGGAATTTTGAACGGGGCATGGGACGATCTTCCGCATGGCATTCCACCTGGAATTTTCTTTTCAGGGTATCCAGAACGGAAGCGGGAAGATTACCCGTAACCAGGATCGGGGCAAGTGTATTCATGATTGACGAGGTCGTCTTATCTTGGTCGTTTCGCGGAACATTTGTGACGCTGTCATAGTTCAGAAGGCCATCTTGTCCGGGGGGCGACGCTCGGGAACATAAACATGCTCAATGAGATCATCATTCCACTCTCTGGAGACGTAAAGATTGCAGTAACAACTGCCGAACTCCGCCACATCGGCAGCACGGTAGATGCAGGGGCAAATGATATCTTTGTCCTTTTCCCGATCACCGGCCGACAGACGGCAGGGACAGGACATATATCCGTAGCGTTCCCTGTTGATCAGAAGATCGTCAATGATTTCGAGAACCCAAGGTTTGTTTTTGTTGAAATAATAACCCTTTGGCTCCTGAATCTTTTTCATCGCGTCATAGAGTTGCTCGGTGTTCATTTTATCTCTAGCGCCTCCCGAAGGGCCTTTTCATTGAAACCGACGATGACCTTGTCGCCGATTACAATAGTCGGGAAAGAACGGTTGGGATTGTATTTGATCACCTCATTGATTGCGAGTTGTTTTTTGTCACCTTCGAGAAGATCTACATCGGTGGCGTCGAAGGTGACGTTGCAGTCGGACAGGAATTTCTTTGTGGCCTTGCAGTGACTGCACGTACTCAGGGTAAATATTTTCACGGTTGCGGACATAGATTATTTCTCCTTATGATAAAGGGTTAAGGCCATTCGAAGTCCACGACGAGAATAGCCTCGCAGAGGCTCCTGACCTTTTGAAGTACGGGAAGATGGTCGGGGTGGATCTGGTAGCTCTTCAGGGAATCAAGGTCCGTGAAACTCGCTGCCAGTGCGAAATCGTAAGACCGTTCGGACTTGAGAATATCCGGCCCGAATTCAAACCCCTTGATCTCATCGATTTTCCCGGGGAGTGATCCGAGACTCTTTTCCAGATCTTCAACTTGCAACGCATCGACGCCCGTTTTGAATTTCATGAAGACAATGTGTCTCAGCATAAAACCTCCTTTTCATTCCCCTTTGTGACGACCATCCGTCAAGAGGGTTTCATTTAATCACATACCCAAACATGGCTGCATGCATATTCTAATTCCTGATAGAATTCAATCAAAAATAGCATCAGTGAGGTTTCCATAGAGGACAGATTTCCGAGGACGCCGGCACAAAATTCCTGCAAACGGCGGGACGTGTTTCATAGATGGAGCAGGCCGAGTGATCTCCCTCCCACATCAGAAAAGGGCAGCCATGCAGATAACGTCCGTTGTCGGCGGAAATCAGATGGTCTCCCGCCCACATCGCATGTTCGTTTTCGATTACGGACAGGATATCTGTACGTCCCTCCCTTTTCCAACGAAGAATGTCTTTATCCCTGGCATAGGCTATGAAGTCGGCAAGGCAGCATTTCCCACAGCGATGGCAAAGCCCTTCGCTTGAAGAATCATCCAGGTTCATTTTTTTCCTTGCTCAGCAGGAGATATTCATACTTATATAGATCCTCGATAAAATAACGGATGATTTCATCCTCGTCCCGCCAGGGAGAAGGGGCCTTCATGATCGCTCGCAACCGGGCCGTCATCTCGAAAGGTATAAAATCAGCAACTGGACCCCGGATGACCTTATAATCGTGGTAACGTCCGATCTTTTCAAGATGAGAAAAACGGATCGTAAATTCATCGTGGCCCTTGAGCATGATGCATTCAGGATTATCCGACGCGGATACATGGATCAGGTCTCTATATGGACCGGCGACCATAGCTTCACAACTGTGTTCACTTAGAAAAATAAAGGGAACCTGGGCGCAGCAAAGCTTTTCCAGGGCCATGAGCGCCCCGATATTAATGTGAAAAACATGATGCGGAGGTTCCGGGAGCCCGTATCTGCTAAAGAACTCCCATACTATCTGCAGATCGGGAGTTAACGTATCCGGTGAGCCCCCAAGAAAATCTCGTGTCAAGTCCGTGATGGTTGGGTAGTCGCCGATATTCTCGTTCAAGACAGCAAGGTCGACATGTTCAAAAACCATCGGAGGAGTGTCCAGGAAGTCTTCTTCACGGAAGGAAAAGGCGCCCGGGAAGCCTCTCAAGGCGTACTTCTGCTGATCGAGAAGATGCGGGCAAATATCGATCATTGTCACCTTCTGAAATGGTTTCCGGCGCATGAAGTCCATCATGAGCCACCCGTAACCTCCTCCGACTTCGAGAAGATGGTTGATCCGGTTAAATGGCAAAAGGCCACCCAGATAATCAAAGAGAAGATTTCCATAGGAGTCATTAATATTGAGCGTCATGCGGCAGGGACTGCGATGGTCGGCCAGGGTGTTACAGAGTGTTGTCTCCCAACCGAGCGTACGGAGATCCTGGCGATGGTAATCTGCGGATGAATGAACAGTAAAATCCATAATTGTCATTATTATAAAGACAAAATCATAATTATTGTGTCTATATCAACTTGTGTATGGGGAACCTTTTGCGCATAAAACGATTATTTTTGCTTACTGTCAAGCACTTCATGCATTTGTGAAAATATTTATTGACAAATAAATTGCATTTCTATAGCATGGTCAGCTTTCATCTATAAAGAAATGCGGGAAAATACCACTATGAAGAGAGATTTGAGCAGGATCAGGAATATCGGCATCAGCGCCCATATCGATTCGGGAAAGACAACCCTCACGGAGAGGATCCTTTTCTACACCAAGCGTATTCATGCCATCCATGAAGTCAAGGGGAAGGACGGCGTTGGAGCGACGATGGACTCCATGGAACTGGAGAAGGAAAGGGGCATTACCATCGCCTCCGCTGCTACCTATTGTGAATGGGCGGGACATGAGGTCAACATCATTGATACTCCCGGACATGTCGATTTTACCATCGAAGTCGAAAGATCTCTCCGGGTACTGGACGGAGCGGTTCTTGTCCTTTGTTCGGTTGGGGGCGTGCAATCCCAGTCGATCACCGTGGATCAGCAGATGAAGCGGTACCAGGTTCCCTGTATTGCTTTCATAAACAAATGCGATCGCAGCGGAGCGAATCCAAGTCGGGTGATTGAACAGCTCCGGACAAAACTCGGCCATAACGCCGTGGCCATGCAGATGCCTATTGGTCTGGAATCCGATTTTCAGGGGATCATCGATCTTGTTGCCATGAAGGCGCTCTATTTTGACGGTCCTCATGGCGAGGATATCCGATGCGACGACATTCCTGAGAAACTGCTTGTTGAAGCACGTAAAAAGCGGGAAGAACTGATTGACCAGGCATCTGCCTTTTCTGATGAACTGACAGATGCAATCCTTGAAGAAAGGGAAATTACAACGGAGATGATCATTAGGGCCCTCCGCAAGGGAACACTGGAACGTCATATGACCCCGGTGATTATCGGCTCAGCCTATAAGAACAAAGGTGTGCAGCTTCTCTTAAATGCGGTGACCGAATTACTGCCCTGCCCGGAAGAGGTGAGAAATACCGCCTTGAATCTCGACGAAAATGAGGCGCCGGTAACGTTAAGCAGCAATCCCGAAGATCCTATCGTCGCGCTGGCCTTCAAGCTTGAGGACGGAGCTTATGGTCAATTGACTTATATTCGTGTCTATCAGGGTACGATCGCCAAAGGGTCGACAATCATCAATATACGTTCCGGCAAAAAAATAAAGGTGGGCCGCCTGGTGAGAATGCATGCCGACCAGATGGAAGATATCGAAATGATCCAGGCTGGTTACATCGGCGCCTTGTTTGGAATTGAATGCGCCTCCGGCGATACCTTCGTTTCTCCCGGCCTGAATCTGGCGATGACCTCCATGTATGTCCCCGATCCGGTCATCTCCCTCGCGATTGAGCCTAAGGACAACAAGGCGCAGATCAACATGTCGAAGGCCCTGCAACGTTTTACCAAGGAAGATCCCACTTTTCGCTGCCATGTGGACGCGGAGACTAATGAAACGATCATTGAAGGGATGGGTGAATTGCATCTCGATGTATATGTGGAACGGATGAGGCGGGAATACGATGCCGAGGTGACGACCGGCAACCCACGTGTCGCCTACCGGGAAACGATCACCCAGCGCGCAGATTTTAATTATATCCACAAAAAGCAGACCGGTGGGTCCGGACAATATGGCCGGATCGCAGGCTACATCGAGCCTACCGCGGAAGGCGATTTCATCTTCGATAACCAAATCACCGGAGGTGCCATTCCCACCCAGTATATCCCTGCCTGCGAGAAGGGATTCCGACAGTCCCTCGCGAAAGGCCCCAAACTCGAATTTCCCATTACCGGCATCAAGGTGGCCATTAATGATGGGGCCTATCATACAGTCGATTCGTCCGATATGGCATTCCAGGCTGCCGCCCGCGGGGCGTTCCGGGAAGCCTACCTCCGTGCCAAACCCGTAGTTCACGAACCGATCATGAAGGTAGTCATTGAGGCGCCGACGGAATTTCAGGGTGCCGTCATGGGGCTGCTTAATCAGCGTCGGGGTATGATTGTAGGGGCTCAGGATGAAGGACACATGTGCGTTATCGAGGCGCAGGTTCCCCTTGCGGAGATGTTTGGTTTTTCCACGGTGCTCCGGTCGGCAACCCAAGGGAAGGCACAGTTTACCATGGAATTTGCTCTTTATCGCCAGGTCCCTCAATCCATAGCTGAGAAAATCACCGAAGACATGGCCGCGAAGAAGAAAAATGCGGCTTAGGTTAAGCAAGACATGGCAAAAATACTTGATCTTAGAAACAGGAGTATCGCTATGCTGAAAAAGGATCTGATTTTAAGAAATCCCCTGCGGCAAATGGGCTACGAAAATGACGACATTCTGCCGGAAGGAGGATTTGGTGCGGTTTTAGCAAGGGCCGGGGTGGGAAAAACAGCCCTCCTCGTTCAACTGGCTCTCAACGCGATGTTGCGGGGCAAAAAGGTCCTTCATGTCAGCCTCCTCGATCCGGTAAACAAGGTTGATCTCTGGTACCGCGAACTGTTTCGGCGCCTTGCCGTTCAGTACCAGATAGGTCAGATCCGGACGCTCTGGGAGGATATGCTGCCCCTTAGATTCATCATGACCTTCAAGGTGGAAGGGTTCAGCGTGCCAAGACTCCGGGAACGCCTGAATGATCTCATGGAGCAGGGCATTTTTAGCCCTGATATGATCATCATCGATGGGCTGATTTTTGACGACACATCCAAGCCGGTCCTCGCCTCTTTGAAGGAGATGGTCGAAAAACAGGGTTTACGGGCCTGGTTTACCGTTAACATTCATCGTCAGGTGAAGGCGGATGCGGATGGATTACCCAAGCCCCTTCTGCCGGCGGACGAACTCTTCGATGTCGCCCTGCTGCTGGTAACAGAAGGAAACGAAATGCATATCCGGGACCTGAAAACCAGTGATATACCGTTGCCCCGTCCCGTTCTTATTCTCGATCCCGCCACCATGCTCATTAAGGAAAATGTTGCCGTGGCCTCATAAGGTCTGTCACTTTTTTTTCGTGATTATAAAGCGCCTTTCAGCGCCGCCAGAAAACGATCGACATTCTCCGGTCTGGCGGTGTGTCCCATCAAACCGATACGCCATATCTTCCCCGAGAGAGGTCCGAGACCGCCACCTATTTCAATCCGGTGCTCCGAGCGCAGACAGTGTCGGACAGCGAGCTCGTCAATATCGGCCGGACATTTCACCGTGTTGAGCATGGGCAGGCGGAAGGGCGCTTCCACAAGCATCTCCAGACCCATTTCCTGAAGTCCCGCCACAAGCTTTCCATGATTTTGCTGGTGGCGCTGGATTACGTTGTCCAGCCCTTCTTCAACAACGAGCATCAATGCCTGATAGAGGGCATAGAGCATATTGACGGGAGCTGTATGGTGATAGACACGGTTCTTTCCCCAGTAATTGGCGATCATGGAAAGGTCGAGATACCAGTTTGGCACCTTCTTCTGACGCCGGTTAAGCCTGTCCACAGCCTTTTCCGAGAAGGAAAGGGGGGCAAGCCCCGGCGGGCAGGAAAGACATTTCTGTGTACCGCTGTACATGGCGTCGATCTTCCATTCGTCCATGTTTACTTCGATACCTCCCAGGCTGGTCACGGCGTCAACCATGTATAAACATCCTGAATTTTTAAGAAGTGCACCGATTTCTGCCACGGGATTTCGGACCCCCGTGGACGTCTCCGCGTGCACCACGGCGAGGATATGATAGTCTGCCTGGCCCAGTCTTTTTTCCACTGTTTCCGGGATGACCGGTGTTCCCCAGGGGAACTCGACAACATCGACCTGGGCGCCAAGCCGGGAGGCGACTTCCTGCATTCTCATGCCGAACACTCCATTGATCAGGATGAGGACACGATCGCCCGGTTCTACCAGATTGACGAAACAGGCCTCCATTCCGGCCGATCCGGTTCCGGACATGGGGATGGTCATATTGTTGCCGGTTTTCATTACCTGCTGCAAAAGTGATTTCAATTCATCCATGATCTTCAGAAAATACGGATCCAGATGCCCCAGGGTTGGTTTGCTCAGGGCCTTATAAACCTCTGGGGGAACACAGGAAGGGCCAGGTCCCATCAATAAGACATCTTCAATTTTATCCAGTAGATTACTCGTCATTTTATTGCCTCCTTATCTCGATTTCCGCCTGCACGGGAATGGCGACTTTATGGATAGACGTCATTTATTAATAAAGCGTCTAAGTTCCCGGTACTGGATGACTCCCTGAAAGGTCAAGATGGTCAGTCCGGTGATGATAAGTATCATACCCATGCCTTCAGCGAAAGTAGGTCTTTCACCCAATTGGATGGCGGCGGCAATCATGCCGATGATGGGAGTCGCCAGGGTTCCCATACTGGCCATACCCGCCGACAGGGCTTTCAGGATGAAAAACCACAGGATCAGGGCGAGGGCCTGACTGACAATGGAACTGAATGCGAGTCCGACAATAAAGTGGGAAGTCCATTGCACTGGGGGGCTGGGTACGATCATGGCGATAATGATCAAGGGAATACAGCCGAAGAGCATTTGCCAGGCCGTCAGGGAGATGAGATCGAAGGTAAACTTTTTCCACATGATTTTAGTCATAATTGCACTTCCGGCCCAGGCGATTCCCGACAAGACGGCGAGGGTGTTACCCAGCATACCTGACTGAAGATTCCAGGGTTCAAGAATGACCATCAGGCCTGAAAAGGCGAGAATAACGGCGATCCATTGAACTCCGGCCAAGTATTCGGAAAGGAGCGGCCAAGCCAGAACCAGAACCCAGAAGGGCATGGTGTAGACAAGGATCGCCGTTTTCCCTACTCCTCCATAAAACAGCGCCAGCGTAACGAGACCGATACAACCCGTGGTCGAAAGCAGACCGAGGAGAATAGTCATAAAAATTTCTTTTGGTATCAGCGATTTTCGTTGCAGGAGGAGGATGGTAAAAAGACTGACGGCGCCGATAAATGTCCGTAGGGCGGCAAAATCAAAGGGCGACGCATACCGCAAGCATTCTTTCATGACCACCCAGTTGTAACCCCATATTCCTGAAAGGGCAATCATGGCAAAAATGGCCGGTTTGAGAGAGTTTAGTGAACGAGTACCGCCTATGCCGTTCATTGTCTGGCTGGAGTCACGTTACATTTAGTTGGTCTCGTCAGGGTGGCAATCACCACGGAGACCCTGTCGCACTTTTCGTATTCGATTCCAGCTACATAACGCGAAACGTACATCGCAGATTCCTCGTTCGATTATGATATATCTTCTCTTCGTGTTCTTGTCAAGATATGAGAGAATAAAACGCGCCCTGATAAGACCTTGACAATTGCAGACCAATCCATTAGCGTACAGCGGAAAATCGTCCATAGAGGTTAGAGAGTATATGATGATCGGAGTGCTGATTACAACCCACGGCGGGCTTGGACACGAGTTGATCAAGGCGGCAGAACTTATTAAAGGACCCTTGCAGGGGGTTACCCATATCTCTGTTGATCAAACAAAGGGTCTGGAAGATATAAAAAAGGAAATCAGTACGGCAATAAAAAAGTTGGACCAGGGGAAGGGCGTGATAATTTTAACGGATCTCTTCGGTGGAACGCCCTCTAATATATCCCTCTCTTTCCTGAAAGAGGGCAAGGTAGAGGTGATTACGGGCGTAAATCTGCCCATGCTTCTCAAGCTGACTGATGTTCGGGAAAATATGACGCTACGTGAATATGCCATTTTCATTAAGGAATATGGCATCAAGAATATTTGCGTAGCCAGTGAAATACTCAATAAAAAGATCGGTGCGTGATCCTATGGATTGCGTCCTTATAAGGGTCGACAATCGTCTTGTCCATGGACAGATCATCGAAGCGTGGGTCCCTTTCCTGAAAGCATCCAGAATCATTGTCGTAGATGATGAGGTCGCCAGCGACTTCTTCAGAGAAACCGTTATTAAAATGGCCGTTCCCAGCGATGTTGAGGTGATAATTCACAGTGTCGAAGATTTTGTGAAATACAACGCCTTGCAGGTGAATGACAATAATGATCGGGTACGATCAATCATCCTGTTCTCGAATGTGTGGGATGCCCTGCGTGCCTACGCCCTTGGATTTTCATTCGAAAAATTAAATATCGGCAATATCTACAACGACGAATGCCGGCAAAAATTGTCGGCCTGTGTTTTACTCAGCGATCAAGATATCGCCAGCATCCAGAGTCTTTTACAGCGGGGAGTCCGGATAGAGATGCGACGCATCCCGAGAGAACGGCCCCTGAATATCGCCGAGGCATTGAAACCCCTGCTATAGAAGAATTTGTCGACGCGTTATTGATGTGTTCACAAAAAGTTTCAAAATCCCCTCTCCCTCAAGGAGGGGGTGGGGTTTATGTTGTCATCGCGAAAACTTGACCCATCCCCACCCATACCCTCCCCACGATGGGGCGGGAACTGAATGGTAATGAAGCTCTTATTGCCACCCCACCCTTACCCTTAAAGGGGAGGGGGAAATTACTTCTTACGGGGTCGTCAATGATATGGTTTTAAAAGTGGCCATGGTGTCTTTCATCGGAGGTTTCCTCTGCCTCGATCGGACATGCCTGCAAATCATGCTCTCACGACCTGTCGTGATCGCACCGTTGACAGGATTATTTTTAGGGGATGTCCTTGCCGGTCTGAGTATCGGGGCCTTCCTGGAGTTGCTCTGGATCGACAAGCCGCAAATCGGCATCTCTGTGCCCCCCAATGATTCGCTGCTCGCAGTGATGATCGTATCTTCCCTGCTGCTGGCCGGCAGCGAATTCGAACAAACCCGTCGTGAGGTAATGACTTTTGCTTTTTTACTATTCATACCCCTCGGTTATATCACTCAAAAAATGGATGTGGCGCTTATTCAATCCAATGAACGCTTTTCAGAAAGGGCCCTCCAGGCGGCCAAAGCAGCCGACCCCAAGGGAATCACACGGCAGCATATCTGTGCCATTGCAAAAACTTTTGCCGTATATTGTCTTTTTTTATTCTTTTCCATAATCGCCGGCGTCATGATTATCGAGGCAGTTTTTCCCCTTCTTCCCGTATTCGTGTTGAAGGCGATGAGATTGATGTATCTCATCATTCCGGCGGTTCTTATCGCCGTATGTCTGAATACGGTAAAGATGCGCAGTATCGTGCCCATCTTCTGCGCCCTGTTTCTGGCGGCAATGTTTATAATTGAACTAATCCATGCCTTCTAATATCCGTATCCGGAAGATGGAATTGGATGATATCCAGGCGATAAGGGAAATTGACGACAGGTCCTTTCCCGTGCCCTATAGCACCGCTGTCTGGGAAAGAGAAAACCGGAACTCCCTTTCACGAACCCTCGTCGTCGTAGATGATGGGGGAGAGGATTCTCCGGAGTTGCGGGGCTATCTGAATTTCTGGATTATTATGGACGAGGCGGAAATTCATCGGATTGCCGTGAAGGAAGAATACCGGCGTTTAGGCGTCGCCAGCAGACTACTTCAGGAAATGTTCAAGATTCTGGGAAATATGGGAACCGTGTCCGTACATCTGGAAGTTAGGCAATCCAATCATGACGCCATAAAATTATACGAAAAATTCGGATTTATGATAAAAGGTCGACGGCGGGGCTACTATGAGGAAACGGGAGAAGACGCCCTCATTCTGGAAGCCAATGTGAGAATAATTACGCAGACAAGATAGAAAATGTAAAGATAATGAATCATGTGTACAGGAAGAATTACCTTTAATAATCAGCTCGGCCCGCACCATTTGCATATGGCGGTTCGTCTTCCCGTGAAGTTTCCGGACCCCATTCCAGGGCAGTTTGTAATGATACGGCCCACCAGGAACGCTGGACCGCTCCTCTCAAGACCCCTTAGTATCTATAATTATGAGCGTGATCAGAATCAAGTCATCCTGGAGTTCTTGTACCGGGTCGTGGGACGGGGAACGGAACTGCTCTCCCAGTTGACCCCGGCGGCGGAGGTAAACATTCTCGGCCCTTTGGGGCGTGGCTTCCGCATCGAAAAAACCCGTTCCCATCGCATCCTGCTGGCGGGAGGCATGGGAGTGGCGCCGATCTCTTTCCTCGCCCATTACCTTAAAGGCCAAGTTGGGGGGAAACATGAGCTGAAAATCTGTCTGGGGGCAAAAAGCTGCGCAGAGATCATCGGCATCGAACGGATAAAGGTTATGCAGGGATTCCTCAATATTGCCACGGACGATGGTAGCATGGGAAGTTGCGGCCCTGTAACGGACCTGTTACCCAACATTACGCAGGGGTGTGATCCACGCAAAACGATAATTTACGCCTGCGGACCTATGGCCATGCTGAAAACCCTTGCCGAACAATTGGCCCCGACCGGCATTCCGTGCCAGGCCTCCATTGAGGAGCGCATGGCTTGTGGCGTAGGTGCATGCCTGGGTTGTGCCGTTGCCGTTAAAAATCGGCGGAAAGAAATAGAACAGAAATCGGTCTGCAAGGACGGCCCCGTTTTCAATATAGAGGATATCTGCTGGGATCAGCTATGACGACGAACCATAAAGTTCATGACACGCCAAGTAAGCTCACCGTCGAAATCGGGTCGCTGAAGCTTAAGAATCCGGTAATGACAGCGTCGGGAACCTTCGGCTATGGCGAGGAATATGCCCCGTATGTGGACCTTGACCGTCTCGGGGCAATCATCGTCAAAGGGTTGTCATTGAAGCCGCGCCGTGGTAATTCCTCGCCGCGCATCATGGAAACGCCCGCCGGCATGCTCAACGCTATCGGTTTGCAGAATGTTGGCGTTAAAAGCTTTATCCGGGACAAACTACCCTATCTTCGACAATTCGCTACCGCAATTATTGCCAATGTTTATGGAGAAACTATCGAGGAGTATCTCCGGGTATGCGAGATCTTGACGGCGGCAGGCGGAGTTCATGCCCTGGAAATCAATGTGTCCTGTCCCAATGTTAAAAAAGGCGGTGTTGCCTTTGGAACGGACCCGGATATGATCGCGGAAGTGACGGCGGGAGTGAAGGGGGTTACCGATCTGCCCGTGATCGTCAAACTTTCTCCCAACGTCACGGATATTGCCGCCATGGCAAAAGCGGCGGAAGCCGCCGGTGCCGATGCCGTATCGCTGATAAATACGATTACCGGTATGTCTGTCGATGTAGAGAAAAGAATCCCCCATCTGAAGAATATTACCGGAGGGTTGTCCGGTCCGGCCATCAAGCCGATCGCGCTGAGAATGGTCTGGCAGGCGGCCAGCCAGGTTCACATTCCCGTCATCGGCGTAGGCGGGATCATGTCTGCCGCTGACGCCCTGGAATTTTTCATCGTCGGGGCCCGGGCGATCCAGGTAGGGACGGCCAATTTTGTAGAGCCCCGGGCGACCATAAACATCATCGAAGGAATAGAGGCATATATGAAGAGACATAATATCGACGAAATGGATTCCCTGGTGGGAACATTGAGAATATAGCATCCGGAGAATAATCTGATGGCTGGATATGAGGTCATTGCCGAAGGAATTTATCTGGTAGGGGGTCCGAATATTTCGCGATCTGAGGACGCAACGGTTTTTGTTATTGATTTTGATGGCGAACTCATCATGATAGATTCCGGGTCCGGACGGAGCTCCCGTATTCTCGAAGATAATATTCGTGCCGCCGGTTTGGATCCCCATAAGATCGGCCGCCTGGTTTTAACGCATTGCCATATCGATCATATCGGCTCTGCCCCTTATTTCCGCAGGGAATTTGGATGCCGGATCTTTATTCACGAAGAGGACGCGGAAGCGATTGAAACGGGTGACCCGATACGGACAGCGGCAAACTGGTATGAAACGGATTTCCCTCCCACGAAGATCGATGAAAAACTGAAAGGCGACGAGGGGTGGCTGGATTTCGGAAAAGACCGGCTGCATTGGCTACACACGCCCGGACATACCCCCGGCTCTATTTGTCTTTATCTCGATCGGGGGGGAAGAAGAATTCTTTTCGGCCAGGATATTCATGGACCGTTTCTGCCCAGCTTCAGATCGGATATCGGAAAATGGCAGGAGTCGATGGGAAAACTGTTGTTATTAAAGGCAGATATCCTCTGCGAGGGTCATTTCGGTATCTTTCAGCCGCAAGAGCGGGTAACGGGCTATATTAAAAGATATTTGCGCCAAAACACTTGAGAATAGAAAGAGTGCCGGTCATTGCCCCTGTCCGTGCCCTTGTCCATAGAGGCGCAGACAGGCGTCCACGACCTCGGGATCGTAGAGAATCCCCCGGTTATTCCTTAGCTCCTCCAGAGCCTGATCGATACCCAGCGCCGCCCGATAGGGACGGTGGGAAGACATGGAATCGATGACGTCAGCTACGGCGATAATTTTGGCTTCCAGGCAGATTTGATCTCCCGACAACCCATGCGGATATCCGGAACCATCCATGCGTTCATGATGCTGAATAATAATGGGGGCAATAGGAACTGGGAAATCGATATTTTTTAAGATGATATGTCCCATTTCCGGGTGAGACTTGATCAAATTGTACTCCATATCATTTAACCTGCTGGGTTTACTGAGAATTTCAGCGGGAATATAAATTTTCCCGATGTCGTGGATCTCAGCGCTGATCTTGATGATATCCGTCTGTTCCTTGGAAAGATCCATTGTCTGGGCAATTGCTTCGGCGATCCTGGCAACGGCTCGCTGATGTCCGGCCGTGTAGGGATCCCTCATTTCAACCATGGCGGAAATGGTTGCGATAATGCCGCTCATCATCCGCTTCAGTTTCTTGATATTATCTTCCAGGGAAATTTTGTTGAGAACATGATCATTGACATCATGGGTGACCACGACGGCATGGGTAATCTCCCCGTCTATCGATCGTCGGTACGGGTAATAATTGACATCATAGTGACGCGATCCTCCCCGGTCAAACTCAAAGGCTTCCTGGTAGGAAACCTCCTGTCCGGAGAAACAGCGGTCCAGATGTGACTTGATGATATCAGCCGACACCGGTCCCCAGATCTCGTGGACGGTCTTGTTGAGGATCTGATCAGGGCTCTTTCTATGAGCGGCGCAGTAAGAATTGCTTACCGCTTCATACCGCAGATCCCTATTGATGAGGGTCATGAATTCACGGGCAGTGTTCACAATAAAGGCATACCTTCTCCACATCTCTTGAGTGTCCTGCAGAGACGCTTCAATTTGTTTTCTGTCAAGGATCTCCTTGGCAAGGGCTTCGCTTTTTTCTCTCAGCAACAGTACCTGCTGTTCTAAGCGGTGGTGAAGAACGGTATTTTTCAAGGCGAAATTAATTGTCGAAAGCATGACCGAAACCGTCTGGGAATCTTCTTCAACGAAGGGCTTGCAATCCTCGTTACGAACAAGCATCAGGACTGCCGACATATCATGTTCGTTAATAACCGGGATGGAAAGAACGGATTTCTTGCCCGGGCCGGTTGATGCGATCTGGGGTTTCATTTTTAAAATGGCGAGGCGGGCCTGACACTCAAGGTCATAAGTCAAGGTTTCTTTGTCGGACTGTTGCGCAAGTATATCGCCATGAAGAAGTTGAAGAGGTTGGTTCTCTTCAAGAAGAAAAATTACGCCGAATGTCGCATTGGTAAGACTTTGAGACCTGCCGGCAAGAGACTCCAGTATGTTCCTGATATCCATAGCTTGATTGGCTATTTCTGCAAGTTCCTTAATGGCGAGGAGTTCATTTACCCTGTCTTTCAATTCCGTTGTCGTTTCCTGAAATTTGATAAGAAGCCTTTGGAATGAATGGCTGATATCGTTTAGTTCCACCATCTCAGCTTGGCTGTCCAGAGAACTTTGGATATTGAATCCCGTCGCGGCTTTTTCCGCAATATATGATACCTTGAGAATCCGGTCAAATACCTGGCGCAAAATGATCAGGCCCGATAGAACCACAAAAAGTATCATAAGATAGGCAATAATATGATGCGTATTAGCAAAAGCCTCCTGAGTATAGAGGATGTAGGTGAGAAGGGAAAAAGGCAGGACAAATATGAGCGACTGAATGATAATCAGCTTATATTGAAGACCTTTCCCCTCGATACTTAACCTTTTTAAAACAGACGTAGACATAATCAGGACTCCTCAAAGTTGATCAGTTTCTCAAACTTGGAAGAGTTTAACAAAACCGAAAGAAATTATAAAGAGTTATTTTGAGTTGGTTTCAGATAAGATCTCGAATCTCGGCAATTTTTTTTTCGAGCCGTTTTCTGGATACAGGAAACGGAGTCTTAAGTTCCTGCGCAAAGAGAGACACTTTATACTCTTCGATCATCCAGAATAGCTCGTCAACGGCTGCTTTTTTTTCATCTGATGTCAGTGCCGAGATATCGTTTCTGAGGGTTTGCCACTCAGTGGAATAAGACAGAATTTCCCGTGTTCTGCCCCAGGCCTTTTCGAGGTGAAAAAGTCCTCTGCCGGCGCGTATTTCCAGGGCGGAAACGTAGCGGCACAATTGGGATATCCTGTCATGAGGATAAGCCTCAAGAAAATCATGAGGAAGAAGCGCTGCGAGTTCCTGCCGTAACTGGCAGAGATATGATACGGCCTGTCCATCGGAATGATTCTGCTTTTCGAGACGGTTCAGGGCCTGAATAGTCTGAAAATTAGCCTCCAGAACCGGCGTAGCCATCCGCAGGGCCTCCTGCCCCTTGAGGATAATATTTGAACGCATTTTTTGGGCATGTTCAATAAAATGCTTTTTGCTTCTTATAGATACAAAGAATAGATCATGTATTACTTTATTATAAAGAATCCTGGTGACGGCCCTGATCCCCCCAAACATTTCCGCCCAGACTTTCAGCTTTCCCGTGGGGACCAAGGTTTTTCTCAAATACTTTAATTCAGCGTCAAAGTGTTTTTCATAAAGGGCGGCCACCCCGGAGCGGTGGGAGGCCTCGGCTTCGGGAAAAGTAGGGAAAAGACGTATATTTATCTTTCCCTCCGTACACTCCAGGGCAGGGAAGGCGACCCCCGCCGGTTGGCCGGGATCTCCCAAGGGGATGGATTCGGGCAAATCACCGAAATCCCAGGTAGTGATATTTTCACGTTCCCATGTTTTGCGGGCCGTCTGAAAACTTTCCGATTGAATTTGCCCGAGGAACTGTTCATGCAAACTGTTTATATCCCGACTGCTGGCCAGGGTTTGACCATTTTCATCGGCGACGACAAAGCGCATCTTCAGCTGTTCGGGCAACTCCGTAACGGACCATGCGGCAGGAGGGACAATAACGCCGAATTGCTCTTTCAGAATCCTGCTGAGAACAACCGGCAGATTCTGTTCGTTCTTAGACAGATGCTTAATAAGTGTCTCCGTCACCGTTTTTAAGGGCGGTAATTGCTTGCGGTAAAGCTTGGGGAGTCCTCTGACCAAGGAATGAACCTGTTCCGGAAATAAACCGGGCACCGCCATTTCAAAGGCATGGGGAGAAAGTGCCGTAATGATGGAGGCAGGAATTTCGGCGGTGACGCCGTCTTCGGGTTTTCCCGGGGTGAAGCGGTAGGTAAGGGGGATGCGGACCCCATGGACAACCGTCTCGTCAGGCCAGGCGCTCAAAACCTCGGTATCCGGCGATTGAAGAAGAATATCCTCTTCCTTCATCCGGAGAAAATCTTCGCCACCCTGTTGGCGGATATATTTCTGGAAAGTCCGTTCGTCATGAATATTTTGTAACCGCTGGCGATAAAAGCCGAAGACGGCCTCTTCATCGAGGAACACTCCCTGACGGCGGAGCTTGTTTTCCATGATGCGGACCTTTTCGATGACCTCCTCGTTGTGACGCAGAAACGGATAGTCCCTTTTCATGGCGCCCTGCATGAGTCCTTCACGAATGAAAATCTCATTGGCGGCGGTGGGATCGATCCGGCCGTAGGAAACTATTCTCCCGGGGATGATCAAGAGACCGAAGAGGGTCACTTGGGTGCAGGCCTGTACTTCTCCCCGTTCTTTGCTCCAGTGGGGTTCGGAATAGGTTGCCCGACACAACGGACCGGCGACTTCCTCGATCCATTCCGGCTGGATCGTGGCTGCTGTCCGTGCATAGAGCCGCGACGTCTCCACCCATTCCGCGGCAACGATCCATTGTCCGCCCCGCTTGAATAGCCCGGAACCGGGAAAGATCATCGCCTCTTTGCCTTTGGGGGCGGTGTAGAGATTTTTCTCCTTCTTCGTGGCGATGCCGGAAAGAAGCCCGCTTAAAATCGCCTTGTGGATGGTTGCATATTTATCTGCTGTTATATTCATCTCCTTGGCGCTACGCTGCTTCATATCTTCCGCGACAATGACCCGGAGCTGGCGATGCAGATCCTGCCATTCACGCATCCGCCGGTAAGAGAGAAAATGTTCCCGGCAGAATTTTCGCAGGTGCCCCTGAGATTTATCTTTTCCCGCCGCTTCGTGGTAAACGTTCCAGATCCGAAGCAAGGTGGAAAAATCAGAAGCCGGGTCCTTGAAGCGGGCATGCATCTGATCCGCCTGGGCGGCTTTTTCCTGGGGCCGCTCCCGGGGATCGACAATGCTCAGGGCGGCGGTGATGATCAGAATTTCTTCCAAACAGCCGCGTTTCATAGCCTCGATGATCATCCTCGCAATTCGCGGGTCGAGGGGCAAGCGGGCCATCAGCCGGCCAATATCGCTCAGGACGGGCTTTTCCTCGATGCGGACGGCGCCGAGTTCCTTGAGAATCTCCATGCCATCGGTGAGCTGTTTCTTGGCCGGGGGGTCGAGGAAAGGGAAGGTGTAAACATCCCCGATGCCGAGGTAGAGCATGCGCATAATGACTCCGGCCAGATTGGCACGGATGATCTCCGGCGGGGTAAAGGCGGGGCGGGTCAGGTAATCGTTTTTATCATAGAGGCGGATGCAGACCCCATTGCGGACCCGGCCGCAACGCCCCTGCCGCTGGTCGGCGCTGCTTTGGGAGATGTTCTGAATGGGCAG
>Ga0247841_10001927_pt1 | contig 43575 bp, 62 predicted proteins | sample LaCruzMarch2015__2_FD_192410 | JGI IMG/M metagenome (GOLD analysis project Ga0247841, IMG submission 192410) | Freshwater microbial communities from meromictic Lake La Cruz, Castile-La Mancha, Spain - LaCruzMarch2015_18m | ecosystem: Environmental > Aquatic > Freshwater > Lake | place: Spain...
TAAATCCTGTATTTCATTTTAACCCTCTCCAAAATAATTCTCTTCTCAATTTCATTTCAATCAATAACTGCTCTTTTGTTTCAAATGAAAATAAATTCATTTATTCCACCCTCACAATATCAGTTTTATACCCTAAACTTTCTGCTAAAATTCTTTTAATTAAAGCAATTGAAGAATCGCTTAAACTCTCTTCAAAACTTATTTGTAATTTTTCCATTCAAACCAACCCCAAAAAAGTTTTATTACTATTCAAGAAATAAGTATTTGAGCAAAAAGGTTTGAAACCTTTTGCAATATCTGTATTTCTTATTATTTTGTTTTGAGAAACTAAATTTTTGTAATCCATTCAGAACACCTCAATTAAATCAAAAATTTCATTTTGGTATTTATTAACACCAACTGATTTTATTTTAAATAATCCTGTTGTGTGTTCTGAAATTTTTCTTTTTATTTTTAATATTTTATTTAACTCTTTTCTTTCTTTTTTTATTTTAGAAATCATTTTTTTCAATTCTTCTATACTCAATAATATTTTTTGTTCCATAAAAACACCTTTTCCCTGTGCAAAATGTTCATTTTGCATACATAAATGTCATACGGCTATATTATAAACCTCTCTTTTAGGGTAATGAATACAAAATGCAGGATAATTTTGTCCAAGAAATATGACAATAAAAACCTTTTTTTTATTTGTACATTCTCTCAAATGTTGTAAGTACAACATATAACAAAAAAAAAATAATAAAATTTAGGTTATTGTTTTTAGTTTCTTAGTTGTTCATATAAGGGAGTGCGTAGCACTCCCCATAAGGTAAGGGGTGTGCGTAGCCCACCCCCACACACAGCACACACACAAAGGAAAAACTCTTTTTCTTTTTATGTATGCACACACAGGCAAGGCATAGCTTAGGCACAGCACAGCACACATTAAGCACAGCATAAAGGGTATTTGATATGCTTTATTAGGGTAAGGGTGGGGTTGCAGAAAAGAGGAAAAAATCAGAATAAATTGGCTGAAATTTATATCAGGAATCATTTTAACCTTTCTGTATTACAGATATATTTATATACTTCTTCACACACAATATACTTGCTATGGCCGTTCTTGAAAAAAGAATCCGTGAGCTGGAGTTTGGACTATTGTACAAATGTAGCTTAACACAAACCGACCACTGCATTGATATTTATGGGTAGAAAAAAACTAATCTCACAAAGGAAAGTATTCGCTGTTCGCTTGCCTCAAGAAGTAATCAACGACAGCAAAGCAATTCCTCACTTTCGTAAAAATATTGAGGACTTTGCTATTGAAAAGCACAAGACTTGGAAGGAAAAGGAGCGAATCTTAAATGAGTGATTTAATCCTTGACATAGAAACCAGTGGTCTTTTCCCTCTCAAAGACAGAATCTCTTGTATTTGTGTAGAATACAATCACACACAGCTTTGTTTCTCTGGTGATTTTGAATCTAAGGTTTTGCAAGATTTTTCTTTTTTCTTAAAAGATAAATTTGTAGATAGGATTGTAACTTATAATGGTTGGAGTTTTGACATTCCTTTCATTAGAGTAAGAGCTATGGTCAATAAAGTAAAACTTCCTTCTTATTTTTGGGACGATAAAAAGATTTGTGATCCTTATAATATTTTGATGCGAAGTAAGAGTGGGAAACAATGTGAATTCGGTAATACTTTTGGAATAGAAACAATTGGTACTGGATTAGAGTGTCTTGATTTGTTACAAAAAGGGGATTTCATTTCTATTGAGAAACATTGTATATCTGATATTAATGTTTTGTCAGAAATATATTATAGAATGAAGGAAGCTGGTTATTAATGGATTTAGTGGCGTGGAGTGACTTATCAGTCTTTAAAGAATTTTGTCTTGACAGATTAGCAGTTGGTTTAGCAGCAGAGTCTATTGCGCAGGAACTTTCTATTGTGATTAATCACCCAATAAACCCTGAGCAAATTATTGCTTCTAATTCCGAAGAGGAAATCCTATCCCGCCGAAAAGAGCTTCTTGAGGAAGCTAAATCTTCTGCTCCTGTCATCACACGAGAATTAATAATTTCTATGGGTAGGATTAAGAAATTCCTTGACCAAGCAGAGAAAGCTTTTGATTCCAGTGAAAAATTTGTTGAAGATTTTGATGGCTACAGAAGATCTCTTGAGTTGCAATTAAAAGCAATTGACGTTGCTTCTAAGCAAATTGCTTTGCTTAATGAATCTTCACAGAAAGCACCAGTAATTAACATTTCGTTTAATCTTGCTGATTTGAAGCGTTTGGAGTCAAGTGGGGCAATTACTATTGTTGATACTGATTTAGCAAACGAATTAATTGGAGGGGACACAGATGCCTTGCAAAAAGAAAAAGAAGTGATTCAATGATAATAGATTCTAACGATTTCGTAATGGGTGACTTCAAACACCATTTGATTGAGGGTTATACTGTAAAACCTCTTGATTGTGGTGATTTCATGTTTGAGCTTAATGGTGGTCCTTTAATCTTTGAAAGAAAAACCGTTGGGGATTTTATGCAGTCTTTGAATTCTCATCATATTCATACCCAATTAATGAAGATGCAGGAACTTACTCCTTACAATTATATCATTATTGTTGGCAATGTAAATAAATTCTTCATAGAGTCAGAGTTCTATACTAAAAAACAATTTCTTGGTGGAATTGCTAATTTGTCTTTACATGGGGCAAAGATATTATTTGTTGATAATAATGAACAAATGTGTGATTTAATGTATTGTATGGCTGAAAAGTTTGCTTCGAAGGACAAACCAATTCTTATTGAACAAGATATTGTTTTTAAGAAAAGAGAGGTTTCTCCTTTGGTTAAGGTTCTTATGAACATTGAAACTATTGGTGTGGAGAAAGCAGAAATAATTGCTACTAAATATACATCATTACAAACAATTTCTTTAGCAATTGAGGAAAATTCTTTTTATGTTAATTCAATTGGACCTAAATCCATTGAGAAGATTAAAAAATTCTTGGACGAGGTTTTGTGATGCTTTCACTTAAGGCTTTCGCTTTTCGTATAATAGGGTTGTCACTCGCACCTTTTCACAGAGATATGTGTGATTTAATAGAAAACAATCGTCACGTTGTTATAATGGCTCCTCGTCAGCACGGTAAGTCAGAAATTGGTTCTATTGCTCAAGCTTTGTGGAGGGCGTACTATGCAGAGAAGCCAATCAAAATAGTTATTGTTTCTAATATTGATTTGCAGTCAGGGAAGATTCTCGCAAGAATTCGTGATTTGATTGAAACTAACCCAGCTCTTCGTTCTGTTTTAATGCCCGATAACATTTACAAAGAAAAGTGGGCTGCAACTATGCTTCATTGCAAAAATGGTGTTACTATTGAAGGTTATGGTCTTTCTCCTAAAATCAGAGGATTACCAATTAATCACTTGATTTTAGATGATGTTCTTAGAGATGATACTGGAAGCACTTCTAAAACAAAGAAGTTGTTTCGTGAAGTAGTTCTTCCTACAATTAATGCAACTAAGGGAACTCTTTCTGTTGTTGGTACTCCTCAGTCAAAAGTTGATTTGTTACACGATTTGCTTGAGAAAGATAATGGTTGGGCTAAAGCTCGTTATCAAGCAGTTTCTTTGAATCACGATGGTTCTTGGAAAGATCCTTTGTGGCCGAGAGCAGGTAATCTTGGTTACACTATTGATGAATTAAAGAAAATCCAAGCAACTATGGATTCTGTTTCTTGGTCTAAGGAAATGATGTGTAATCCTGTTTCAGGGAGCGCTTCGCTTTATCCTTGGGATTTAATTAAAGATTGTATTATTGAGGGGCTTGGAGAATCAGGAATAACTAATCCTAACTCTGCTTATTACTTAGGCGCTGATGTTTCTGTTTCAAGTAACCCTAATGCAGATTTTTCGGTTTTTACTGTAGCAGAACAGAGTGGAAAACAACCTCTTCGTATTGTTCATATTATTAGAGTTCCTGGAAAAACTATTGACGAGCAAGGGAGCATCATCAGAGAACTTGACAAGAAGTACAATTTCAGTCGTTGCCTTGTTGAACAGAATGGAATCTCTTATGATTTTGTTAGAACTATGCAAAAGGATCCGCAACTTGGTAGAAAAGTCGAAGGTTTCTTAACTACACACAAAAACAAAGAAAGGATTCTTGGGGCAGTAGAAATATCTTTCAGAAACAAAAACCTTTTCATTCCTAAAAACGAAACACTTATTGAAGAATTGCTTAACTTTGGTATTAAGGAGAGAGAAGATCACTTTGGGGGCAAGACACAATCTTATGAAGGACTTGGTTCTCACGATGATTGTGTAATGTCTTTAGCTCTTTGTGTAGAGTGTGCTTCAAGTGGTTTGGTTAAATCAACTCTTTCTTTCTTGTAATACAGATTGATTCATTGTGTAATACACAGAAATGCTTATATACTACAGCCCTAAGTGTAATGTATGGCCGATATAGAGCGAACGTCAGTTTCAAACTCTTTGATTGATAATTACTCTCCTAATGTAGATGGGCAAGAGAAACCATCGAAAATTGCTGTTGAAAACTATTATGTTTGGTTACAGAAGATGCCTGAAGTAGCGGGCGTAGTAGGAGCAATTTGTAATGATATAATGGGTGACGGATTTGAATTTAGAGGGGAATCCAAAGCAGGAGTTAAAGCTGCTCAAGAATTTGTAAGAAAGAACCATTTTACTAAAAAACTTTATTCTACTCTTCAAGATTATGTTTTGCTTGGAGATGCTTACTTAGGTGTAAGAATTATCCAAGAATCTTATATTAACAAAATGATTGAAGGAACAAGTATTATTGATGATTTACAGAAATGTGATTTGCAAAAAGATGATTTGATTAGCAAACTTAAAATAAGAGATCCTGATTTATTTTTCCCAAGAGAGATTTTTCCACTCAAAGCAACTACAATTTATCCTAACTATGATGAACACGGTAGAATAAAAGAATACATTCAGAAAGTTAATGGTAATTCTAAAAAAGTTTCTTTCTCTCCATTTGAAGTTATTCACTTCTCCTTGAATAACATTGGAAATGATGTGTTCGGCTCTACCCCGTTAGCTTCTTGCCTTAATGATATAGCAACTCTTTGGTATGCTAAAGATTATGCCGGCACATTTTTCCAAAACGATGCTACTCCTGATAAAATATATGTTCTTAAAAATACTGCTCCTAATAGTGCAGAGTATGATGAGTTCAAAAAACAAATTGAGAAATTCAAGAATTCTAAGAACAAGCATAAGTCAATGGTTATGACTGGTGAAGTAGAAGTTCAGAATGTTAATGAGTTCAACAAAGACTTAGAATTTTCCACTCTTATTGACAAATTCACTCAGAGATTAAGAATGGCTTGGAATATGCCTGGTTCTCGTTTAGATGACACTGGTAAATCAGGTACAAACAAATCTGCTGAAGCTGGGTATTATAAAAATATTAATAGAATGCAATCAGAAATAGAGGAAACTCTTAATGCTGAACTTTGGTCAAGATTTGGTGACATTGAAATGATTTTTAAGAAAGCTTACAAGAGAGATGAGTCTATTGAAGCAGATATAATTACAAAAACTGTTGGAAAACCAGTAATGACACAAAATGAAGGAAGAGAATATCTTGGTTACAAACCACTCCCTGATGCTAAGTATGATGAAATCCAAGATGATTTCAAAGAAAATCCAGGTGGTCAATTACCTGACACAAAAGAAGGCGAAGAGGTTGGAAACCAACATAGACTTGCTCAAAAGATGGAGAAAAGAAATGTTGTTGTTCTTGATAATTTTAGAAATTTTAAAAGTATTGTTGAAGCTGATGGAAGAACATTTATGACTGCTAAAGTTTTCTGTAATGAAGATTCTGACAAATTTACTTTTGTGTTTTCAGATAGTGTTGGGACTTATGAGTGCTCTGTAATGAAATCAGAAATACAAGATGAAAAAGATTTTAGATTCCAATATGTTAATTATTCTATGAGTGGAAAATTGAAGAGTATTGTTGAGGTGTGATAATGGGTGACACACTCTACGAGGAAATAAAACTTTCTCGTGATGATTTAGAAAGAGATAAATTCGTTGGTTATTCTGATGGAAAAGTAGCTACAAGAACAATTTCTACTGTTGTACAACCAACAGGAACTAATCTTCATTCTGTTGTTGATTCAGGATTTTTACAAATAAAAGATCAGTATGGTTTTGCTGCAGAAAATACTCCAATGGACGAAGTAAGAGTGGCTGAAGCAACAAGACTTGTTGGAACTATTTTTGAAGGAACTACTATTGACACAAACTTTTGGACAGCAACTCTTGCAAACAATGGTACTGCCACCCAAGCAAGTAATCAAATAACTCTTGGGAGTTCAACAGCAAACAATGGAAGTTCTATTTTGCAAACTACAAGAAAAGCAAGATATGTTGCAAGTATTTCAAATAGGTTTAGGGCGCAAGTTCAATTAGGGGATACTGGTGTCACTGGTAATACAAGAAGATGGGGTTGCTTTGATGGTACTGATGGAATGTATTTTGAATTAGCAGGAATAGTTTTATCAGCTTGTGTTATGAAAGCAGGTGTTAGAACTTTGGTTTTGGCTTTAAACACTCCAACAACAAATATTACAAGTTACGAAATATATTATACTAATTCAAAAATTTATTTTGTTATGGGTGGTGTTTTAGTTGCTACTCATAATGCGACAACAGCTACTTATTCTGACACTTTAACTCTTCCTGTTAGAATTGATAATATTAATTCAGGAAGTACAACTAATTCGACAATATTAGTTAGGGTAGCAAGTATTACAAGACTTGGGAAACTTGAAACAAATCCTACTTACAAAAATATGACGGGAATAAGTTCTTCAACTATTCTAAAATATGGTGCAGGAATGCTACACAATATAATAGTTGGGACACCAGTAAATAACGCAACCATTGCTGTTTATGATAATACTACAGGCACTGCTAATCCAATAAGTGTATTTACATTACCAAATTTAGCAAGTCCAATGAACATTGATTTCCATTGTCCATTCAGTAACGGGCTAAATATAGTTCCAAGTTCAACAGGTTTGAATTTAACAATAGTTTATGAATAAGCTTAAATAATATGAAAACAAATATTTTGTAGGAAGGGATTGTATGACTGATTTAAAAATATACCGAGGAGATAACAAGACTTGGGTTCTAACATTCAAGGATTCGGTAGGCGCAGCAATAGATATAACTGGCTACACAATCTTTTTCACAGTAAAAAATAAGCAAACTTATATTGATTCCATAACAGATACCACTGACGGATTAATACAAAAAACAGTTACTTCTCACACTACTCCTGCTTCGGGTATTTCAGCATTAAGTTTAGTTCCTGCTGACACTTCTTCTTTGGCTCCAACTAACTATATTTATGATATGCAATTAAAGGACGGTGCAGGAAAAATATTAACTTTTATCGAAGGTAATTTTGAAATAATAGCTGATGTAACAAGGAGAAGCGTATGACTGATGATATCAACGTGGTTTTCTCTGAAGAGGAAATTAATGTTACAGTTGCTGATGAGCAAACAATAGATGTCACTATTGAAGGCGGAGTTGTTGAACAGATAGAGTGGGGAACCATTACGGGGACTCTTTCTAATCAAACTGATTTGAAAGCAGAACTTGACAACAAATTAAATCAACCTTCCATTTATAATTTAGATACTGAAACATTAACTCTGGGTGTTGGATTAATCCATTCTTTTATTAGAGTAGGAAATTCTTTGTTTGGTGGAAGTAGAACTTCTCCGCCAACTATTACTAAAATAATTGATGCAAACAATATGGTTACTGGTGGAACTGAAGTAATTACTTTAACAGGAAAAACTTATTGTGAATCAGTAACCTACAATGAAACAACTAAAAAACTTTATTTTTTGTTAGTGAATGAAATTCTTGAATTAGATCCTGATACAATGGATTACACTATTTTTCCAATAACAATGACTGGTGGGACTGGCGGGAGTGGGGCAATTACAAATGACGGAACTTATTTTTATGTTACAAGTTATGTGCTTCATTCAAAGGTTGCGAAGTTTTCTTTTAACGGAACTGCATTTACAAATATTGGTGAAGCATCAATGGTTTATGTTTCTTTAGAAGTTGGGTATGGTCACTCTGCGCAGTATGATAAAGATAGTGGTTACTTGTTTGTTTGTGGTGCTGAATCTCCTGGTTGGGTTGCGAAAGTAAATGTTAGTGATATGTCTTTTACTTTGATAAGACTTGCTGGTGGAAATGTAACAATTTCTGATGATATTGCAGTTGCTCCTGATTATGTTTATGGGGTTCTTGAAGGGCCACCACAATACAAGATTTTGAAGGTTAAAAAATCTGATATGAGTTATACTTACATAGATCCTGGAATTGCTGTTTCTGGGTATGGTTGTATTTACAATCCGTATGACAGATGTGTTTATACTGTTTATAATACAAATCCTGGAAGTTACATAAAAATAAATGATAGCACAGGGGAAATGAGATTATTCACTGCACCTACAGGAATTGGTGGAATGAATGAATTACAATTTAGTGAATATAATATGTGGCACACAACTTGGACTACTCCTGCAAAAGTTATTAGATTAGCTAATCCAAGTGAGAGATATGTTAGAATTTTAAAAGCTGATAATTCTATTGGTTATTCTTACAACGAAGGAGCAGTTGTTGCGGATAGTTTTGCTGGTAGTGGTGCTGGTTTAACAAATATTGCTGTTGGGAATAATGGGGAATTACAATACAAGAATGGAACTGCGTTTGATAGCAATACTAAATTAGTTTATGATGAAACCACAAATAGTTTTACTGAAGGAAATTTAAAATACTTATATATGGGTAGTAAAGTAGGTGTGTTTGTTTATGGTTAATATTTCAAGTTGGACTGAATTGAATGCTGCAAGAAATCAGCCTTACGAATCATTTACTCTTATAGCAAATCTTAAAATTACTGATGCTGATTACAATGGAATAGGGAATGCTTGGGCTCCTTTGTGTTACGATTATCAAGGTACATTTAATGGTAACGGACATTATATTGAAGGATTAAGTGCTCCTTTATTTGGCTCTTTGTATATTTGTGTTGTGACAAAATTAGGATTAAAAGACATAAGTATTTCTGGTGCTTCTGGTGGATTGGCTAATGGGGCAATGTATAGTACAGTGGATAATTGTTGGGTAACTGGGACAATTTCAGGAGCAAATGTTGGTGGATTAATTGGGGAAGGATATTATTGGGTAGGGATAACTAATTGTTATGCAAATGTAACTGTGACTGGTAGTGGTACTGCGGGGGGATTGATGTCTTATTCCCCAGTTGAAATAGTAAATTGTTTTTCAACAGGAAATGTTACTGGAAGCACAGTTGGTGGATTAATAGGTTCAGCAGATGTTGCTCCAACTAATTGTGGTTGGGTAACTACAACTGCAACTAATGCTATTGGAAGTCTTGGTGGAAGTCCTGCTAATGTTACTTATAATGAAGCAACTCTTACTCCTTATTATTTTAGTTCTCACGGAGTTTTTTCTGCTTGGGATTTTGTTAGCACTTGGCACACAAATACTGGCGCATTGCCTACTTTGAACCCAATAGGTACTACTCCAACTACTCCTGTTTTATCATTTACATTATCTACTGATTCTTCAGTAACATTGGTTTGGACAGCAAGTACAACTGTTGGTGGAGAAATGATTGGTTATAAGATTGAAAGAGCTTTGGCAGGTGGAACTTTTTCTGTGCTTGTAGCAAATACTGGGAATTTAAATTTGACTTACACAGATTCTTCTACTACAACAAAAACAGAATATGATTACAAAGTAACAGGATTAGCTTACGGTACTTCTTCAGCAGTATCAAATGTAGTCAGAGCTATTGCAAAAAATGCAGCTCTTAAATTTTTAGCTGATGGTATTGAAGTTCCAACTTCTCAATTTGTTTATTATGGAGATCCAAATACTGATGGAAGTTTAAGAGAATCAAATAATGGTACAACATTATTGCTTCAAAAAAGAGTTAATGGTTCTTGGGTTGAAACAACAAGTGATGAAGTTGATCCAGTATTTACTGCGCACCCTGCTTATGGATTAACTACGCAAGATATGATTGACATTGGTAATTTAAGTGGGACTAATACTGGGGACCAGGTTTTGCCAACAAGAGATTCACTTGGGCTTGATACTGATGACACAGTAACTTTTGCTAATCTTTCAGGAACTAACACAGGTGACCAAACTCTTCCTGTTAATTCTGATTTTAATTTATCTGATTTGGGTGATGTTGATGACACTGATAAAGCCGAAGGAAAAATATTAAAAGTAGATTCTGAAGGAAATCATGTTTATGTTACTGATGAAAGTGGAACAGATGAAAAAGTAAAATATGATGTTAGCGACCAAACAGCAGGTTATATTGCAGATAAGTTTGTTGCAGGAAGTGGAATATCTTTAGCTGAAGGAACTGGTGCTGATGAGAATAAATTAAAGATTACTAATTCAGGAGTTGTTACTGAAACTGACCCTGTGTATAGTGGTTCTCAAGCAGCAAATATTACAGCAACTGATATAACTAATTTAGGAAATTTAAGTGGGACTAATACTGGTGACCAAGATTTATCAGGTTATTTATTATTAGACCAAACAACTCCTCAAACTTTTTCAGCAGGAACAGTAACAGGAAGCGGATTACTAAATGTTTCAAGCGGAACTATAGGACTTGATACTAATACTTATTTGCCTACTGGTGGGTGGTATGATACTGACCAATATAATATTAATATTTCAGGATTTAATAACGATGCAGGTTACTTGGTTTATGGAAGCACTATTAGTTATGCTGAAAGTGCAGGTTATGCGTATAGTTCTGATTATGCAAATAGTGCAAATTATGCAAATAATGCAGGTTATGCTGGCACTGCAGGAACAGCAAACTATTATGCTGAAACTGACCCTTTGTCTTTGCATACTTCAGGAGATAACACTACAGGATTAACTATTGAACTTCAAACTACAGGAAAGATTACAGGGGAAATGGCTAAAGTAACTACTGATGCACCAAGTACTCAAAAAGGAGATTTATGGTTAGACACTGACGAACCAGCACCTACCCCTGTAGCTGACGGAACTTATACTATTGGTTTAGGTTCTACTCAAGACGGAACAATTACAGTATTGAATGGAATAATTACAGCAATACAGGAAGTGATTTGAATGGCAGTATTGAAAGTGTATGACGGAAGTAATTGGGTTAATATTGCAGGTCCTGGACTTGTTGGTCCTCAAGGTCCAACTGGTAGTTATCCAAGAAGCTTACAATTCAACGCTGACCTTAGAGGTATGTGGCTAACTACTCCTTATTGGAAACTCGTTGATATGAATAGAGGTGCTCTTAGTTTTCCAAGTGGAATAACAATTACAAGTTGGTATGTTGATTGTAGCAGTGCTGACCCCACTACAGAATTAAACGCTAATTTAAAGTATTGTGATGCAAGTGGAACAGGAGCTTTTCCAGGAGCAAATCCTGTTTTGATAGATGCTCTTGATACTACTACTGGTAATTCAAGCAGAACTGATATGAGTGGAAGTGCTTTAGGTAGTGGAGTAATTCCTGCAAATAAAATTATTTATTTAGAACTTGATGCAAACCCAGTTGATTTAGGAGTAATGTGGTATATCACAATAAATTTTGAGGCGTTATAACTTGGCTAATAAATATTTAAGTGCTTCGCTTGGTACAAGACAATGGGCAGATACTACAGGAACTTGGGTAACGAGTAATGGAGGAACAACTCCAACAACACCACCTGCAGGAAGTGACACTGCTTTTTTAACTTCGTTAAGTGGAGCAGTAACAGTAAATACTGCAGGTTGTATAACTGCAATAATTAATTGTACTGGTTATACAAATACATTAACAATTAATTCATCTTGTAAATTGCTTTGTTATGCTTCAATTATTTTTCCAGCAACAATGACTTTAGTAAATAATGGTAATTTAACTTGGGGAGATGGAGCAAGTGTTGGAGATATTAATAGTGCAATAGATATCCCTGGTAATTTTACTTTTGGCGGAAGTGGTAATTCTACAAGAACAATAAGTGCAAACCTTACTTTACTTGGAGCAGTAACTATGACTGGACAACAGAAAGTAAATGGAGCTTTTAACATTTATATCAAAAATGGTTTTGAAGGAAATGGAAATATTTTTGATGGTACTTGTTCTATTTATTTACAAGGCGGACAACTTGGAGCAAGATTTGCTAATAGTAATGTTTATTTAGACGGGACACTTACTACAAGAGCTCAAGCAAGTGCTACTTTTGGTTATTTTGGTTTTGGTTGGGTTAGTGCTTGTACGGTTACTTGGTTAAGTGGAACTCTTACAAACACAAACACTTTTACTGTTTTTAGTGGTCTCACAAGTTTCAACATTGGGAGTAATGTAGTTTTTTACAGAGTAAAGTTTAATGAAAATACTGCTTACACTTACACTTTACTTGCAGATTTATATGTAACCGATATTCTTACTGAATATCTTAGTGCAAACATTGCTATCACTATAGATGGAGCTTTTAATATAAAGGTTGCTGGGAATCTTAGAAGTTATACTGCAAGTACTTATTATTCTACTTATTTTAAAGGAACTGCTACTTTTGAAATGGTTGGAACTGGAACTCTTGGACTTGCACAAAATTATGCTGGTTCAGGCTCTGTTAAAGCAATTACTTATGTTGAAAACAATATTATAATTAACACTGCAGGAACTATTACTTTTGGAAACATTGGTATAAGTGGAAGTAATACTCTTACTTATACAGCAGGAACTATTGCAGGGACAGGTGAAATTTATATTGTTGGAACTGCAAGTCTTACAGGAACAGTTACTTATCCAAATGTAACAATAGGTTTTCTAAACAAAGGAGAATCAAGTTACTTTACTGGTCCTTTTGTTTTAAATGTTTTAACAGATATGACTTTTACAAACTTATATATTAATTATAATTCAACAATGAATATTACTGATACAAAGACTTTAACTATTCCAACTACTTTTCATTCAAGAGGAAACTATTTAGCTAACAATGTAATCGCTTCAAGTGGAACAGGAACAATTACTTTCAATGGTGCTAAAGGAAGTCTTGATTTAGTAAAAACAGATTTCACAAACATAAGTGCTACAAATAGATTAATTACTTATGGTGGGACTATTACTACTTCAACTTTAGTTAATTCAGTAGATGTGACAGATTTGAGCTCTCCAAGAAATACTGTGTTGGTGGTTTAATTTGGCTAATAAATATGCAGTTGGAAGTGGTAATTGGAATAGTGCTACTCTTTGGAAAACTTCTTCTGGTGGTTCTACGGCTACTACTCAACCAACATCTTCTGACACAGCTTATCTTGATGCAAATTCAGGAGCAGTTGCTATAAATGCTACAACTTGTGGTGCTAATTCAATAATTTGTACAGGATATACAAACACTCTTACTTTTACTGCTGGACAAACATTAACTATTGCAAATGGAGCAATAACTTTTGTATCAACTATGACTATTGCTGGAAGTGGTAAATTAAAAGTTGGAACATCTCCTGCTGTTACATATACTTCTGGGGGAATAGCGATATCAGGAGATTTCGAATGTTCAGGTGGTTCTGGTGCTAAAACTCTTTCAGGAGCTTGGATAATAAATGGTTTATTTATTTCAACAGGTACAGAAAAGACTGTTTTTAACGGAAGTACTCTTAGATTAAATGGAGGAATAACTTTAGGACAAAGTGTTGATGGAACTACAGTTGCTACAATAGCTGGAGGAACATTAAGTTCTACTAACGAAAGTGCAGGTTGGGGTTTAACAACTTCTTATGCAGGAACTATTACTATAGGGAATTTTGGGTTTCAGAAAGGAACTCATACTTATTCAAGTGGTACTGTTACCGTAACTGCAGGAACTACGCAATACTTAGTTGGAGGAAACGATTCAACAGCTATATTTAATTTTGGAACAAACATTAGATTTCAGAACTGTAAAGTAACTGGTAATCGTTCAAATGCAAGAGCAACAGGAACTCTTTATATTGATGGAAATTATGATTTTGCAGGAGATGGATATCATTCTATAGCAAGTGGAACTATTGCTATCGCAGGAAGTATAATTAATTCAGCAGGACTTGTTGCTTCACTTTTTGGTGCTGGAACTTGGTTACTTAGTGGAACTGGAAGTGTTTGTGGAATAACTCTCGCAACAAACATGACTATTAATACTACAGGAACTATTACTTTCCTTTCAACAGGTTTTATTAGACATAGTTATTTAACAAGTACAAGAATATTTACTTATACTGCAGGAACTGTTGTTGTTGAAACAGGACATAAATTAATTAGTGGTGCAACAAGCGTTTATATTAATTCAGGGAGTATTAATTGGGACGAAGTTTATTTTGGAGTAAGTGATACAAATACTATTATTTATTTGACTGGAAACTTTGTTTGTAACAAATTAAATGTTTCTCCTTTTGCTTATTTTTATTTGCCTGCTAGTTTAACTCCTTATGAAAGAGGTTATTCAGTAAGTTTAAGAATTTACAACACTTACACTTTAACAGTAAAAACTTCTATGAATTGTTTTAGAGGAAAAGCAGGTTGTGGGATTAGAAGTAATTCAGGAACTGCTTATTTAGATTATCAAGGAAATATTGCTAATATGGATATTTCTAATGTTGATTTTGCAAACATTGTTTCAACAAATAGGTTATATTCTTACTATGGAACAGCAAGTGTTTGGTCAAATGTTTTTGTGTTTAAAGAGTATGATGTGCTTGATGCAGGAATGAGTATGACTTTTATTTGAGGTGTTAAAATGAGTTATGTAATAAAAAGTGTTAGAGTAGAGGACAAGAGTTTAGTAACTGAAGTTGAATATACTTTCTTTGATGGAAGTAAAAAGACTATGAATGTTGCTCACTTTTATCCAAGTAGTAAAGAGGAAGTTATTCAAGGAATTCAGAATAGGGAAGTTTCTGAACAACGAGAAATAGACGCTCCAGCTTTGTTAGTGGTAGTAAGAGCAGAAATAAGTGCTTTAATTGAGTAAAGCTTAAATACCATGAATTACAGGAAATGTGTATGCCGTATAACGATTTGCCAAAACAATTGGAATCACTCCCGAATGAAGCAAAGAAGATATTTTTATCTAAGTTAAATTCTGCTTTTGACCAATATAATGACGAAGAGAAAGCGTTTTCTGAAGCTTGGTATAATGTTGAAAAGAAATATAAAAAAGAGGGGGAATCTTGGGTGGAAAAAGCTATTAGTGAAATTAATGATTTTGAAATGTTTTGTGACTTTCAAAAGATGGACGAGGAAAAAAGAATGGTGTATGGTTACGCCACTAATGATATGCTTGATTCTCAGGGAGAAATAACTGAAATGGATGCTACTGCTAAGGCAGTTGAAGATTACTCTAAATGGAGAAACATTAGAGTTATGCACAAACCTGATCCAGTAGGGACAGCCCCTGTTATTGAAATGAGAAAAGCTGGTCTTTGGATTGGTGCTGAAATTGTTGATGATGATGCTTGGAATAAGGTTAAGAAAGGAGTCTATAAAGGATTTTCTATTGGTGGAAGAAAGTTAAGAGTAGTACAGGAATTTAGTGACACTCTAAAGAAGAATATTACACGAATTAAGGAATATTTGCTGACTGAAATTAGTTTGGTTGATAGACCAGCTAACCCTTCAGCAACATTTTCTTTTATTAAAAGAGAGGTGAATGAAATGGTTGATTCAGTTGTTCCTGTAGAGGAACCAATTGCAAAAGTAACTGAACCCGCACCTACTGAAGCCCCTGCTCCTGTTATAGAAAAAGCTGTCGAAGCGCCTGTAGCCGAAGTAAAGGTTGAAGAGGTACAGGCAGTAGCTAAGTCAGAAGAACTTGAAGAACAAGTTACTATGACTAAGTCAGAATATGAAGCTTTGAAGAAACAGGCTGACCTTGCTAAGAAGCAAGACGAAGTTCTTGATTTACTAAAAGCTAAGGTTGAGAAAGCCTTTGAATCTGAAGAACCAAAGGAACTGGTTCAAAGAGAAGAGAAAGTTGTTCCAAAGTCAATAGGAGAGCTGTCACTTGTTAAAGGTGGCTGGCTAAGTAAAGAGTAATTCGTGGAGGAATTATTATGGTTGATATTCAAAAAGCAATGAACGAAGCAGCTACAACTGCAGGTGGATATTTCGTTCCAGATGAACAAGCTAAGTTTTTCTTAGAACTAATGCAGCAAAGTAACACAGCAATACCGCTATGTAGATCATTCACAATGACTACTGACACTTTCAATGTGCCAACAATTAGCGCAGGTAACACAGCTTACTGGGTAAGTGAAAATGCTGAAATAACTTCAAGTGATGCTACTACTGGTCAAATCCAATTAGTTGCAAAGAAAGTTGCAGCAATATCTGAAGTATCTACAGAATTAATTGAAGATGCTAACCCTCAGATTGCTCAAGCTTTGAACGAACAATTAGCAAAAGATGTTGCAATAGCTGTTGATGAAGCAATCTACAATGGCGGAGTTGGAACATACACTGCATCAGGATTGAACGGATTCAGAGATAGAAGCACATACACTGATATTAATGCTGTTAATGGTTCAAGTGCAGAAATCACTGTTGCCAAAATCCTTGAAATCAAGAAAATGATTAAAGATGATTACTTCGCAATGGGTGGAGATACAATGGTAATTAACCCAACAATAGAATACAAGATTATGAACCTTGTTGATTCTAATGGACGACCTTTGTTCTCAGCATTAGACACACAGAACCCATTATACTCTACAGGAGTGGTTGGAAGAATACTTGGATTGAATGTTGTAGTAACACCAGCAGTTCCAGTTGTATCAAACGTAGCCGACATCATAGTTTTAACTAAAGGTGTTTCAGGTTACTTCGGTATGAAGAGAGGATTCAACTTCCACAAAGAATATATCATAGAAAAAGATAACTACAAGATCCAAACAAATATGAGAATGGGATTCAGAGTAGCTTACCAAAAATCTATGGGTATAATCTACGATGTTAAATGTAACTAATGGTGATTGAAATGGCTTCAGCATATTTAACAGCAACTGAGTTTAGGAATGTTACTAACTTAGGTACTGCTGAATATGTTGATTCCCAACTTAATCAAATGATTCTCTCTGCTACTTCAGAAATCGATTTGAGGACTGGTAGGACTTGGAGAGGAGAACAAACAGTTACAGATGAATATTATGATGGTGACGGAACAACAGAATTGCATCTGAACCACACAGATGTTAATTCTGTTTCTGCACTTTCTATAGATAAGAATTACGATGGAACATTTGTTTCAGTAACTCCTTCTTATGTTTTGATTTATTCTTCTGAAGGTAAATTAGTAATTGATTCAGTGAGATACACTCCTGAAGTTGATGTCTTTGTTAAAGGAAACAAGACGGTTAAAATTACTTATAAGTATGGGGTTAGCGCTCCAACAGATTTCGTAAAGAATTTATGTGCATTAATGGTCCTTCAGGAACTGAGGGCTGATGAAAAGTTACAAGAAATAATCGATAAGAGAATAAGCTTATTAAGGGCGAATTCAATTAAGGTTATTTAGCTATCCCATTTGTTTGGGTTAATCCTGTAAAGGAGGTGGAAGATTGGTAACATACGATACTTTGATAGATACTACACAAGAGAAAATTTCTTCTATTCTTTCTGCCAATTCCACAGTAACAGCAATCACTTCTAAAATACTTCCAGGAACTCCTTATACTGACATACAGAAATCAATTGGAATGCCTTACATCAAGGTTGAAACTCCTACTTATTCAGCAGTTAAGAAAACCTTTAGCACATTTATTGTTTCATTAACTTGTCCAATTGTTTGTTACAATACTCAAGCTTCAAGAGGAAGAGAACTTGCTGATGCAGTTAGAAAAGCAATTACTGATAATCGTTCTGCAATGGATTTAGTTGAACTTGATGAAACAAGATTACCTTCAACAGCGCACAATGAATCAATTCTTGATGATGGTAAAACAGTTCTTTACACTGATACAATTACGGCAATTTACCAATATTGGGGTGAGATTGATGTCTAAACAAATTATAAATGACATTAAATCTTTTGCAGAAGTTTCAATTACAAAACTTTCTAAGAAAGCATTAGAGAAAGCTAAACCAAAAGCACAACTTGTTAGGTTTGAAGGACAAATGTCAGATACAATGAGTGTTAAAAAAATTAATAGTACAAATTCACAAGTTGTTGCTAACTCTAATCAAGCAGGAATGTTTGAAAATGCTTTTGTAGGGGAAGCTGAAGTTACTCCTTTGTTAAGGAGATGGGCTGAAGTTAAAGATGTTAAACTTGGTAAAAGAAGTAAGATTGATGTTGATTATGGTTGGACTTCAAAACAAGTTAAAAAAAATGGAGAATTGATAACTATAACAAGGCCCAACATGAAAAAGTTTATGTTTAACTCTATCCCAAATGATGCTGAAGTAAAAGCTGAATTGGATAAGGTTATAAGATCTACAATGAGAGGTGGAACAGTTTATGGTTAGACAAGCATGGTTTAGTAAAAATGCTGTCATCACTCTTGAGAAAGCAGGTGGCTCTTCAGTAAGTTCAATTACTGGAAAAGTAACTTCTTTTGGAGAAGGTGGCGGAGAAAAAGCTACTGATTACATAGCAGTATTCGGTGGAGGACAAATAGCAAAGGAAAACAGAATGGCTCCTTTTGAAGTAACATTAGAAGCAATTCCTACTGATGTAACTTTGTTTGAACCTTTTATGGGTGCAGCTACAACAGAATCAAATGTTCAAGTTGTTAAATCAACTGAAATTGATTTCCTTAATTACAGAATTACTGTAACTTGGGCTGATGGTTTCGCAGCAGCTTCTGCTCCAAATCCAAAAGTTCCTAATTCAGGAGAAGCATTAAGATTCACTTACGTTGATGCTAAAGCAGCAACAGTTGAACCTGATGAAGATGCTGAAGGAGAACTAACAGTATCAATGACATTCAATGTTGCTCCAACAGATGAGGACGGAAATCCTAAAGTATTCAAAGAATACACAGCAACTGCTTCAGCAAGTCCATTAGGAAATCCTTATGGTAAAGCTGGATTAAGAGTAGCATTTGGAAGTTTCGTATAAAGGTGTAATTATGTATGAGAAGGACGCACAAAGAAATGCTGTTCCACAGAAAGAATTGGTGTCTTTTATGATATACAATATGGATGCGAACCAAAAAGAAAGGTTCCATCTATTTTGTAAATCAAAGGGTTTCAATTATGGTCCGGGAATAACTTACCTAATGGATATGGTTGAAGCATTAAGAGAGAAGAAAGGAGAGGACAAAAATGAGTGAAGGATATACAAAATCAATGGAAATGTTGAAGAAGTTTAGTGGTAAGACAAAAGATATTGAGCTTACTGATGATGAAGGAAATGTTCATAAAATAAAGATGTACCCATTACCAAACAAATATATGGCTGAGATGCTTGAAACACAAAAGTATGCTAACGAATTACCAAAGATTGAAGTTAATGGAAAAGAAGTAATTGACCAAGATAAATGTACCCCTTTGCAAAGAACTACTCTTTATGAGATGAATAGGAAAGTTGTTGCATTATCTTTAGCACATTCTTTGAAAAAAGCAAATGGCTCTATGACAGAATCAGAATTTGATTCAATTAAAGATATGGTTGATGAATTACCATCTGAAGTTATTCAGAGAATTATAATTGAAATATCTGGGTTGAACGAAGTTCCTCTTGGACAAGAAGGTGTTGAAAAAAAGTAGCGAATGCTTCATTGGAAGAATTTCGTAAGAAGTTACGAATGACTAAAGAACTTGATGAGAAAGTTTCTCACAAGGAATTTGGTTCATCAGATGTAATTTCTTTGTACGAGATTTGTTTCAAAGAATATGGTTGGGGGTATGAAGAATTAATGAATATTCCTATTCCTGTATTCATGCAAACAATTGAAGCATTAAAAGAAAGAAAGGAAAAAGAAAAACCAAGGAAGAAATGATATGATACAATATGATGTAGTTTTGAATTTCGTTACGAAGATGAATGGCGGTTCCCCAGCTAAGATGATTGATAAATCAGTTACTCCTGTTGTGGCTTTAAAGAAAGCTTTTTCTCAAATGATTGATCTTGAAAAATTTAAAGAAATGGGAATGGACTTATCTGATTACGGAACTGAAATGACAAAAGTTCAAAAAACAGTATCTAATCTTGGTGGGGATTTTGGAAAAATGAGTGCAAGTGCTAAGAAGTTGTCAAAAGGATTTGATATGAGTATGATGTCAGTAATGTTTTTTGGTATGCAGATACAGAAAACTTTCTTAGGGATATTTAATTCAATGTTAAATACTTTTAAGTTGCTTGATAAAAAAGGAATTATGCCTTTGAATAGAGCATTAACTAAGATGGAAGCAGCATTTACTTTCTTATCTTTTGTTGTCATAAAGGCAATGGAACCAATTTTACTCCCTATAATTGATGCTATTGTTGGGCTTGTTGATTGGTTTTCACAATTGCCTGAACCCATATTAGCAGCAGTTGGAACTATTGCTTTATTAGTAGGAGCTATTGGAGGATTAATGTTTGTTGCCGGCACTGTTAAACTTGGTGCTGATGGATTAGGAATGACTTCATTTATTGAATCAGCAAAAACAGCAGCTACAACATTATATTCAAGTCAAGGTCTTGTAGCTGGATTAACTACTGTGGCTGCGATGTTAATACTCGCAGGAATTGGATTAACTTTATTAACTGCTGAACAACAAACATTTAGCAACAATTCAGAAACATTTAATGGATTTATTGATAGGATTAATGAAAATTTAAAAGAATTATCAACAAATTTATTAGGGATTGAATTACAATTGCCTGAATTAACTGATGCTTGGACTACTGCGTGGAGTGGATTACAAACATCTTTAGGAATAATAACAGTTGGTATTTTGGCTTTGTTTGAACAACTAACAAATGGATTATTAATTCTATATGATTCATTTATGGTTTTTCCAAAAGGTATTTCTGCATTTTTAGAAGGTAAGGGATTAAGTGGATTTGTTGAAGGTTATTCAAAACTTTTTGAAGATTTTGGAAAAGTAGGGGAAACTGCAGGAAAAGCATTCCAAGAAAGTTTTAATGTTGTTGCTACTGAGAAAGGTTTATTAGAAGCAAAATCTATAAATGCTAAAAACAAAACAAATTATTTAGATACTACTGAGCAAAAAAAATCATCAACAGGAAATGTAGATTATTTTAATTTAGGTTCAAATTCTATTTTTGATTATTCACAAGGTATCTCATCATCTACCCCAAAAGTACAACAAAGTATTGCAATGTGTGTTAAGCCAGTTACTGATACTCTTGGTGGAGAAAAACTTCCCACTACTGGGCCATTAGCAAGTGTTCCTCAAAAAGGTTATGATTTAATGTCAGCATATTCTACTAAAATGAATGAAGCATCTCCTTTGATTAATCAAACTATGACTGAAGTGTTTAGTTCAGCTGGACAAACAATGTTTGAAATAAATAATATGTGGGTTGAAAAAACTATTGCTGATACAAATAGAGCTTTGGAAAAAATAAGAGAACTTGAAAACAAAAGCAAATCAACTTCATCTAAATCAAGTACTGTGAATAATAATAAATCAATTTATATTAATGTAAAAGGTTCTGATCAAAATAAGATGGTTATGGAATTGAAGAAGGCGGTGGCTTTATGACTAAGCAGAAAATATATGTTATTGATACAACAAAATCAGTTCTTGGTGGCACTGTAATTAGTGGTTACACTGCAGTTGCGAGTGGAGTGCAGATTACAATTAATGCTACATCTGTTGGTTTGACTTTAGGTAAAACAGTTACTGCTGATACTAATTTGGGAAGAACTACTTCGACAGGATTGTTTGAAGAAGGAGATGCTCAGTCAAATTCTGTTGCTAATAGAATTTACAACATAAGTGGTGTGCTTGATAACAAAGTTGCTGCTGACAAATTGATTTACAAATATTTACTTGAAATGGTTCGTTCTCCTGCAATCTTTGGTATGGTTTGTGAATTAACAAAGTATGGAGATGCTCCTCACGATTCAGCTTACACCACATCAAATCTCAGCACAAATATTTTAGCTAATGAGTATGTGTATGTTGTTTTCAATAACTTCCAAGCAAACACATCTGCTGATGATAATAACATTGTTGAGTTTTCAATTGATGCGGTGTTGATTAATGATTGATGTTGCTTTAGTGCATAGAACTTTCGGTGATGATAGAACCGATAATGATATGTATGTTGATTTGTGTCAAATGGGTGGAGTTAATTCTATTGATGTTTCTAAATCACTTGGTAAAACAATTGGTTCTATGGGAATTACTTTGAGTGCAAAAGATGTGTTCAAACAATTCTTCACACAAAATGATTCTATTGATTTGTATGTTAGCACTTCTAAATTAGACAGAAGTTCTTTTGTCAATATGTATGCAAATAATCCGACAGCATTTATTTTCTCAGGAACTATTGGAAGTTTGATAACTAATTTTGTTGAAGGCAAAGAAGTAATTGATATTGATTGTGCTGATAAAACAATTGTTCTCACCAATATTAATGCAAAGAGAACTTCTTATTCTTCTTCAAGTCCTGCAGCAACTTATGTTTATAGAGCAACCGAAGATGGTACTCATTTGAGTGCGATAACAAATTTGCTTTCTGAAGTTAATGAAGATATGAGAACTTCTTATTCTCAAGATACTCCGGGTGCAGGAGATTACTGGAATGACATTACTATTGACGCAAGTTCTGATGATTGTTCTGATTTAACAGGATTTTCAAGATTGAATGCAGGGTTTCCTTTCAAAACTTATGCTGAGATATTTAATGAATTTGCAAGTGGTGCTTACACAAATGATGTTCAATTCACTTATTGGATTGATGCTTCTGATGTTTTTCATTGGAAGAAATTGATAAATAACAAAGATGATGATATTGTTTATGGTACTGATAAAATAAATTCAATCAAATTTAATGAAGAAGTGTATGATACAATTACTGCTTCTATTGTAAATGCTGGTGTTGATTTGAATGGTACTGGTATTTGGGCTTATGCTTATAACACAAGTAATGCTACTGCTCTTGGGTTGAGATGGGACGTTTATGCTAATACAATGCAAGCAAAGGATTTTAGAGGATTAGAAAAAGCTTATCTTCCTTCAACAAGTAAAGGTTATGGGACAGCAACTTCTATTTCTGGAAAAGTATTAACTGACACTAATCAAAGTTGGACGGTTAATGAACTTGCTAACAAATACTTAATTAATCCTGCTCCACCAAACACTTTCAAAATTGTTTCAAATACTTCTACAACAATTACTGTTGATGGGGAAGGATTGAAAGCTTCTGAATACACAATCTATGATGGGACTAATGCTGACTTCAGAACTGAAATAAAAGATTTGGTAGTAGCTGAAGCTGAAGCAAGATTAGCAAAGACAGCTAAATTAAGATACAAAGGAACAATAGTATTAAATGGAACTAATGAACACAATCTAAACGAAGTGTTTGACATTACTCAGAATTATTTTGGTTTTACTACTCTTAATCCAAAGAGAATGAGATTAAGCGATATTGCTCACAATATTTCTGAAGGATCTTGGAAAACAACTTTGTCTTTCAAAGAAGATGTTGGTACGGAAGGTGCTCAGTAATGCCTGATGAATTGACAGAATATTTAATTTCTCAAGCTGAACTTGCGAGAGATACAAGAAGGCAGTTAGGAGAACTTGCAAAAGTTACTGGAATTCAAACAAAGAAAACTGGGTTGGTTAAAGTTGTTGTGAAGAGATATATTATTTCAGTTAGAAACATTGCTGGCTTAACTATGGTGTGGGATAATGAAGCACTTGGTAATTGGGACCAATCTAATTGGGCTGCTCCTGAAAATCCACTTTATTGGGGTAATGTTTCGCAAGGTGTTTGGGGAACTAATCAATGGTCAAGTGGAACAGTTGTTTCTTTTATTATTGGTAAAGCAGGAGCAGGTATTTTAGGAGTAGGAAGATTAGGACAAACTGCAGCAGAGTGGCAAGTATTTTATGATTCAGGAGATTTATTTCCATAGGTGGTTTTATGATAGTTAATGACGGATTAAAAAATATAAGAAAATGGTTTGCAAGAACTGGTGGAGTTGCTCCAACAAGTATTGTGCTTGGCGAAAGTGGTACTGCTGTTTCTGAAACTGATTTCGCTCTTGGTTCAGAAGTTTCTTCAACAGAGAAAGCGTTTGCTTCAACTCCAATTCAAGGAGATTTCACAGTACAATTTGAACACACATTAAGTTCTACTGAAGGAAACGGTTATACATTTAGAGAATTAGCTTTGGCTGATTCAGTAAGTGGATCTATTTATTCAAGAGATACATTCACTGCATTAAATAAAACAACATCTTTTGATGTTCAAACAATTGTTACAATTCAATTTATGAATGAGGAATAAATTTATATAGGACAAAGATTAAGTGATTATTATGGCAGTACCTTACACATTTAGCACAGGAACTCTTGCAAAATCTGCTGAAGTTAATGATAATTTTACTTGGACTGGCATGGTTCCAGTTGGAACAATACTTCCTTGGGCTAAATCAATCACAGGTGTTCCAACTCTTGATGATAGATTTGTTGAATGTAATGGACAAGTTTTGAGTGATGCTGAATCTTTATTAAACGGACAAACAATTCCTAATCTAAATGGTAATGCTAACTTTTTATATGGTGCTGCTACAAGTGGTGGAACTAAAACGGAAAACTTTTTACCAGTGCATAAACACACTTTGCAAGTAAATTCTTCAGATTCAGCAGTTAATGGGTATGTTGATGTTTCGAGTCAAGCTGCATCAGGCACAAACAATTATGTTATTAATAATACTTCTGCAACAGGAACTGCTTGGCTTGGTTATGCAGTCGTTTATATTATCAGGGTGAAATAATGGCAGTACCAAATACTTTTACAAACGGAACAGTTGCTGATGCTGATGATGTTAATGAGAATTTTGTTTATGTTGATGATGCAGCAATATTATTAAATAGCAAAGCAGTAAAAAGAGTGACAACTGAAATGGGTTTTACTAACACAGGCACTGGTCAATTTAGTACTATTTTGACTACTAATGCTCCTGCTCAAGCTTATGATTTAGACATTGCTACTTATTATGATGTTTATAGTTCATCAGTAACTACAGCTGCATCAACAATAACTTCAAAAATAGATTTTGGGAGATTATATTACAACACATCATTATCATACAGCATAACTATTGGTGGCGGAAACAATATGCTAAATACTACTTATTCAATTGATTATTCTTTGAATGGAACTGATTGGACTAATTTAGCATCAGGAAATAATGGTGCCGGAGCCGCAACCTATACTAAAATGAGTAATCTTTTTTCAGTCAGGTATTTTAGAGTTTATGGCACTTGTGCAAATTCTAATTGCACTTACAACATAAAATTTAATGAAATAATGCTTACGGGGTTGTAAAATGGCTAAAATAACCGACATCACAAAGAACGAAGAAAAGATAATTGTTGTTTGGGAAAACAATTTTGGTAATTTCATTTCTTACTTTGAACCCAATATCACTGCTCCTGAAATAACTGCAAAGATAAAGATTTTTGAAAATGGTTTTGAAATAAGTCAAGATATTTTAGATTTGATTGGAAGTGAGTTTTGATGGCTGTTGAAAATGCTTTTCCTAAAGCAGATGGAGATGTTTTATTTGCTTCTGAAATTAATGGATTAGATTCATTAAATATTCTTTCAAGCATAGCTGTTTCAGAAGTAGCTTGTTCTCAAACAAATGGTTCTACTACTGATGCTGATGCGAGTGTTTGGATTGTTAAAAATACTGGCGCAAGTAATGTTTATCTTAATTTTGGTGGAGCTGCAACAACAAGTAATTTTTATTTAAAACCTAATGAAGAAATGCAATTTCAATCAACGCAAACTCAATTAAATTATATTTGTGCTACAGGATTAACTTCCACTCTTTCAATAATTTCAGGTCCTGGAGCTTGGAAGAGATATGCTAATTTTTTATCAAGTGTCACTTCAGTTGCAACTTCAACTACTGCAATCTATAACGCAGCAACAAGTTATTCTAATTGGTTAATTTCTAATGATGGTTCTTACAATGTTCATATTAGATTTACTGCTACTGCTACTTCTTCAGATTATAAAATAAAGCCGGGAGAAAGTTTAGCAATTAATTATCCATCAACAAGACTTGATGGGATAGCAATAACTGGTGCGAGTAATGTTAGAGTTTGGGCGGTGGGATAATGATTAGATTATCAACTAAAGCCACAAGTGGTTGGATTACAAAGTTTGACCCTAATTTGTATATTGTTGGAACTACTAATCCTGCAAGTGGTACAACTACAAACATCGCAGGAGGATTATTTACCCACTATGGTGCAGGAACTTCACTTCGTAATTATGCGATAGACTCAACTAAAATAACTTGTGTATCTGGTGATAGCGGTAGAATTATTTTAACTTATAATGATGTGATCACTTCAGATTATATTTATAGATTTTATGCTGATTCTTATGTTTATGGTACTTCAGGTACAAACGGGACTACAATGGCTTTTAGAATAAAAGATAATGCAGGACATTCAGTAAATATGGTATATGGTGTCACTACAGGAAATTCAACTCAACAATGGGTATATACTTATTATATTGAAAAAACATCTGCAACAACATTAATATTACATAGATTTACAGGGGCAGGAGTTTATGACCACGTTGATGTTGATGTTTCTTCTTTAACTGGCGGAGATTGGAAAATAGAATTTTCTTTAAATGAAGGTAAGGGTTGGGATTGTACGATATACTTTCATTTGTTAGATGTTTTATCAAAAGCTGATTGGGCTATATTTAAATTAGGAGCTGCAAGAGGGGGATTAACTTTCGCTGTTTAATATGAATATTAAAGAAACATTAAAGCCAATTGCTGCACAACTTTTTGATTTTGATGATGACATTTTGCTTTTAGAAAATAAAATAAGTGTGTTGAAAGAAGATGCTGGATTAAAAGATATTTTGCTCAAAGGAATAATGGAATCAGATTCTACTAAATCAGAAAAAATAAAATCACTTGAACAAATACTTTCTTTCATTGAAGCTGAAAAGAAATTTGAAATTGAAATCACAAATAAAATTCCGAAGAAAGATACTACTTACTTGAGAACCGAAACTGATGGAACTTATGGTGTTGATGTTAGAAATTTTTTGATGATTAATGATGTTACAATTCCAGTTGTGACAGGAAGTAATAATGATATCAAAGCACTTGCTGGATTAAATTGGGTAAAGAATAATGTAATTTACACTCCTGACAAAAGCAGTTATGGTATTGATGAATACTGGGCTTATCCTTATCAAACATTGAAAAGAAAAAGAGGGGATTGTGAGGATGGAGCAATATTAATTGCTAACATTCTTTTGAGAAGTGGAGTTCCTTATTATAGAGTTAGAGTTTGCGCTGGATCTGTTAATGGTGGCGGTCACGCTTATTGTGTTTATTGTAGGGAAACAGATAATCAATGGGTTGTTCTTGATTGGTGTTATTGGTATAACAACAAACCTGTTTCTGAAAGACCAACTCATAAAGAAATGCAAAATTATTTTGATAAAGAAAAGAACTTCTATGTTTGGTTTTCTTGGGATCTAAAAAACATTTATGCTAAAGAAGAGTTATCTACTGAAGCTTCAAAGTTTTTTAAGAGATGATATGTACGGTGAAATTGATGGCTGTAAAAGATATCAAAGAGTTGCACGAAAAGTTAGACAAACTTATCGAGTTGTCAAATAATACTAATGTTCGTGTTTCTGTTGTTGAAACTAAAATAGGATTTATTGATACTTCTTTAAAAGAAAAAGATATTGCTTTGAATCAATTTATTTCTGAATCAAAAAAGAAAAGAGAATTGTGTGAAGAACATTTTAAGGCTGTTGATAATACTTTGAATAAAGGACAAGGGGCTGTATGGATGGTTGGTTTTGCTGGCATAATTATGGGACTGATAGCGGGAGTTTGGGCTTTTGTTTCAGGATTTATAAAATGATATTTAGGAGTTGATTTAATGAAGAGTACAAAGATGAACACAAGTGATTTATTCGCTGCAGGAATGCGATTCGCAAGAGTTGCAGGGGCAGGAATTATTGCTGTATTAATCGGTATCTTAGTGCCAATAAACACACTCGAATCGTTGTTCGTTGTTGCTGTTTTGGTTGCATTAGATAAATATCTTAGAGCAAAGAACTTCTATGCAGAAAAAATTACTGCATTGTTGTCAAGAAAATAGAACGGCAAGTTACCTTAGAAAGGTTTATATACTTGTAATACACATATAGTGTAGAAGGTCTAATGGGGAGTTTGTTCTCCCCAACCTTTTCCCAAGTGCGATGTAGATGGTGATGTTGATGAAGACTAAATTTTTTATACAAGTAACAGAAAGAGCAACTAATAGACTAATTAAATACACTTCTTATTCCAAACCAAACGAAGATACATTTTCTGTTTCATTTACTGATAGAGATAATCTTTTCAGAAATTTCCCAAGAGAACTTTACATAGTTCAAATTGAGGAGATGTTTGCATGAAACCTACTGCTCTTCAATTATTTGCTACATCTTGGGCTAACTCACACTTACATTTATTTGATAATGATTACAACAAAGCAAATGCTTTCATAAAGAATTTTACTGAAGGAAAAGAAAAACTAAAAGAATTCATTCAAACTCTTGGAGAAGAATTTAAAGAAGTAGTTGATTTTGTTAATGAGATGAACAACATTGATGTTTCTTATATTGAAGAAGTAAAAGAATTTTCTGTTGATGATAAAATAGTTTCAATGCTTTCTGCGAATATGACTTCTAATTGTGTAAAGAAAATAAACAAGTGTTTTGATTATGATGAATGTATTGCTATTTGTGAAGCTGTTAGAAAAAAAGAAGAAAAGTATTTGTTCTTGATTTCTAATGAATCTACTATGACTGGAAAAATTCTTGGTAAAGTTAGAGATAATAAAATCAAAATAGATTTGGTTAATCATTATTCTACAAGAGAAGATGATTTTGTTTTGTATTTTGGTAAAGGTTCAACAAGAGCCAAATCAGATTACAACCTTTCTGCTGAATTTTATTCTTATTTCTTTGATGCAGATAACAAAAACTATTTGCTTTTGTCTATGGAACAAATCAAAGGAATGAGAGTTACGGTTAGTGGAATGAAAGTTTCTGTTTCTGACAAAATGGTTGTTGGAGAATCTTTCCAATTGCCTTCTAACTTAACAGTAATTTTTGCTCATCATACTGAAGATGAAAGAAGATCATTTGCTGTTTCTGAAATAGAAGCAAAGATTGGTAAGTTGTCTTATGAAGGTTTGAGAGAAATGTTCTTTGGTAAATACCACCACCCAATTTGGTTAGAGAAAATGATTCTTGCTACTTTATTCAGTCACGCTTACGAAGGTTATCCTGCTCACTTAGTTATTCTTGGACCACCTAAGACTGGTAAGACAGCAAGTATTATCACTCCTATTTGCACAGCTATTCCTGACTTGAAGCAGAATGGACAATCTACTTTCAGAGGATTAATTCCTTCTTTTGGTGGAAAAGGAGTTGCTGGATTTAATGAAGGAGCTTTATTGAGAGCAGATAGAATTTGTTATCTTGATGAATTTATGACTCCTATTACAAGTGGTTCTAATAATTATGCTGAATTGTCTAATCAGTTTGGTAAAATAAATTCTATTCTTGAATGGAATGTCGGAGATATTTCTTCAGGACTTGGTAAGTCAGTTTCAGTAATGCGACCAACTATGCAAGTATTAGCTTGTGGTAACTTCCAACACGGTTGTGAAGATATGACTCAAACTGCGCTTAAAATTAATAATGCTGGAATGTCAAGAATGATTTGGTATTCTCAGAATCAAGAGAACATTGATTTCTTGAATGGTAAAGTTGCAGCAATTATGAAAATTCCTTTTAATGAAAGACTTCCACCTTGTAATGGTAAAGCAATTATGCTTTATGATTTCTTCAAGCAAGAAGGAAACACTTGTGATATTGATTTTGATTGGATTATCAAGAAGCACAAAGAGTATGATAAGTATGTTTCAAAAGAATTGAAAGATGTTTATACAAGATACGACCACCACTTGACTTGTATGTTAGATGGGATTAGTAAGTTGAGATGGATTACAGGAGAGAAAGAAGATTTCAGAATAGTTGATGAGAAAGATTATCAAGAAGCTGAAGAGATTTTCTCAATTATAATTTCTTCGTGGATGACTGAAGAAGATGATTTGGTTAAGAAGCCAAAGTACGCAAGAGTAAAACATTTACAAACAAATGAGAGAGAAGTTTATGAGTACATTAATGCGTATAACGGTAGTAATTTAGATGAAATTCAGAAAAACTTCAAGTTTAATATATATACCTCTATGGATTTGTTGAAGAGATGGGGTTTAGTGTATTTGTTTGAGGACAAATACTATTGCTACTGGACTAATATGGTTAAAGAAAGAAATTTGGAGGTGACTTGTAATGGACAAAATCTTGTTTCCCAATGGGATCCAGCAAATCTTTAGTTGCAAGTTTCCTGATGGAAGTATTCTGAAAGATAGTGAATTATTAGAGTGCAGTATGTGTAATGAACAATATGTAGCTGGATTGTGTTTTGACCAGCATTTAGAATGGGCTTTGAAGAACCCAAGTAATATTTATGAACCAGTTTCCATAGATGACTTTCTACATAGGACTTGTCCTAAGTGTGGAAGAACAGGAAGGATTCATAAAGCGAAGGATAAATCCGGAGGGATTACTATGCCAAATGCAGATGAAGTAATGAAGTTATACCTAAGTGGAGAAGAAGTAATAGAAATGTCTAAAGCTGGGCCTTTAGTAGCAACAATAGTTGGACCAGGCGAAATAGTAGAATACAAAAAGCAAGTTGATGGAAAAGAAAAGATTGATAGAAGAATTCAAATCTGTGTTGAACTTCCGGGAGAAGAACAAAGATTTTGGAGTCCTAATCAAACTTCAATGAGAGCAATCATTGCTAAGTATGGTTCTGCTACTGAAGAATGGGAAGGTAAGCAAATCAAGTTGAAAGCTGTTGAACAAAATGTTTCAGGAACTTTCAAGAAAGTTGTGTATGGAGAACCTACACAATAATTGTAATGGGGAGAAATCCCCAATACATTTATATATAAGATAAGCGTAATACAGATAAGGATTTGAAAAAATGAATAAAAATACCCAAAAATATGTATTAGGTTCAAAAAGATTTAATGGACAAATAATTGATTTACAAAAAGAGTTTATTTCAAGACATGAGCCTTTTTTAATTGACTCTACTCTTGCAAGAAATCCGATTTGTCTAACTTTATTTAGAAAAGCTGTAGAAAGATCAATGGTTTGTTCATTAGAAAAAATACAATGTGTGAATCCAAAGAGAGAATGTATTTATTGTGAAATTTTTAAAAATAATGAGGGATTGAAATTATGAATTATTTTTCAACTTATTATGGTAAAAGCAAAGGTGCTTGCAACGTAATACTTGATAGAATCACCCCTTTGATTAAGCAAGGTTGGATTCAATTAAATTGTAGATATGTCTATGATCATAAACCAGTAGAATTTATTGTTGAAACACCTGTTTATATTGACAGATTTGAGAAATTACCTTGTAGTCCAACTAAATTAGAATTTTTAATTAAGTGGAATAGGACTCCTGGGGAACAAGGGAAATTTGTAACATTTATAGATTTTATTGAATTACGAAAAAAATGTGAATTAAAATTAGAAGAGATAAAGAAGGTGGAAGCATTAAGATAGCAATTTGTGTTCCTATGTCAAGACCTCAACCTGAGTTTATCAGAAGTCTTGAAGATCTGATTTATGTTTTAGATTCACAAGGAATAGAAACAAAAAGATGTTTTGCTTATAATGTTAGTCCAATTTGTAGAGCAAGGAATGATTGTGTAGAAAAAGCTCTTGCTTGGGAACCTGATTATTTATTTTGGGTTGATGATGATATGGCTTTCAATAATGATATTGTTGAGAAACTTTTATCTCACAAAAAAGATTTTGTATCTGCTTTAATGTTTTCTAAAACCCCACCATTTGTCCCAACTATAAAGAAAATACAAGACGGAAATGTTTTATCTTTCAATAACTATGTTGATTACCCAAAGAATTCTTTTGTAGAAATTGCTGGTTGTGGAATGGCTGCAACTTTAATTCATAGAAGATTGTTTGAAGATTTAAAATTAGAAAATGGAGATTGGTTTGAAGAAAAGAAATTCATTGGAGAAAGCGAAGATGTTAATTTTTGTATTAGAGCAAGAACAAAAGGACACAAACTTTGGTGTGATACTTCTGCTAAGACAAGACATATTGGCGGAATAGGGATTGGAGAAGAGAATTTTGAATATTGGTTTAAGACAATGGATTGTAGAATTGAACAGATGTGGTTGTAATGGGTATTGATTTAACTGATGAAGCAACCACTAAGAAATTAGATAGGGAAGAATGTGAAGCTCTTGTTAAGAGTTGGTTTGAAGAGTTTGAAGCTCAAGATGAAATTAGAAGAAGAATGTTGGAGAAGAAAATAATAAATCCAGTTTTTGATTGGAACAATAAATATTTAGGTAAATTCATTTTGCATTGTCCTGTGTTTAAAGAATTATTTAATTCTAAATCTGATTACTCAATTGATATTTTGTGGAACATTAAGAATTATAAATTGAAACTTTGCAAAGGAACTATGGAAAAAGTTTCTACTTCAAAGAGTTGTGTTATTTGCTCTAAAAAGAACAAGGGGTGTTTGGTATGGCAAAATTTATAAGTAGTGATAAGATTTTCAATCATTTAGATAGACTTTGTGCTTGGAAGAATGATGAAGTTGTTTATCCAGTTACAGTTGAATTGCACTTGTCTAATGTTTGTAATAACAAATGTTTTTACTGTTGTGCTGATGGGGTCAAAGATTCTAAAGTAATGACTAAAGCTGAAACAAAAAAAGCTATTGAATATGTCAAAAGTATTGATGCTAAAGCAATTATTTTTAGTGGGGGCGGAGAACCAAGTGTATCTCCTTTCTTTGAAGATGCTCTTTACTATGCTGAAGGACTTGATATTGGAGTTATTTCTAATGGAGTAGCATTAGATTCTCAGAAGCAAGATACTATTTTGAAAACTTGTAAATGGTTGAGAATTTCTTTTGATGCAGATAACGAAGAACTTTATACCAAAATAAGAGGAACTCATTCATTCAATATTGTAAAATCTCACATTAGTGAGATTCTTGAAAGAAAAGAAACTTCTAAATCTAATTGCACAATTGGATTACAAATTGTTGTGAATAAGTATAACTTTTCTCGTGTGAGAGAAATAGCTTACTGGATGTCAAAAACATTTCCAACAATAGATTACATTCAAGTTAGACCTGTTGAAATGAAAATAAACGAAGATGGTTATTCTTTGAATGAATTGCAAGAAATTGAACCTCAATTAAAACTACTTAGAAAAATGAGTAAAGTAATTGTTTCAGATAAACGGGATTTGTTCTTTGGTAAAAAAGAATTTGGTTTTACTAAGTGTCACTGCGCAGAATTCATTGGGGCAATTGATGCTTATGGAGATTATTATTTGTGTTGTCACACAATAAAATACCCTCGATACAAATACTTAAATGTGTTTTCCGATGATAACTTAATTGCAAAAAGAATTGATGTTTTGAATAAACTTCCAAATAGAGGACTTGATCCAAGAATTTGCTTTTTGGGTTGTAGAGGTTCAAATATTAATCGTAGGTTAGAGGGTTTAATAAAAGAAACAGAACATGGAAATTTTTTGTAAAGGGGTGAATTGAATTAAATAAAAGGTTGAAGGAGTTGGAATAATGGTTGATAAGAAATATGAGTTAGTTAAATATGATACAAAACAGTTTTTTGGTAAGACTTTGTTTAGAGTTAAAGCTTTGAAGGATTTTAGTATTTTTAAGAAAGGTGAGCTTGGTGGTTATATTGAGAAAGAAGAAAATTTAAATCAAAGTGGTGATGCTTGGGTTTATGGTGATGCTTGGGTTTATGGTAATGCTCAGGTTTATGGTGATGCTCGGGTTTATGGTAATGCTCAGGTTTATGGTGATGCTTTGGTTTATGGTGATGCTTGGGTTTCTGGAGAAATTAAAGTTAATTGTGTTTTGTGTTCAAAGTTTAGTTTTGAATGTCAAGCACAACTTGATAAATGGTTAGAATTAGAAAAACAATTTGAAGAAATTAAAGATACTTTAAAAGATAAACCAAAATCTTTAGAAGAAATGATTAAAGAAGAACTAATAAATAAAGTAAAAGAGTTGCAGGGTGTGAAAGAATGAAAGTATTAATTGGAACATATTTACACAAAGTAAAATATTATTGCATTGAGGATTGGTTCAAGAATGTAAAAAAGATGATGGAGAAATTCCCTGAAGCAGATTTACTTGTTGTAGATAATTCTGATGAAAAGAATTCTCCTGCTTGGTTGCGCCTTAAAATGGATAGTATTTTTGGAAAAAACAAACAAACAATGATGTGGATTGATACTATTGGAAAAAACTCAAGGTTTAAACAAACTGAATCTCAAAAAGTTTTGTGGAATTATGCTCTTGAAAACAAATATGAAAAATTATTTATAATTGAATCAGATGTGTTCCCTAAAGATGTGAATACAATAAAGAAATTGTATGATGCAGATAAACCAATTGTGTCAGGAGTTTTTCCTTTATGGGTTGATGAGAAAGATAAGGCGAATGATGTTCTTTGCATAATGGGTTATGGGCTCAATGCTGATTTGAAAAGATTTTGGTATCACAGATTTTTATTTGACAGAGCGATTGAAAAAGTTGGTAGAGATTCTTTGATTAAGATTTATGCTTGTGGTCTTGGTTGTGTAATGATTGATAGAGAAGTTCTTGAAAATATTAAACCTGAATATGCTACACAGAAAGTTGTTGATGATTTAATGAAAATACTATTTAAAGTTGATAAAATGAAAAAGTCTAACTTAAAAAAATGGTTACAAATTAAATTGAAAGGGCTGATTATTTCTGAAGAAAAAATGGTAAAAGAGAAAATTCACCCTGATACAAACTTTTTTATGCACTGCGAACTATATAATGTTAGTAGATATATGTTACCTTCTATAGATTGTGACCATAAAAGATCTGAATGGAGTGAAATTGAGAAAATTGTACCGAGGTAAAATTATGTCAGATTACCATATTTCAAATAAATTATTTAAACATTTAAAAATAAAATGCAATCGTTGTAATTCAGAAAAAGATTTAAGATTACATCATATTGATAGAAACCCAAGCCATAATTTTGAAAAAAATATTGAAGTGCTTTGCAGAAGATGTCACCAATTAGAACATGGGAAAAAATATGTTTGTAAATATTGTGGGATAAAGTTTAATAGAGAAGGGCACGGAGGAACTAAATTTTGTTCATATAAATGTTATTGGAAATCAATGGAAGGAGCAAAACAAAAACACATTAAAAAGAAGTGTGCTTATTGTAGAAAAACTTTTTTTGGTTATGTTCAAAAAAAAGATTGTTCTTATTCTTGTAAAAATAAAAGAGTTAAAGCAAATAAGAAGCTTTAAATACAAGATATGGTGTAATAGTTGTAATACAGAAATTGGTGGTAAAATGAAAACAATAGCATTCGTGGGAATGATGCATTATTTTAAATGCACGATTCCAAGACAACTTCCTGGATTTAAAATATATGAAATCAACGTAACTTATGAATACAACGATCCAACCAGATACCAAGCTTGTCTTGAATTGAACGAAAAAGAAAAGATTGATTACTGGGTGTTTTTTAGAGGAGAATATGTTCCTCAAGAAATAATGTGTTCTCTTCAAGGAAAGAAAATAAATATTTCTACTGAACCTCTTGGTAGAGAGGATATTCAAAGAATGTATCTTGGAGCCAACAAACCTTTTTTCTTAGAGCATTTTAAACAATTTGATTATTTTACTCACTATGATTTTACTGAGATTAATAACTTAAAAATACAAGGATTCAATGTTGATTCAGCATTTGCTTTGCCTGTAGATGTTGATACTTACAAACCAGTTAATTTAAAGAAACTTTGGGACGTTGTTTTCTTAGGAAGAGGGACTACGAGAAGAAATTGTGCTATGGGCCCAATTAAGAAAGACTTTAATGTGCTACATATTGACAATGGTTGTTTTGATGATGAAGCGGTTAGAGTTTATAATATGTCAAGAATTGGTTTGAATATGAATGTAGCAGGATTTCCTCAGAACCAACATAGAGTTTTCAATATGATGGCTTGTGGATTACCAATCATTTCTGATAAGATGAGTCATACTGATTGGCTTAAACCTGATGATGAGAAATACTTTGAATTTATGTCAGATTTGGACGGAGTTAATTTGTATAAAAAAGTAGAAAGTATGTTGGAAGATACTTCAATCCCTTTAAAAATGAGGGGACAAATTTCAAGAAGAATTGCTGTTAATCAATTTAATGCTTCAAAGAATTGGGCTGGGTTGATTGAAAAAGTGGAGATGAAAGAATGAGTGAGTGGGAAGAAAATATTGGCAGTGGTTTAATACAAATTGAATTAATCCAAGAAAATTTAACTAAATTGAATAAGGATTTAGATAATGCAAGAAAGTTAATTAGAAAAGGATTTGAAAAAAATTATAATGAAACAAAAAATAATGAAAATTCTTATGCTAAAAGAATAGCATATGTTGCTGTTTTAATTGGGGCAGGAAAAAATGATGAGGAAATAATTAAATTATTAAAGGTTAAATTTCCTACAGTTAGATTTGATGATGATTTATTAAAACATCACATAAAAAAACTTAAAGAATCAGGAATTAAGGAGATGAAACAATGAACTGGATAGCTGAATTAGGAATAATATTATTCACTTTCAATGCTTTAGCAGGTATCAATACTGCGGTATTATTAGCAATAATATACTTGCTTTGGGGTGCAATAAAAACAATCACAACTTATAGAATGGCTGTTAAAATAATGGGGCGGTGTTGCAATGGCATTAAAAGAAATAAGAAATGAAGAGTGGATAGACAAAACTGACAAGAAGTTTGTATATCATCAAATCAGAGAAGTGTTGCTTGATGATGAAGATTTGTTAGCTTTGATTACAAGAGAAAAAACAAAGCTTGATGAATTATCTAATCAAATATCTTCAGCTAAAGCAGGTATTCAAAAGATAAACACTTTCTTGTCAAAGAACAAGAAGTTTGTTGATATTGCTAAGAAAAGAGATGCTGAAAGATTCTGCGAAAAGTGTGGAATGGATTTCACTCTTGATGCAAATAAGAAATTAGTAAGTAATAAAACTATAGAACCTTACAAAATATTGTGCAAGAATTGTGCTGCAAAAGAGGGATTGTAATGTTTGATGTCCGTTTAAAAGGTAAAAGAATTTCGCTTGGTGGTGGAGAGTTTCCTAAAGCTGGGTTTGTGAATATTGATAATTCAACCATTAATCCTATAAACGGACACCACTATACTCCTGACATTTTGCACGATTTGAATGAAGGGATTCCTTTTCCTGATTCGTTTATTGATGAAGTAGAATGTAGTCACTTTATTGAGCACGTTAAAGATCCAGTTTTTTTGATGAATGAGATTTGGAGAGTTTGTAAGAATGGTTCAAAGGTTCAAATTGTTTGTCCTGTTCATGACATGGTTCCAGGACATTTGACTGATATGTCTTTTGATTGGTTTGAGAAGAATGTTTCTAAAGATAAGTTTGATTTAGTCAGCCATAAAGAATACCCTAAACCAGTTACTGATCCAATATATGGTGATAGGACTTTTGTTGAATTAAATTTAGAATTTGTGGTGAAAAAATGCACAAAAGAATAGAGCGTTACCACGCTATTGTAATGTTTGCAAGAGCCGTTAAAAGAACTAAAATGTTTTGGAGTGTTAATGAGTTGCTTGAGTATTGGCGACACTCTGATTTTCCTTTCCCTAAAGTTAAAAGAATAACTACTTCTAAGTGGTCTTTTTGTCATTGTTTTTCTTCAGCAGCTAAAAAAATAAAATTGAAGAGAGTGTTTGAGAAAGATATTTTAATTGGTTATGGTGGTTAAATGGATTCAGTAGCGTATGTATTACCTTCACTCTATCCGAGTGGTGGAAACAAAATGTGTGTTGAACACGTTAAAAGATTAGCTAAGAGAGGACGCATTGCTGTTGTTTCTATTGTGTCAAGACACAAAGATGATGATGAGAAGTGGCTTGATCTTGAAGGAGTTAAAATAGTTCCTTTTACTAAGGTTGAGTTGGACAAATATTCTAATGTTGTTGCAACTTATTGGGAAACTTATTATTATATTGAAGCCCTTAAATTAGTGGGGCCGAGATTTAGTTACTTTGTTCAATCAAAGGAAGAGGATTTTGAAGGAGAATTCATTAGAAAGCAGAGGGTTTTATTTACTTTGATGGATAGGAAGTATCATATTTTTACTGAAGCTAAGTGGATTCAGTTGTATTTGAAGGAATTGTTGCAAAGAGAATCTGTTCTTGTTCCAAATCATATTGAATTGCCTTTAAATTTGGATCTCGTGAAGAAGAAAAGAAACAAACCGATTTTGTTAATTGAGGGAGAAGCTACTGCTGTTTGGAAGAACATAAATTTTGGAGCAAGGGTTTCACAAATGCTTAGGAATGAGTTTGAGTGTTGGCTTTTAACTTCAACAAAATACAATAAGATTTCTCCTCATATCTTTGGTTCATTTGACAAGATTATTCAAGGTGTTTCTTGGAGAGAAGCTCTTGAAACTATTGCTCAAGCAGATATTTTGTATAGACCTTCTACTCTCGAAGGTTTTAATGGAGCTATTTCAGAAGCTATGGTTCTTGGAATCCCTACGGTTTCTAACAAGATCCCTGCAGGGTATGAAGTTGGAATTAATGGTTGGAATTGTTTAATGGTTGAACCAAATGCACTTTGGGAAACTATTGGAGCAATAAAACGCCTTAAAATAGATTCAGAACTAAAGGAAACAATTGTAAAGAATGCTCTTGAAACGAGTAAGAGTTTTACTGATTGGGATAAGTCAATTGATATCTTAGAAAATAATGTGTTTTGTTTAGTGTAAATGTCACTATTTGGTTTTGATGTCACTTTGTCACAAAGAAGGTTTAAACCTTCTTCGTATTCAAAGCTTGTTCTAATGTAGAAATAGATTCTTGGAAGTTCTTAAATTTTTCCAAGTCATTTTTCATAGTTTCTGTGTTTGTTGTGTCTATTTGGAAATCTGCTATTTCAATTACAACAGAACCATTCGCATATCTGTTGGTTTTGAGTTTGCATTTGTTTCCACCAACGCTTTCAGTTGGTTGTTCTATTACTAATTTCATCTCAGCCATTTTAATCCCCTTCCTGCAATAGTTGTATTATTCTTTCTACTTGCATTAGTAATAATGCGATTGGTATTCCTATTATTGTGCAGAATAATATTATGCACACTAAAGCACATAGTATCATTCTTATTCCGTCAGTTAATCCTACTTTATTCTTCATCTTCATCATCTCCATAAACTTCATCTGATTCTTCAAACTCTTGTTGCTCATCATCTTCTTTCATTCTTGCTTCAATCTCGTGTTCGTGACAAAACCCTGTGCTTGATTCACACGGAGAATTGCAACCTTCTACTTTACATTTTTCACTCATTTCTACCATTTTTCCTCATCTCCCTATTTTTCATCATTTCTTCATACGAAACCCAATACTTTTCCAAGTAATCTGCTTGGCTTCTTAATGCTGAAACCAAGTGATGTCTTGAATTCATATAGTGGTTCTTCTTTTGGACAAATTTCCACAAAAGGTTCTCAAGTTCTACATCAAACTCTTCTGCACAATCATCTCTCCAACTTTCGTATCTTTCATCTTCGTCTTGCATAGTTCCAACTCCTTTTCAATTTCTTCTAATCTGTTCTCTATTCTTTCGTAAGAAAATAGCTCTGCTTGTTCTATGTCCATAGCCATTTCCTCAATATTGAATTTAATTATTTGTTCTAAACATTTCTTCACATACTGCTCATAAGTAAGTGCTTCAAAATCTTCTTCTGTTAAACCTAATTCTTCAAATCCTGCAGAACCAATCTCGTACTCTCTACTTAATCCATCTCTTTCGTTGTTATCAAAGATTTTACCACTATCAACTTCAGCGATTGTATCAATTGCGTGTTTCAACCACCAAATTTGATTTAAGTGTTCTTGTTCTGCAAGTAAAATTTTCTCTTTAGAGAGTGGTTTCTCAGCCACTCCACCAAAGAGAGAGGTTTGTTGTGCTTTCTGCTCTACATAGCTATTCTTTTCATTACCTTCTTCATCTTCAACGAGTTCTTCATCAATATCTTCATCATCAACTTCCCCACTCTCAACAGGATACTTCTTTGCGAGTTCTTCATCACTCAAATCATCATCTGTTGAAGAACCAAACAAAGTTGCTTGTTTTGGTTTGTATTTGTCCATTAATCCCTTATCATTCCACCTTTCTTTCATAGTGTAATGTTCAAAGAAAGTGTGCAAATCGTGAAGCAACCACTCCATTCTTGTTTTGTGTCGGTGTATTCCGTCTTTCTCAAATGCTTCTTGAGAATATTCTACTCCAAGAGTTGTTTCACAACCTGTGTGTAAATTTTTATACACTTGAGTATCGGACAAATCCCAACCAATTCTCTTGAAGAAATTCTCTTCTCCTTCTGAAGAAATGTAATTGAATATAACCAAATCTCTCATTCTTATTTGCTCACTCCAATAATCTTCTTCATCTTCACTCTCTCCACCAAGAAGAATACTGCAAGAAGCAATTCCTCTAATTGTTTGCTCATCAGCATTAAGAAATTCTTCGTAAGAAAAGATTGAGTTCTCACAAAACAAATCAAAGTTTCGTTCTTCATCATATTTCCAATTCTTTCTGTAATCTGCATAAGTGGTTTTCTCAGATTGTATTTGTCTTTCGTAATCAAAAGAAATATCTCTACAACCTTCATCATCAAACCAATTAAGTAATTTAATTTGGTTCTTATCCGTGAATCCTTTCTCAACTTCAACCTTCTTTATTTTCAAAAAAGCTTCATAAGTTTCTCTTTTGTATTCACTAACCTTTTCATCATCAACGCCTGTGTAGTATTCGTGTTCTCCTTCGGGTAATTTGAAAATCATTTTCTACCACCCAACAAATCCAAATACTTCTTCTTCATTCTGAAAAATGTTCTTCTACCAAGTCCTGTTTCATCTATGAATTTCTGAACTTGAACATTTGTTGAATCCGAGCTTCTGATTAATTCCCCAACTAATTTTAAGTCCTCATCAATATCAAGGAAAGAATTGAGAGAATTCTCCCAAGTGTTAGAATTGTATCTGAATAATTCTACTGCTTTGTGAAACAATCTCAAATTGAGGTTCTTGATTTCCACACCAACTTTCTTTTGTAGCTTCTCAACTATTTCTAAGCACTTTGAAGAATCCAAATCCTTGTAGCCCTTCTTAGCCATAACAACGAACATCTTTTGAATATCTTGTATTGAGAAATGCAAATCATAGAACAACACTCTTGAAAGAAGAGCTTCTGTTCTTGAATCCTTAGGCATTTTATTTGCAAGAAGAATTATTTTTCCTTTGAAAATGAATGACTTTGGTAAATGTTTTGCATTCTCCCAAGCAGAATGAAAAGTAATGTTTCTTATCATCTCTCCTTGCAAATCTGTTAATGCACTCCACAAAGCACTTCTGAGAATAGAAATAATTACTTCATTCTCAAGTATTTTCTCACAATCTTCAAAAAGAATTACTTTGTCCGAATTGTTATACAATAATTCAAAAAGAGCAACAGGAGATATGTGTGTGTTAATCAAAACATAGTCCTGCTTCTCTTTTGCTAATGTTTGGATAACAGAAAAAGATTTTCCAAAACCACCATTAGATACACAAAATAGTCCTGCGAAATGGTTCTTACAAAGCATTTTTACTCCTTCCGACAATTGAGTTAATTGAGGAATTAAATAATCATCTTGTTTTGATATTTGTTCCAAAGCTTGAGCTGTTTGAGTTTGAACCTCTTCAGTAATTTTCTTAATGTTCTCAACCTCAACAGCTTGAACTTGTGAATCAATTTGTTTCTTACTCAAATCTTCAGAAAGATTTAACCCTTTCAAAAGGTTCTCTTTGTTCTCAAAGAAAGACAAAGAAGAATCTACTTCTGCTTCAAAATCAATAGTATCGGCAACAAGTCCTTTCTTTGAAATAAATTCTTTTAACTTCAATATTTGAAGAGCTTTATTCATAACCATTTTCTCACTCCTTCTTGTTTTCTAATCAATTTGAATAAAGTTTCATAAGAAATATATTTGAAATCTGTATTCAAGCAAATAAAATAAAACAAATTAAGTTTTACACTTTCAAAAAAAGAAAGGTTTTTGTATTGCCTAAACAAATCTAATTTTCCATAAATCATTAAGCCCACACTCCTTGACTTTCACACTCTCTGCATTTCCACTTCTTTTCTTTCTCAATCCAAGCAAAGTTATCCCCTCTGCCGATATCAAAATACTTTTTGCAGCAATCACATTTACCCTGCAAATCATCTTTTACAAAATTCCTTGTATCAACCATATAAACCATTTCCCACATTCTTTCTTATTTCTAAGAAAAGAATCAATTGGGTTTGAGTAATGCTTTGCACTACTCCACCACACAAAACCATTCAATTTCAGAATCATTTGCCTGTTCTACAATCTCCCTCATATCTGCTTCGTTATACGCTCTCACTTCAATAAGAACTTTGAAAGATTTTAGCTCTGCTTCTTTCTTTTTAGTTGCAACAAAAGGTTTTCTGATTGAAACCTTATCTCTTTCAAAATCAGAATCTATTTTCTGAGCGTTCTTAACCTTGAGGGCTAACCTATTCAAACAATAAGTTCTTTGTTTTCGGTTCAAAAGAATCATATTCTCAATACAATATTCTTTCAAAAGACATTTATGATTTAAGATACTCCCTTTTGGAGAAAATATTGCTGAAACTATTCTATCAAGATTCAATTTCTCACAACCTTTGTAATTTCAATATCATCCCCCTTCAAATAAGAATCACTCTTATCTGAATCAAGGAAAATTTCCTCTGCTTCTTTTTTGCTCTTAGCTGAAACAATCATTTCCTTAAAATTAGTTTCAGTAAAATAAATCCTGTATTTCATTTTAACCCTCTCCAAAATAATTCTCTTCTCAATTTCATTTCAATCAATAACTGCTCTTTTGTTTCAAATGAAAATAAATTCATTTATTCCACCCTCACAATATCAGTTTCATACCCTAAACTTTCTGCTAAAATTCTTTTAATTAAAGCAATTG